>JAEEGG010007389.1_pt1 | contig 25353 bp, 27 predicted proteins | sample 9134161 | NCBI WGS metagenome assembly JAEEGG01 (sample SAMN16246543, study PRJNA631951) | gut metagenome | biome: gut microbiome; feature: rumen; material: CR-attached | host: Bos | place: Iran: Karaj | collected 2018-10 | reverse complement strand
CTAAGGTGCAGCCCGAGTTTGCAAGTTTGGTGCAAAGATAGTGTTTTTTATTGAAAGTAAAAAATAATTTATGCGTTATTTTACTGCGCTAACCCACTTTTTTTTCGACTTACCGCAGTATTATAGCACGTATTCTCGTTGACGTTCCCGTTATCGTTATTTAAGCTTCGCTTTAATAAATTGCATTGGCTTCCATGCCATTTTCATCGCCTTCATCACCCTGGGACATTTGAATCCCAGTTCCCGGAACACCCGCACATCCTCCTGCCACATCTCCTGCTGTCGGTTCATGGCCGTACTTTTTCCACCCATCAGCATCCTGACCACATACTCCGGCAGATAGGCCGTTTTCAGTCTTTCCCGATACAGCAGTGTCAGCAGCATCTTTGTGTCAGCTGCAATCCTGTAGCTCTCGTCATACAGACCATATTTGTCAAACACGCTCTTTTTGATATAGAAGGTCGTGTGCAAAGGCAGCCAGCCACAGTTCAGTTTCCAGCGCCTGTTCTGGCCCCCCTTCCATACCCGGACCGCCTTACCATGTTCATTCACAAATATCCCGTCCGCATATACGATATCCGCTTCCGGATGTTGTTCAAACACCCTTACCACCTTTTCCACCGTATGCGCATCATACAGTTGGTCATCACTATGGCACAGCGCGATGATGTCGCCCGTCGCCATCCTGATACCCTTGTTGATCGCCTCATACATCCCGTGGTCCGGTTCCGAGATAAATTTCACCTTAAACTCTTCCTTCTTACATCTTACATCTTCCCTCTTCAGTCTCTCTTCAATGACTGAAGTGGAATCATCAGAACTCGCCCCGTCCACCACGATATACTCAATGCCCGGATACGTCTGTCCCAAGACACTCTCCAAGGCATGACCTATCGTCTCTTTTCTGTTATAGCAAGCTGTTATTATTGATACCGTCATTATTTTTGTTTTTGTTTTCGTTTTCGTTATCGTAGCGTCAGCGTATCGTTATCGTTCCCGTTCCCGTTTTCGTTCCGCCGGATTCCCCTGATAGACCCCATTAGCTTTCAAGTCTTTCGTTGCCACACTCCCCACTGTCAGTATAGCATTCTCATGCACCGTCACCCCAGGGCATACCGTACTGTTAGCCCCTATCCATGCCCCGTCCTCTATTGTGATGGGGGCATTCCTATAGGGCATTGTAGGCACCTTATAGTCGTGGTTTCCCGTCAGCAGCATCGCCCCTTGCGATATACACACGTTCGAGCCAATGGTTACCCTGTCCAGATTGTCTATCCAGCAACATTCGCCCAACCAGCAGTTATCACCGATGGTCAGGAACCAAGGCGATTTTATTCTCACCTCATTCTTGATAATCAGTCCTTTTCCTATTTTAGCCCCAAAGGCGCGCAACAGGAATATTTTCATGCCCATCAGTGGATTCCATGATGCCCGCACTATCAGTGCGTTCACCATGTACCACAGCATGATTTTAATCCTCCCGGCCCCCTTATCGAAGTTCCCTGTTGAGAAACCAGCTAAGTTTATTTTCATTTTAGTTTACCGTTTAAGATAAATCGTCATCAGTTCCGCCGCCATTTTCCGTGCCGAGTAATTGTCCTCTATCAGTTTTCTACCTGCACGTCCCATGGTTTCCAGTTCCCCTGGTGTTTTATCCATCATTTTAGCCATTGCCTGTCGCAGATTCTCTTCCTTTCTTTCTATCCAGCATCCGCATACAGGGTCAACAGCCTCCCAGGGCGTCCCCTTGGTTGTGATGACAGGCGTACCACAAGCAAGTGATTCTGCTATCACATACCCAAAGTTTTCCGAGTTCGTAGGCAACACAAAGAAGTCAGCATCCTGGAAAGTCTGCCATTTCTCCTCACCATACACGCCGCCAACAAAGTTGACGTTCAGTCCAGAGGCCGCAGCCTTTTCTTTCAGCGTCCTGACATAGTCCGGTTCCCCTTCCCCTGCAATGACAATCTCGTATTCTTTCAGTTGCTCACTCATGCTGACAGCCACATCTATCAGCATCTCTATGCCCTTTTTGACGTGAATACGCGATACATATAGAATCTTCTTTCGAAGCTTCCATGATGACTTCAATGGAATGGGATTCACGTCTATGCCATTTTCAACCAAGTCAACGTTCCCGTTAACGTTAAGGTTAATAATATTCTCCCGCTCACTCTCAGCTGTCGCTATCAGACATTTCGCCGAACGTAGGGCCTTCTTCTCATACAGCATCAGTGCCGGCAGCTTCTTCGTCCAGTAGTGTCTGTTTAGAATCCACGGTTCCAGCATCCCGTGCGGCATGACATACGTCTTGATGCCCCTTTTCAATGCCTGTCGCTGCATCAGCCATCTGTCCAACGACCAGATACCGTTGATATGCACCAAGTCCGGCTTTTCCGCGTCCAATATTCTGTCACACAAGGCAGCAAACTGCCTGATACCCTTCCATGACAACCCCAGCCCCGCGTCTGTAAATCTGAACCCCTCCAAATCCACCACCTTGCAGTTCTCCATAGGCAAGTCATTCTCCTGCACACTCGTGACTATCACCAGTTCGCATTGCTTACCTAACTCACCACTAAGGATGCTCAAGTATGCCGCCACACCGCCAAGGTTGCGTGCCATCGATGGAATATAGTGTAAAACCTTCATCTTTCCCGTTTTAGTTTTCGTAGCGTCAGCGTATCGTAGTGTAACGTATCGTAGCGAAGCGTATCGTTCTAACTATAGAATCCTCATAGCATTAGCAACCATCTGTCTGGGAGTCAGTTTCTGCTTCACCAGATTCTGCGCCTGCAGACCCATTTCCTGAATTTGCGACTTGGTAAGTGATCGAATCTTTTGCAGACAGTCCTCCATATCAGTAAATATCAGTCCGTTTTCTCCGTCTTGGATATAACAATATTCTACGCACTGCAAAGTCTCTTCAGAGCGCTTGAACGTAAAGACAGGTTTTCCGTATGCCATGGCCTCGACAATGCTCAGTCCCACCCAACCCGGTTGGAAGTAGATGTCAGCAGCAGCAAACAGTTCCCGTTTAATCTCGTTATCATATACCGCCCCGAAGTCGTGCACATTCTTATATTTCGTAAAGTCAGGTTTGTTCTTCCCTTCTCCAATGATGATAAACCCGTATTTCTGCGGATCCAATCTTTCTATTGCCTCCACCAACAGGTCAACCCTTCTGTAGTTATTCTCAAACCGCGCACAGAAGATGAGCACCACCTCCTCCGTAATTCCCCATTTCTTCTTTATTTCTTGTAAACTATAAACTTTTTTGTTTTTGTTTTGGTTTTGGTTAACGTTAACGTTCCCGTTATCGTAACGAAGAATCTCCTCTACCCCACTTAATGTGTTGTTCAGCGCCACAATAGGCTTATGGGGAAAGATGGCCTGCCACTGTTTAGCTTCAGGTTCTTCATATATCCACACCCCATCAGCCAAAGCTATCTGCCATTTCAGCTTCCAGTCCGGTTTCTTTGACTCTTTCAGATACCGTTTCACGCTAATACCCTGTCCCCACAGGATGATTTTCTTCCTATGAATCCATTTCGTCAACAGTAACAACCAGGTCGTCACATGAGCAAAGTGCAGCATCAGCACCAATGTATCATACCGCTTATTCAAGAGTGGCAGCGGATTATATAGCAGTACATTGTGAACATCCCAATTCCCCAAATAGTTAACGTTTTCGTTATCGTTTCCGTTTACACAAAAGCCTTCTTTCCGTGTCTTTTCCAACGAGTTATACACAAAGAGGTCCATCGTCTCGCATTGTTCCCCCAACCTTTCGAAGAACTCCGTCCTATAGTGAGGTACTTCCGGTTGCAATATGCCGATTCTTCGTCTCTCTCCCATCATACATTCTTCACCCTTCTTACATCTTACTTCTTACATCGTTCATCCGTTCCCGTTATCGTTCCCGTTAACTTTTACGTATTTCTTCAACACATCAGCAAGATGTCGTTGTCCCCTTTCGTTAAAGTGGATGGCATCGTGATACATATATGCCTGCTCCCCCGCCTCTATACCATTCATCAATGTAACATGAGCAGAATCAGCCCACATCAGTATCTGCTGTCCCATGTCGTTATAGCGTCTTTGTTTCAGTTCCCCTAATTCCGCATGCAGATAAACAAACATGGGAATCTCCATAGAGTCCGCTATTTGCTTCAAGCCATCAAAGCCCCTCACAAAATAGGGCGACTTTTGTATCACCTGCCTGTCCGCAGCTTTTTTCTCCACTTCAGCATCAGGGTCAGCATACTGCTTCGTCTGTGTTTTCACTTTTATATACGGTATCACATAACGGTCTATCAGCTCCCATATAGCTAATTTGTATTGTTTGTCCGGATAGTTAGGCCATACTCCCACTACCGGCACGAACGACATCGCATCGTATGCATCGTGACTGCTGCATACCAGTACCATGGCCTTCGCACCGAATGTTCCTTTCTCCCGCAGGTATGCCACGTTGTTGTCCGGTCCCCAACTGCCGCAGCTGATGTTCAGCATCTGTATTCCGGTCTCGTCAGAGAACAGCGTCGTTGCCAATGAGTCATGATCCATCCCTCCTCCACCAAATATGACGCTATCCCCCAATCCCAACACGATAGTCCTGGTGCTGTCCGGCTCCTCACTCCGTTGTGCATAACTGTTCGTCATCAGCCTCGCCCCGAACCGGTGTCTGTCCTGATTCGGCTGAGTGATATACTCATATTTGTCGCTTGGCTGGTAAAGCAGGGCATTACAAAAGCCGAAACCGAAGCGAAGGATAGTTTCTATTATGATTAGAAAGAATATAGTTAGTGAAAGAAAACTATATATTCTTTTCTTCATTTCTTCTTTTATCTATCAAGTCCAACAATTTTTCTGAGATTCCTGTTTCTACTTTTCTACAAAACATTTTATTTGAATTTATCAAATGATCAAAGTCATCTTCCCGATAAACTTTAATTGAACCCGAATAATAGAATTCATGCAAAGTCGCCAGTGTTGACAAACCTTCATATTGCTGTCGAGGAAATACTTCAGCATAGTCTTTATATTTGGAATTAAAGATGATAGTGGGAATAGTCAGTTCTTCTGGCACAAATGAATGTTTAAAATAAGATTCAATTTGTGGATATTTTTCTATGGTGTTGATTATATATTCTGCAACTTCTCGGTTACAGCTAAAATATCCTGATGACTGCCAAATATTCCATTTATTTCCATCAATGACAAGATAATCTTTCCTGATTCGAGGCAACAACCGAAGGAATAATTCCCGTTGTCCTCCTGTAATATAATGCCGCATTTTCTGGCTATGAAAGTTTACATCCCTGAAATAATGCGGAACAGTAAGAAAACGCTTCATGTGTGAAGGAGAAGTCATTTGTGTCAAATTTAACCCTCGCATCCAAATTTTGTTAGGATCTTCATAACAAGACTGTTCTATTTGCTGATTGCTCCATAAAGGATAGTCCTGTCCTGTTATTATGAATAGCCTGTCATTCTTGTTTTCGGATATTTCCAACATCTTTCTCAGGAAAAGGATTTGATATTTCACTTGATTCCAGCCTCCCCATTGTACACTATAACGCGTTTTTAGGATATGGCATTGGGGAAACTCATTCAATTCATTCTCAAAGTTCAAATTACTCTTTTTGTCTATGTGTACACAGAAAAATCGTTTTTCCCCTTGTAGTGAGCCAATGAGACGTTTAAGATGTGCAGGATCTTTATATACAGAGATTCCAAAAACTATTTTCATCATTTTTCTAATACAAACTTGACATTGTTATAAATAACTTTAAAACATACAGGGATTGTGACACCAAATAAAATATATAATAAAAAGTAATCGTTAGAGGAATATTCTCCATAGAAGCCACAACTCATTTTTGTTAATCCCATTTTGGACAATAATAATTCTACCACTTTGAACACAAGCACATGCCATGTGTATATTATCATCGTATTTTTACCGAGATAAGCAAATAAATTCGATACATAAAAACGGCTAATCACTGCCGAGAAACATATTGCTCCAGAGATTCCCACAATGGACACTATAAAATATAGAATAGCGCTGTTGAAAACATAATCGGCATATGTGGAAAAAACGAGTAATGTACTAAACGCAATAATACAAAATATATAATAATGACGGTTTATTTTTCCTCCTTCTGAAATAAGATTACAACAAACATGTCCAAGTATGAAGAAAAAACTATCATACATCACTCTTGAATAATCAAGCATCCCTATTCCATTGGTATGAAATATTTCATAACCAAGAAAATAGCCAGGAAGCACAATGAGAAGCAATAAGATTTTATGTTTTATAAATGAAGTAAGAATCAATGCAAGAATGTAAATATAGAACAAAACAGGAAGAAACCAATATTGTACTAATAAATCAACACTTCCAAATCTGAATGTTATAATCCGTATAATGGCTGAAATCCATTCCTCATAAGAAGTCAAATGAGTATGGCTAATTTGATAGTAATATAATAACGGAGTAATAAACAAAAGCAACAACGAGTTTTTTACAAAAGGGATATACAAACGTTTAAATCGAGAAAATATCCCCCAGCCATTTTGGGGATGAAAAAGAACACCAGAAACAAAGAAGAAAAGTGGCATGTGAAAGAAATATATAGCATCTCTGACATGAACCTCTACTCCTGAGTGTCCTATAACCACCAGAATGATAGCAATTCCTTTTGTAATATCTAAGATTCTATTTCTATGATTCATTCCTATTCTAAGTTCTCCTCCTCTATCTCATTTTTGAAATACTTTGTTTCTATCATCACTCCAACAATAAGCCACACAATGAAGCACAAGTACCAGCCAGCTTGAAACATATAACCTTCTATCGTGCAGTGAAATGTCATAAAGACAAACGCACAGTAAGTCAGAATGACATCTGGGTCTTTTGGTATATTACTTGGCAATGAGGAAGCTGCAAGCCAAATAAAGAACACAAGAAGAATTCCAATTAAACCTGCCTGAGCCAATACGGAAATATAACTTCCCCCAGATTCAAATCGTCCAATTCTTTTGTTGGCTCCAACCCCATGTGCCGCAAAACCAATACCCCATATCGGAGAAGATCGGAATTCCTCCATGCGGCTTCCCCAAAGTTCTTCACGAGAGGTGTTTTTTGTCGTTATTTCAAATCCGTTTCTCTTTCGCAACATGGCCTCTGCATTGTCTTCCAAAATTGGTGCAAAAAGCGATGCTGTGACTCCTAGAATAATCAAGTTCCTTAATAGTTTACCATCATTATTAGTCTGCATCTTAACAATCAACAATGAACAAGCTATTGCTAATACAAATGCGGCTCTTGAAGCAGAAATCATGACGATGTACAAAGAGACAAGAATCATAGCAAAGCTAATTATATTATATAATTTGGACGGAGTTCGATTTCTGAAAGCATAACTTGTAAAGACCATAGTACTGATTGCAGCAGCACAACTTGTCCACATAGCGAAGCGTCCGAACCCAGAAAATTCAAACTGCCTACCCATGCTGTATATATCTTGAAATTGTGCTATATAATTATAGTCTATTAGCTTTGCATAAAAATTAAGCAATGTGACTCCTGCAAATCCCCAATAGAAACATTTTAGCAAATTTAGTTTATAACAGTACCACTCATAAGAAATAGATGGAGCTGAGACCACTAATACAATGGTTATTGCAACCAACCTAAAGTCTAAAACAAAGCCTACAACTGATGAAAACCACAACACTAAAATAAAGGCAATAAAAAGTCCCCTTTGGGGATGTGATACAGGTTTATATTTCCTATATTGGTATGCAAACAGAAATAGACCAACAAAATAGAGTTGGGCTGGAACAAACTGTTGGAAGATATTTGAGAATACAAGAAGAGTAATCCAAACTTCTAGTTTGTTATCCCTGTAAAACGAAAATGCTAATTTCAGAAAATTCATGATAACTAAAATCGTTTTAACAGTTTCATAAGAGATAAAATCCTATTACCGATTGGATGATTCTGAATGTGTTTGTATCTAATGGCCAACGGAAACGCCCTAAGATAACCGATCATACATCGATCCTGTATTTTAATGGCATCAGTTTTCGACACACTATTCACATAAACGGGTAGCATCCAATTCCATTTCTTTGAGAACAGAACACACCCTTCCGTAAAAGACTCTGCCGGATTCCCTGTCGAAAAATGCTCAACTTTCAAGTCCTTTGCAACCATGACCTTTTTGCCAGCCTGAACCACTTGCATACATATATCCATGTCATAACAATGGAATCCATGAAAATTTTCTGTATCCCAACGTATTTCAGAAAAAAGGTCCTTCCTTATACAAAGAAATAGACCGTCACAAGCCACAGCATCCTCTAACACCGTTTTTGTAGGACAACCACTCTGATAATAGTTTACCATTTTGGCCTTCTTATCATTGCTGATGATATTTCCTACATAGTAGTCATATCCGGCAGCCCACCACCCAAAAGGGTATTGTGGTAACATCTGTATTCCAACTACTCCTAACACCCCCAGATCAGGATTCTTTTCAAAACTATTGACGATACACTCCCCTACATTGTCCGAACGGAACAAAATATCTTCATGTATAAAGCAAAGATATGGATAGTTTGCTCGCTTTACTCCTTCTTCATATGCTGAGAAAATGGAATAAGTATTTAGAGAATTGTCTATCAATACTATTTCAAATGGCACCTTAACTGTTGATGCCATATTATCTTTTAGTACAGAATTTAATTCTTTTTTAGTAGAACAAATAATAAAAGAAATCATATTGCGATTAGTTATTTGGAACTATAACGGATGTTTTGACTTTGGGTAATATCGCGTTTAAAATGTGTCTTGGCAGAAATGGTAATCTATAATAAAATACATTTCGATATTCACGCCTCCAAGTTAACACCTTAACAAAATCTATAATATTACTATCTTTACCATTACAATGCGCATCTAAATCTTCTTTAATCTCAATTATTCTGCTTCGATAGAAGAGATATGCACAAATATGGAAGAAACCAATTATGGTATATAACCATCTAATGTAACGTATTTTCATTTGTAAAAAAAACTAAACAATCTGTTTTCAAAGTCTATAACCTTTTCCGATTGTAATTTATGTAACCAGTCATTCACCCTTCAGGATGACCATATTTACTGGCATTACGCCACATTGATTTTTGGCATCTTTCCTAATGGTTGGAATTTGTTCATCTTGCACAGTATCAACGCAAACGAGACATAGTACATCCATTGTGGGAACCACGCTGGAAACAGGTTCGTAAAGATGAAGAACGTCGTTATCAGTTCGTATTTATTCTCTTGCCAGTATTCTTTCATTGTCAAATCGATTGATGTTTCATTTTCCCGGGATCAGAATTTCCTTTTTGCATCAACTGATATATTTGGGATACGTGATTAGGAAATAGTTTGAACAACCATCCCTCAACTATATATTTCAAAATACTACATTTTGTTAGATTATCAAACAGATGTTTGTTATCTGCCCAATGTTTGTTTAACTTCCTTATATCCTCAGGCTTCAGCAAAAAAGTATTGTACAAGGACATATTAATCGCAGCGCAAATATATTGCCTTACCATCTTTTGTGCGTCTGTGTCTCTTATGCTATCACAATAGTCTTGAAGATGTTGAACCACCGTAATCACATCATGTGCTCTTTGAGGATTTACACTCCGTGTCGTAGAGTTGTCACTTTCATAAATATAATAACACACGCGATTATAATAGCCTATTTTATCTGCATGATAATACATTCTTGGATATATCTCTGTATCCTCATGAAAAATATTTTCTATAAAAAAAAGATGATGTTTTATCAAATAGTCTTTTTCCCAAATACAGTAAGTAGGAGAGACCAAAAGATCCTTATCCTTCAAAACATCTTTTCCTGTCTTGATCTTATTTTCATGAAGTTCTGGCCACAACATCAATCTTTCTCCATAATACTTAGCATGTCGTACTGCCAAAGCAGTCAAATAATCATTTTCTAATCTACACAAAATATCTGCCAAACAACATTCCTCTATCCAATCATCTGCATCTACATACCAGATATATTTCCCTTTTGCATTCCTTAAGCCGTTATTACGGGCAGCACCCTGACGAGCATTTTCTTGGTAGATAAATACAATGTTAGAGAATTTGCTTTGCAATTCTGACACACTTTTCTTAGTCCCGTCGGTTGAGCCGTCATCCACAACAATTATCTCATACAGGTCTTTATCAAGATCCTGTTTTTCACAGCTTGTGATACATTTCTCGATGTACCGCTCCGCATTGTACGCAGGTATAATAATGGACAGTTTCATTGTATCAACCTCTTAATCATTTTTGCGGGAACACCCCCATACATACAATTATCTTCACAATCTTTATTTACTACGCTCCCTGCTGCTATTACACATCCTTTACCAATTTTCACGCCTGGCAATATTGTAACATTAGCACAGATCCAAGTTCCATCACCAACTACTATATCTTTGTTAGAATACGCCCCTGCTCTTTGATTTGCCCCCCCCAATTCATGAGTGGCGAGGCAAAAGTCAACTCCGAAAGCAATAAACACATAATCCCCTATCAAAACCCTTCCATCATGAGCCACTCCCACGAAACGACAGAAACGATTTACATAGCAATGATTACCAATGCTTATATGATTGGTTGTCGTGAAGAACTTATTAACAAAACATGAACTTCCAATACATATACCAGCCTTCCTATATAACCATATCCTAGATTTATTAGAATGGTTAAATGTTAGAGAAGCTATTTTCAAATACAATTGCTGCCCTTTAGTCATTCTCACTTAGTAATTGATGAAACATTCTGTAAGCTTTTAACCCGTATGGGTTCTTGATAGCACAGCGTGCTAATTGAATGAAATATGCAAGACCTGTATCATGCCAAGGTTTTTTATTACCTATAAAATGTATCACTTTAATGTTATGATTATATTTAAAATTGAAATTGCGATGATAACAAGTCACATATTTGAAAAAAAGATTATATCCTTCTGGAAGATGCAACTCATTCTTTTGGGACCAATCTGGAACCAAATCGTTGATGACGTCTTGGTCTCCCACATTTCTGCCTTTATCAGTAAATTGTGCTATCGTTATAGGCAACTGTCGCAAAAGCTGTTGACAAGTATTAATATTAGGCTCAATAACAATCAGGCCAGAATTCAATCGAACCCATAAGTTATTTTGTAGAAATCCCGCTTGAACTGCACTAAACGCTTTGTTCTCAAACAAATTATCAATATTATCTAATACCATCATATCAGAATCGAGGAAAACAATTTTGTCGTATTCGACTAGACTCCACAACAGAAGTTTATCAAATGTATAATTCCAGTGAGAATAATTATCCGCATTGGGAATTTCAACACCTTCTATAGCAGACTTACTAAGCCTTTTACATGATATACCCTCCTTTTTCAATATATTGATATCTTCCTCGCTAATATTACGGGAACAAACACATAAAAAAGAGTACTTTGTTTTTCCGTATTTCTTCAGCGAGCGATACAAAACCAGTACACCCGAAATATAGGAAGGAGAACTTAATAAAGTTGCAAATGTAAAATTCATATTCTTTGCAAAAATGATATCATAGGTTTAGCAAACAATTCTCGAATATAGTATCGCAGATTTTTCTTCCATGGATTAGTTCCATTGTAATACCCTTGGGGTAATGTCTTCTTATCCTGCTGCCAACTCTGAGCGACACGATGGATACATACGACATCCTTCATTCCCTCATAACATGGGCGGTCAAAGTACTGAAATGGATACACATGAACACCATTACTTAATATCTGTAATTCATTCTTTTCTGGACTCCAGTCAAATCCATAATTATGTGCAAGAGCCATCTGCAACATCGGTATGACAGTCATGTCAAATCTAAGATGAGGGTGTAACGACTCATTTGTGGAGCGAATAAAATGACGGTGCTCATAATACCCTAAACACTCACCAAGAAACGGATGCTCTTTCTCTGCACCAAAACAATGGCTGGTTAAATCAGCGACCTTTTCACGACCTAACGTACCTACATAGGACTCACGACCTATGAACATGCCATCATCCAGGAACGGGTCGAAGCTCTTGAACATCTCCACATCCGTGTCGAGCCAGATGCCACCATAATGATAGACGGCATACAGCCGTACGAAGTCGGCGGCAAAAGCCCACTTTCTGACAGACACCGCCTCATTGGCGAATGTGTTGTTACAGGCTGCTAACTTCTCAGCATCCCACAGCATAAACTCGTAATCTGGAAGCACTTTCTTCCAAGTATCCATACACTCCTGCAAGAACTGCGGATAGGGTTCACCACTGAACCAGCTATAGTGAATTAGTTTGGGTATCATTTTTATATAATTTGGTTTTAACAAACTTCTTCACTGTCTTGGTATGTCGTTCTGCCACCCAATATAACATATAGGCGACGAGAAGGCATACCGATATAATTCCTATATAATATATTCTGTTAACAATTGACATGTCTGCCACATACTTGTCGAAGAAAAAGGTAAATATCACCAACAAGGTTATGCGATGAGAAAGGTATAGAGTATAGGAGAAATCTGCCAATTTGCTAAACATTGATTCTATTCTTACCAGGATCTTTCCTTTAGGAGGAAGAAGAATTACCTGCTGAGCCAATAGACATATACCAACACATAATAACACTCTAAACACAAAACCATCTATACCTAACTGTATGCCACCTGCAAATTTAGTCTCAGTTGTCATTTGGCAATATGCTGCTCCGACCGCAATGATTATCCACGATAACAGGAACAACCATTTGTTAAAGGATTTTGGTCTACATAAATAACTTGCCCCCCCCAACAGCCAGACCAGCAGATAGGCTGCATTCATCCGTGTATATACAAAACAACATAAGGCAAAGAGGGGAAATCCCCACCATCTTTTCTGCAATACTGCAGCCAATGCCAAGAGCCAAATATAGAACCACACTTCATAACTGAGGCTCCAGAAAGGCGAAACCAATGAGTCGCAAAGAATACATTGCAAACTTAACAGATTACCAATAACTGTCCACCATGAATATTCTTCACCAACAAGAGGGACTACTATCAGAAATAGTGCGACAGAAGCAATTAAGGGTAACATAATTCTGACACTACGGTCAATGGCGTAGTCACGCATTCGGAACGTACCGTTAATAATACGTTCAAGCCCTCGCCCTCCTACTAAGAAGCCACTTAGAATAAAGAACGTGAAGACTGCTTCATTACCCATTCTACCCAGCGTATAGAATACCATCATTAGAGGTCCTTGCTGGTCAAGTGGCAACTCGTAATATCGCAAGAAGAAGTCGTTACGCGTATGGCATAATAACACCATGAATGCAGCTATAAACCGCATAGCATCAAGCCATGGGAAATGAGTGCTTTTAATTGTAATCTGATTATTCATAATCATTCTATCTTCCTCCACACAAACCATCTAAAACCTGTGGAAATACTTTTTTTATTATGTAGTACAACATGACACAAATGAACAATGTAATAAAGGGAGCAATCCAATAGGACAGACCGACAAAGGACCCAGACATAATTAGCATCAGTCCCTTTCCAACGTTAGCAAGGACTATGATGTTATGAAGTGCCAACACAAAGAACACCGTCTCAGAAAAAGCAGCAATTCGATTAATGACATGGCCATCTATCTGATGGAACAAGAGTATCCAAGCATAACAACTCGACATGATAAAAAATTTATGCGACAATGGCTCATGTAAGACATTGCACAAAATGAACAAGCTTAGTGCCAGGCCATAGACTAAATATCTGCCGCCCCCAATAGCGTCCATCGGGATACGTCTAAGAGCAAAGGTGCTACCAAGGCTAAAAAAGAACAGGCCAGTAGAACTGAATCCTATAGGGAATGAAAGTGGAGAAAGATACAAAATGCCAACAATCAAAGGGAAGAGCCATCCAATCTTACGAATAGATGCATAAAACAGAGGTGACAACACACAAAGGATGATTAAGTCTCTCACATACCAAAGAGGGCTGTCAAAGGGCATTCCACTGGTCTTGTCCCACCAGATATGCCAAAGCCCCTCATCCCAGAGTCCCGTTAAGAAGCCTGTCAAATCATCTGTACTTTTCCCACGAAAGATTATGGAATAGATATTCCCTGCTACGACAAACAATACGGGAAAACAGTTCCATATCATGTAAGGAATAAACAAAGTTCGGAATCTTGTTGCAAGTTTCTTCTTATACACATCCATCGTTAAAACATCCATCCCACGAAAGAAGAAATAACCAGATAGTACAAAAAACACGGGAACGGCAACCACAACGATACTATTCCACCACATCACCATGTCACCATGAGTGTTATGTGTTGGATTCTCATGGATGAAGATGACAAATAATATCATCAAGACTTTCAAGGCATTGAGACCTGCATGTTGTGGCTTCATTTTATTCCTTTTAATTTCAAGTAATACTTATTAAATAAGAAATAAGCCTTCACGCTCCATGTCGCCAAGCGTATCTTCTTATTCTGGACGAACGGGAAATCCTGTCTTTTGTAAACAGCTACCACATCCCGAATGGTTCTTTGAAAACCCCTTGTATCAAGGTTTTGTACTAACGAGGCAGAATATAGCAGGTTTTGTAAGAGTTTCATGATGCGGTAGTCGTACCATGGTTCCGGCTTGACATCATTCTCTCTAGTCCATGCAGCCATGTTCTTTAACACAATAGGCAGATCCTCAACAGCCCTTTGACGATAGACAGTATCACCCGTCACGGATGTTTCTCGCAAACGGTAGTAATAAAGTACCACATCTACCTTCACCGGATGCAGACACAGGGTCAGATACTTATATTGAAACTCCAAGTCCTCTGCCACACGGATTCCCTGAGAGAAACGGATTGGCTCTCGTTGTCTCTCTATGGTGGTTGTGTCTGCGTTGATGGCGGAGTCGTACCACCATCCACGTCTGTGATACCACAGACGTGGATGGTGGTAGCAGACGTGCTTCATCAGAAAGTCGTTCTTATTAACGCTAACGTCAACGTGAACGTTAACCATTTTCGTAGCGTCAGCGTATCGTAGCGAAGTGTTTCGTAGCTTTAGCGTATCGTACGAAGTGTCTTCGTTATCATCAAACGTTTCCAAATCGAACATCACGAGATCCACCTCCTGATGCCCTTGTAGCCATGTCACCATATCCCCCACGGGCCGCATATCTACCACATCGTCAGAGTCCACGAACCAGCACCACTGTCCCTGGGCCACATCTAATCCTGCATTGCGTGCAGCGGCTACCCCTGCATTCTCTTGATGGATCACACGGAAACGTTTATCCTTGGCAGCATATTCGTCACAAATCTGCGGACAACCGTCTGGTGAACCATCATCCACGAGTATTCCCTCCCAGCAGTCCAACGACGATGCTGCAATGCTGTCAAGGCACTCGCGGAGGTAGGGCTCGACATTATATACTGGAATGATGATACTTAGAAACATGTTTAATGCTTAATGCTTAATTTAACCTCTTCACTCCCAACAGCCAGTGGGCCAATATGGGACTCAGCCGGATGATGTTACCCATGAGCAGACAGAGGCTGACAACCATGATGGCAATCGCAAGTGAGACGAATAGTTCAACGGTCGGATTCCCATTCCCCATCACATATCTCCCCAGCCATTCCAAGTTCCCGGGCAGGAAGAAGAAATGCAGCAGATAGACATCCAATGTCCTCTGCCCCACATACTGCAACCACCTGCCCATTCGCGTCTCATGAGAGAAGACATCCTCATACTTCCTGAAGAAAGCGAACGACAACAGCGTTCCCAGTCCTCCCCACAGCAGGAAAGTCAACTTAATCTCAGCCAGATTCATAGGCTGCTGATACCATAACAAAAGCGAACCAAAGAATACCACTACAGCTACAGCCATCACCATCCCATTATCAAGCCAACTGAAGAACGTCTTTTGATAGCGATGTGCCATATAGCCCATATAGAAGAACACAAAATATTGCCACTGCTGGATGCAAAGCACATTCGGGATGTTATATCTTGCCAACATATCTGTCACCATATTGGTGTTCAGCATCATCATTGCCAATGCCAGTAACAAGACCCAAAAGTGCCCCCCCACTCTCTCAGTTTTCGTTATCGTTGACGTTATCGTTAACGTTAGACAAAAGCCAAAAAGCACGATACAGAACCAATATCCCCCTTTATACTTATCGTTCCACAGATTCTCAACAACATCGATGTTATTCATCCAGCAGAACAACAGATAGAACACCATCGTTGGCACAATGAGTTGAACGAACTTCCCTTTCAAGACCTTCCACAACCCGTTAAAGGTATCGTTATCGTAGCGCAAGCGTAACGTAGCGTCAGCGTTTCGTACAGCTTTGCTGTTTACAAACCACCCCGAAATAAAGAAGAACAATGCCAAATGGAAAGTCGAAGGTATTGCACTGAACGAAATGCCATTAAGTTGATGATAGCAGTACATGGGCACATGCCCCAGCACTACTAACAACATCACGAAGCCCCGAAGGGCGTCAAGGTATTCTATTCTTACTTTAACTTGCATAATAGTTTCATTATTATCTTTAGCCATCGAGTAAATGTCCTTGACTCAAGAATATGATTTGACAAGGTGTACAATTCATAATCAGATGCAAGTAGTCTAAGTCCCTTCATTAATTCCATATTATGCAAGAGCATCGGTGGCAATAGTTCCTTCAAAGCTTCTGCACGCTCAGCATTACGTCTCACCGCATCATCACTCATGCCACCACCTTCAAATTTACAAACGGTGACGGGTAGAGGCATGTAGTTGTATTGGCGTGTCAAATATTCTGAGAACATATACTTCCAGTCGGCCACAATCCTGTAGTGTGTGTCATACAGGTTTTCGCGTAACATGCAGGTTCGCATAAATGCAGCCTGATGAATTACAGAATAGTTTTCCCAAAACAGCAATGACAATTCTTTAGGGGGATGAACCTTGCATTGTTCTTCACCTCCACTTACATTCGAGGATATTCCCACCCCCAAATCGTATGAATCGCCGTATTCAGCGACTTCCGACAAAACTGTCGACGAATAAAATTCATCGCCAGAATTCATAAAAATGCAGTGGGTTCCACGAGCTTGAGCCACAGCCTTATTCATTGCGTAATATACCCCGCCATCAGGTTCGCTCACCCAATAAGCGAGTTTTTCAGAGTAATTCTTAATTACATCTACGCTACCATCCGTGGATCCGCCGTCAACAACTACATATTCAAAGTCAGTAAAATCTTGGGACAGCACTGACTGCATAGTTCGTTGAAGCCCCTCTCGGTTGTTAAAACTGACAGTAATTACAGAGAATCGTGGATATTTCATTCTGCTAATACAATTTTCCAAATAATTTGGGAAAGCGTTTTTTCAAGCTCATCTTTTTCAATCCCCACCATGTAATTTTCCTGTTTCTATTTGCCCAAATAGGGAAGTCTATTAATTCTTTTCGAAAGTCCCCTGCTGTATAGGTTTCTCTCGAACTAATAATGACAGCATTATAGCGTTTACCAATTACAGAGAGAGCACTTTGGTCATGACGATTCTCCACGAAAGACGGATCGTTTTCGAGTATTGAGGGACTGTCAGTTATAAGTTCGAAATGATAATTACAAAGTTCATAATACTTTTCGACAAAGTCAACTGAATCTTGAGTTTTTCGTAGAAATATCCCCCCCCCCCAAAGTTGGTCGTCATTGTCAAGATAACCAGCATAATCAAGTAAGTCTGCTTTAGTCCAAGCTCTCTCCTTTAAGCCATCTTGGCGAAAAAAGAGTAGACCTGATTTGTTATTCTCTACAAGTTGTATATATTCTCTAAAGCGTTTGTATCCATTTTTGTTAATAGTACAACCTGCATCTGCATATAAAATGATGTCATCCTTAGCAATCTCTTGCATCTTTCGACGAATCACGTATGATTTCCACCTCCAATAGCCAAATCCTCTCATATGGAGAGTAGGTTTCACAAGACAGAGGTATTCGGAGTCAAAAAAGCGCTCATTTACGGTAGAGACACTATCAAACCATCCCGTATTCAAAGCCTCAGCCTTAATTCTGTTAAGAGTCGGCTGCATCTTAGAGTCAGCAAAAGATATAAAATGAATTTTAGCCATATTTACCAATAACAACCATTTTCAACTGTTTCGCTGCCTTTGGGGCGTTCCGTTTCAGCCGGACGAACCCAGTACTCGTTCTGATAAGATTTCAAATAGGGATAAGTAGTCTGATATATTTCCTCAGTTTCCCATCTCTTGCCTACGATGCCAAATAGTAATTGCAACATACCGCCAAGGTGTATGGCCTGTTTACCTCTTCGTTTGCAATGGGCAGCAAGGGGAAAACCATAGGCACCGCATCCAAGGATACACACATCGTAGTCGTAAGTATCTATCATATCCTTTTGATATTGCAGGGCTTCAAACCAGTCTGTAAATCTTACTTCACTATCAGCTTGACTTTGAACAGCTTTCATCGTTATCAGTTCAAACTCGGGAAGGATATTTGTATCACGAAACAGTTTCTTTCGTTGAGCATATTGTTTTTCTATTGTCCTAGCAAATGGATGTACAATAAGAACTTTTTTGCCATCTAAAGCCATCGTCCAGGGATGTTCTGCCAACAAAGGGGTCATAAGTTCTCTATCAACCTTGACTGCACTTTTCAGTTCTTTGTCAAACAACAACTCATTATATCGCCAACTACATAATATGTCAACTACCTCCATATCTTCCCTCATCAATTTCAGAAAACGGAATAGCATCTCTTTGTCAGGGTATGGGAAGAAGCCTGCATTATTACAAAGCGCAGCCGCCTGTCTCTCACGGAAATAGTTTGGCTCAGTTTTCCAACTTATATACCCCCAATTACTCCGATGGTCTTTCATCATTAGAGCATTGTCAAGAGATGTCAGTTCTATACTGCCGAATCGCGCCACCATCAAAGGCTTGCCCTCCATAATTTTATCATACACTATCTGCTGTATCTCCTCCTTGTCCTTTATACATGGTGGTGCAGGAGGTTCAGGAAGAGGGTGGAACAGTTTCTTATAAATTCCTCTTAAAAATATTGCTTGTTTTTCTGTCATTAGTGTGTAATTCTATATAAATTTTTTTTATAAAATATAAAACAGTATTGGCTATTTCAAGCTTCTGCTTCTTCATTTGACGTATGCAAGATACAAAAATAACAAATCCGCAATCTGCTATGTCGTATGTTATAACCATAACTACATCTGATTTATGAATCCCAATGATGCGATTCAATGTGTATCTCTCGTATGAGTTTTTTACATTTATGCTTTCTATCAATTTATTGAACCAGACATCAAATTGCAACATTCCTTTAACTTTCATCAAAGAATTGTATTTGCCATTTTTGCTATTAGAAATATTAATACCAGAATGTCTAAATTTAAATAAACATGCCTGAGTATTTGCACAACCATTTTGAGCCATCATCATTGCAGTTGCAGTGTCCGAAGGCCATGCAAAAGGAAAGAATACAAAACCGCCTTTATTTTTCAATGTTGATGTTTTAAAGACATAATTAGCAATACACTTAAAATTATTGTTATTATGACATTGATTCAAGAAATCAAGATAATTAACATGCTCTTCATATACATTTTTTCTGCAATTTTGTCGAATAGTAGCTGTCATTATTTAATAGGATGTAATTCAACTCAAATTTTGTCTGATTTTTACAGCTATACTATACTTTAACAGCTTTAGAGAATATAATGGCATTTTTAAAAAAGGTAAAAAGATGTTCAGATCTCTCAACTTTACATATTCATCATAAAGCTTTAACTTCTTAATATGATCGTTAATTTCGTTAAGGGCTTGTTTTATTAATGATTCATATTTATAATCAGTCCACTCATTAAAATGGTTGTAGATAAGAATCTGCTGTTCTCGCCCGTATAATTCGCTACAGGTATTAGACACGCTATCTGGATTCAACGAAGTTTTTCGATATACGCAGGTTATATCACCAAAAGAGTATATCCGTCCTTTATTTAGAGCGACCAAAGCCAATGTCAGATCGCCACTGTAAAATTTATTTGCCCAATTAGGGTAATTATCCCTCACACTTTTACGGAAAAAAAGAGAAGCAGTTGGCAAAAACCATTTTCCAATAATATCTTTATCTAATAACTCTTTTGATTCAAATATTCTATTAAAGTAACGAGGTTCATGCTCACCATAGTCCCAAAGAACCAACCCGTTAGTTCCACAAAGAGAATAATCGGGGTGACTTTCCATGAAATCCACCTGAATCTGCAACTTCTGAGAGTCTATCCAATAGTCATCACCTTCACAAATTGCAATATATTTCCCTGTGCAGGCTTCATCCATGATCCGACCTATTGAACCATCGTGCTTAGAATATTGATTTTCTGATTCAAAGATGGGTTTGATGATATCGGGATATTTCTCAGCGTATTCCCGAATGATGTCTGCAGTACCATCCGTGGAGGCATCATCGTGGACAATAGCCTCGAAGCGGAAGTTAGTTTTCTGCATGACAAAGCCGTCGAGACATTGTCGGATATAGGGCTCGTGATTATAGGTGATACAGCGAATGCTCACCATTAAAGGACGGGGTTCTGTTTCTTGATTCATATTCATTGTTTTCTTTTAAGCATATATTTCACGTCTTGCATCTCATCCATCTTGAACAGGATAGCTATGCCGAGATAAACGCCAGCTCCACATATGCCGCCAAATAGGAGTTGTAGCCAAAGATTATCAAAAATGTATGTCATGCCTATAGAGACTGCAAACGCAAGGAGCGACATGAAAAAAGTTGGCATGAGATCATGCATCTGTTTGAAATAGCCACAGTTGATGAGCTTGCCTGTGTAATAGGTGTTGATGAACAGACAAACGAGATTGGTTAATATCCTTCCGGAACAGAAGATGATGAGTCCGAACGGTAGGGTGCAGGCAAGAATGATGACACCCCAGATCTTCTTGATAATCTCTAATCGAAGAAATAAGTCACTGCGCCCTTTGACAATTAACAGGTTCAGATTAATGGCATGGATCGGCAACCACATCATTGAGAAGCAGATAATCTGAAGTAGGATGATACAAGCCTCCCATTTGGCGGTAATCATGACGAGAATAAGGGGGCGTGCAAGACCCGCCAAGAGGGTCATCATGGGGAAAACGACAAAGGCAGTCACTTTGAGTATTCTGCGATAATTATGTGCCAAGGCTTCGTCATCATCCTGCATCTTGGACAAGACGGGAAAGGTGACACTGGAGATGACACCATATACGTTCAGAGAGGGCAGCTTGGCATAATTCTCAGCACGGTTATAGACTCCAAGATCTGCAGGAGAGAAATATTTACCAATAAACACTGGAGTGATGTTATTATAGAGCGTATCCAACAACTGTGAAGCCATAAATTTGTTACCAAAGCCCCAGAGATATTTGAAGGATTCACGTGACCAGCTTGTCTTAGGATACCAACGGACAACATACCAATTGAGGAGCAGTCCGATGATACCACCGACCATGCCGGAGATGGCTAATGCCCATACGCCGAAGCCATACAAAGCCAAGGTGATACCGACAATACCAGTAATGATTTTGCAAGCGACACCGATCTTTGTAGGGGTTTTGAAATCAAGACGACGGGTAAGAATAATATTCTGCGGCGCGCCTATCGGGCCATAGATGAAGCCCAAAGCCGTAATGCGAATGAGGGGCGTCAGGACTGGTGCATTGTAGAAGTCGGCAATCCACGGTGAGGCGAAGAACAGGAGGATATAGCAGACGACACCAACGGCTGTACTATAATAAAAGGAGGTAGCCAGGTCGGCTTCGGTCAGTTCTGGTTTCCGCACCATGGCCGTGCCAAAGCCGGCTCCAGCAAAGATGCCTGCCACTGCCATGAAGACAGCTGGCAGGGCGGTGATGCCGTAGTCTTCTGGCGACAGCAGGCGGGCCATGAAGATGCCGATGATGAACTGAATGCCATAATTGGAGAACTGGTTCAAGAACTGCCAGTAGAGTCCTTTCTTGGTTTTTTGCTTAAGAGTTCCTTCAATCATTTGAGTGATTAGTGAGATGTAACACTGATTATCTTGGTTAATAGAAACGTCTTAATGGTCAAAGTTGTGTTAAATATAGAACAACAGTTTCACCTTCTTTTATAGTTTCGATATTATAACCATGGGAGATAAATATCTGCGTAAGCATTTCCATGTAATTAGGCGAACTAGGTGTTGTACTTTGTCCTATATAAAAAAACTTCTCATAAGAAAAAATCCCAAGACTTTCTACGTATTCAGAGAGATTCTTCATGTTTGTTGTCAGCATTTTAGTATCAGAAACTATAATTTCTGAATGCGGGTTATTACTATGATTGAGATAGTAAAAAAAAGTACAAGCAGCCCATTCCTGAACAAAAACCATTTCTCCTTTATTATTTTCCATCCAACAGAAAGTAGCTTCCCTTACTTCACTTTTAGATCCTCTTAATAAAAAATCATGAATGGACGTTCTTGCATAAAAGGCCATAAAGCACAATGATATCAAATATACAGAAATATAAATATATCTTTTATGAGCTATCATCTCAAGAAAAGAATGTAAACCCAAAATCAATGTAACAACAAGCAGGGGAACATAAAATAGTACGTATCGAAATCCATTGATAATATTGAAACATCCTAATTGCTCATCCCAACTATTATGTGCATAATAAGAACACGCAGATGCTACAAAAAAAAGTATCCAACAAACAATGCTTGCTGCTATTAAAGCATTTAAGACGTATAACTTCTTCCATAATGCTATTAAAGTCAATATTAAGAAGATAACCAAACCTATATGGACTATCTGAAATGAAAATCTGTGACTGGAAAATTGAGCAAAAGTAAAAATCCAAGAAATATTATTAACAAAAGATATGACAAAAGAATAAATAACATTTATAACAAATACAGGAGAGTGACTAACCGAAATATTTTCTTGATGCGACATCTGTATTTGAAGGAACCATATCCATAATGGTAAAATAGCCACAACTATAACAAAAAAGCCGATTCCCCAAAGCCATCGCAGATTACCGTAGTTTCGATTTTTAATATATATACATGTTAAAACAAGAATAATACTAGCAACAGGAAATGCAGCCCCGTACTGGCTATATATAGCTAATACAGAAAATATATATAAACCAACTATGGATTTCTTAGATTTCGATGATTGTCTATTCTTAATACATTCAACAAAAAAGTACATCATCCAGCATTCCATGCATAGGAGCAGGTTATATTCAGCACATTCTAGTGCATAATACATCACGGAATATGTTGAAAGATAGAAAAAAAATCCAATTATGGCCCATTTATATCCTGTAACCTTACGTATTGTATAGTAAATGCCTAATCCCCCTATAAATGTTGTGAGGACACCTGCTAAACGAAATGTTGACTCTGTATCAAAGATAAGCAGCCACAGATACATTAATAAATTATATAATGGCGGTTGGTAGGTAGAACAAATACGTTCATACATGCTTTTTGTTTCTCCATATACAGGTACTGTACCTGTCATATATTTGGAGTAAAAATATTCAACTGCCTCATCATACCATAACCCAGAAGCTGTAAGCTGGGAGACGTAGATGATGCCCATAACAATAATTATGATAGAAATTAGGCATACCTCTAACCAATTGGTATATATAAATTTCTTAATATTATCCATTATGCTTTTCCAATGTTTTTATTGATTGTGTTAAAGTCGCCCAAAGCTTTCCATCCAATCTTAAAAATACGTTTCATATTGATGGAATTGATGCCCCCTTGTCGGGGTTTAAAAGTAATTTTATACCATCCTATCTTATAATTCCATTTTGTAGCAATAGCCGAGATCGCAACATTACAAAGGAAAAAATCTTGAGGAATAACGTCCAAGATTGACTTTAGCTTTGACGTCCTCATAAGACGAAATGGAGTGTTGGCATCAATAACCCATTCATGGAACATCAACCATACCACCAAACGTAAAACCTTCGTTACAAAAACACGACCCTCTCCATCTTGTCTTCCTAAACGATGACCTATTTGAAAATCATATTGATCACGATTATTCCACATCTGCCAAAATTCATCTGGATCTGTCTGCCCATCACTATCGGTCTGAAAGATATAGTCTGCACCTTGTTCTAAGGCATATCGGTAGAGGTAGAGTACCGTTGCTCCGTGTCCACTATTGGGTTTGTCAAGAGGTTCTAATAGAGGGTATTTGGTTTTTAGACTCTGCATGATAGCAAACGTATTATCTTTGCTACCATCATTGGCTATTACCAATTTAGAACTTGCCCCCAATTTTTCAACCACAGGATACCATTGTTTAATGGTTTCCTCTATGTTTTCAGCTTCATTATAGGCTGGCATCACAATAAAAATCCTATCCATATTATAATTGTTTATCTTTTACAGATGGGCGAAAAGTAAGATATTTATTTAATAGGAACTGAAAGAAGACTACCAAAACTATAGACAATAGTTTGGATAAAATCTTATTCATTTCCATGATATCAATACATAAATACAATATGAGATTGCTGAGCAATAATCCACACAAACCTACAGTAAGAAATATGCTAAACCGTCTCTTTACATGGTCTTTAACCTTAAAGTTATAATTTCTGTTAAGTATGAAACTAGTTGTAATGCCGCCCAAGACACTCATGCAATTAGCAATTAAATATTGAATTCCCACTATTTGTACCAAAAAGGTATAGATAGCAAAGTCAAGTCCAGATGAAAAAGAACCAATTAGCCCGTACAATACTATATGACGGAATTTGTGGAATAAATTGGATATTATTTCTTTCATTTTATATCATTTAAGTGATCGTTAAAAAATAACTTGGTACAATTTCCACTCGGATGCCACAGGGACAAGTCAATGTTTACTACGATACGCTGAAGCTACGTTGTCGTTGCCGTAGCGAAGCACACTTCGCGCATCGTTCCATAAATTCGTTAAAACAACGAAAAATATATTAACGAATGATGGTGTGATCAGCAAAATGCTGCGTGTACGCTGCATGCATTTATTTTAAAATGATTACCTTTGGGTGTGAAATTCACATTAATATGATTGTATTATGATAACAGAAAGAGACATTGAAGTGTTTTTTGCCGAGACGGTACTCGGCATCATCAAGAACCCAGTTCACAAAACCA
>JAEEGG010007388.1_pt1 | contig 25356 bp, 15 predicted proteins | sample 9134161 | NCBI WGS metagenome assembly JAEEGG01 (sample SAMN16246543, study PRJNA631951) | gut metagenome | biome: gut microbiome; feature: rumen; material: CR-attached | host: Bos | place: Iran: Karaj | collected 2018-10 | reverse complement strand
GCCGGATCCTGAACAGCTTCGATAAGCGGGGCGACACCATGTTGCGTCGCCGTAATAGGCGCATCCTCCGCGGATAACCCTCAAGATGCCGTTGCCTGTCGCCGTGCCCGGATCTGTCGTGTTGACCGCGCCGGCGAGGGCGGCTATGTTGTCGACATAGAAGTCGAGGCAATACTCGTTCAAATTGCCGAGCATGTCGTAGAGACCCCAGTCGTTCGGCGCGTAGGAGCCGACGACGGCGGTGCCCCCTATAGCCGCCTTTGCGTCGCACGACGTCGTGTTCCAGGGGATGTTGGTATCGGTAAAAGGCGTACCCTGTTTTGAACCATTGCATTTGTTGTTGCAGTTGCCTGGGAAGCGCGCGATCCTCGCAAGGTTCACTTCGCCTGAGCCGGTGCCCGTCAAAATTGTCGAACCGTCGCCGTATTTGCCGTCACCGTGGCCGGCACGGCAGGCGAACTCCCACTGCGCCTCGCCGGGAAGGTCGAAGTCGAGCCCCGTCCTGAGGCGGAGAAGGCCGAGGAAGGAATCGTCCGACGGCGCGGCGGGATAGACGCCGTCGGGGCCGGCGGAAACATCCAGTCTTTGATTGTCCGTTACGGCCGATGTCCGGTGCGTGTTCCTAATTTCATTAAAGGTAGGTCCGTCCATCGCGCGTTCGCCTTTTCGCTCGAGGTCCTTGAACGCGGAGACCATTGTGGAGTTCGTGGCGATCAGCCCCCACTGCGACTGGGTGATTTCAAAGACGCCCATGTAGTAGTTGGAGTCAAGCGACACTTGGTGCGTCGCCTCGTTGCTCTGGTGCTTGGGTTCCACCGCCGTCGAGCCCATTGTCCAGATGACGCCCTTGGCCATGATCTTGCGCATCACAAGCATGGAGCTCTTGTAGGCTGGGTTGTTGGTGACGGCGCCGACTTGGCCGAGGACCGAGCCTGGAAGGAATTCGACTGCGGGGTAGTAGCGCTGCGTGCCTGGGCGCGCACCGAGGGAAATGTCCGCCACCATGTAGTCTGGTGGGTTGTCGAGCGCCCAGGCGGTGACAACGGCGCGGACGCCGTTGGCGGCGATCTTGTGGTCGGGCCACGAGAGGTCGGGACGCCAGGTGATTCTGTAGGATCCGTCTTGGAGGTCGGCGGCCGTCACCTTGCGCCAGACGGCGCCCTCGGCGTTCCAGATGTGTTCGCCGCCGATGGATGTCCAGACCTCACCGCCGTTGACGGTCGCGTTCGTCTGGATGTCGAGCGTCACGACGGCCGGGGCGTTGTCGAGCGTGTAGGAAATCGTCACTTCGCGTGTGGTCGCGGACTGTTCCATCGTCACGGACGTGACCTCGGGTGTGGCCGCGTTCGCCGCCGCAGCGAAGGCGATGCACAATGCGCAATGCGCGATGCTTAATGAACGGGTGGTGCGTTTGCTGATGTTCATGGTGTGTCTCCCAGTGGGTTGAAGAGTTGAAGAGTTGAAGGGGTGAAGGGGTGAACGAAACAACGATGAAACGAATTAATGGAAAATGATGAAGAGGCCCTTTGGCTTGGAGGAGTTGAACTTCACGCCCAGAAGGGCTTCAAGCCAAGTGCGGTAACGGGCCTCCAGACCGAGGGCGGACGAAGGCGTCGCGAGCGTCCCCGTCACAACGGCCGCCGATGACGAGGCCAGCGCAGACCTCGCATTTGCCGCCGGATAGCCGGAAATGATGAACTGGTAGTCTTCGGCCCTTGCGCATGGCGCGGTGAAAAGCGCCGCCGCCATGCCGAGCGCGAGTATTTGTGGTGTCTGCTTCATGTCGGTCGTTCCTTTCCGTTGGGGTTGAGGCGGCGTTTTCCGCGACGGAATCCGCCCATTTTGCCTTTCTATTCTCCCAAAAGGAATCCCCACTCGGCAAGGCATTTCCCGCCGATGGCGAATATATGGCGAATATGCTATAATCATTGCATGTCGCATGGGTTGGAAATCAGTCTTGACCGGTCGCGCGGCGAGCCGCTCCACGACCAAATCTACCGGCAGTTGAAATACGCCATAGCCTCCGGGAAGTGCCGCGCCGGCGAGGCTCTGCCGTCGATCCGCGACCTTGCGCGCATGACGGGGGCCGGCGAAAATACGGCCCGCCACGCCCTGATGCGCCTCGCGGCCGAAGGACTCACGACCATGCGCCGCCATGTCGGCTCCATCGTCGCCGACGGCACGTTTTTCCCCGACTTGCCCCGGCGCATTCTCTTCTGCACCTCCAGCTACTACTTCGGTTTCTATTTCGGGCAGCTGGTGGCTGAAATCCGCAAGCGTCTCACGCTGGAGGGCAGGGGCATCCAGACGTCTTTCGCCTCCGGCTACAAGGGCGGGGATGAGCTGGAACAACTCAGTGAGCGGCTGAAGGCGCGCTGGGACCTGATAGTGAAAATCGATGGCGAAGACATCGAGTCGCGTCGCGCCATCGAGATGTCCGGCTGGCCCTTCGTCACGATTGGCAACGGCTGGAAAACCGCCCGTTCGCGGATGCCGTCGTGCGTCGGGACGGTGGAGCTTCGAATGCGGCTGGGAGTGCTGGACTTCGTTCACGACTGCATCCGCAAGGGGGTGCGAAGGGTTTTGCAGGTCTGCCAGGCTTCATACTCGTACAACGTCGCGGAGGCGCTTGCCGTGGCGGACATTGCAACGGAGACAATCATGACCGGCGTTCCCGACATGCCCGCTGATGTCGAGCGCGACGGGCTGGAGGCCACGCGCAAAAGGCTCTCTTCGCGCACGCTGCCAATGCCGGACGTGGTCTTCTTCACGGACGACCATCTGGGACGTGGCGGCCTCTATGCGATTTCCAACCTTGGGCTGAAGGTGCCGGAGGACGTGAAAGTCGTCACGCACGTCAACAAGGGGAACGGGCCCGTCTGGATAAAGTCTCTCACCCGGCTTGAAATGGATCCGGTTGAACACGGCCGTGCAATCGCCGAAGCCATCGCGGGCCACCTTGCCGGCAATCCCTTCCCCGACAACCTCGTCCTAGGTTCGCGCTACATTCGGGGCGAAACCTTCTGAAGAAACCCCGCCGCGCGAATGTTGGCGCAAGGGAACAATTCCGAAGTATAATGGAATTCTATGAAAAGGACGTTTAATCTGCAAAAGGATGCCGCGGCGCGCGGCGTCCTGCTCGTCGCCCACCGCGGCGTCTGGGGCGGCAACATACCGCCCAACACCATCGGCGCGTACGAAACCGCCCTCGCCTTCGGCGCCGACATGATCGAGGTCGATCTGAACATGACCTCCGACGGCCGCCTCATCATCTTCCACCCGCTGATGGAGCGCGCCCTGCTCGGCTGGAACGGCCTCGTCAGCGAACATCCCTGGAGCTTCGTGAAACAGCTCCGCTACCAGAACATCGACGACGCCCCCACGCCCTACGGCCTCTGCACCTTCGACGAGGTCCTTGACCGCTTCAAGGGACGCTGCTACCTCAACATCGACAAGTTCTGGGACCACCCCGCCGAAATCTCCGCCGCCATCCGCGCCCACGGCATGCAGGACCAGTGCCTTGTCAAGACCGGCGCCGACGCGCGCGTCCTGTCGATTCTTGAGGAATACGCCGCCGACATGCCTTTTCTCGCCATCGTCCGCGACGAAACGGAACTCCGGGCCGTCCGCCGCCGCAAGCTCCACCACGAAGGGGCGGAGGTCCTCTTCTCCACCGAGGACAGCCCCTTCGCCACGAAGGCCTTCGTCGAGCGCGAGCACAAGGCCGGACGCCTCGTCTGGGCGAACGCCATCGTCTACAACTACAAGGCCGTGCTGACCGCCGGCCACAGCGACGACCGCGCCATCGCCGGCGGAGACCCCGAAGGCTCCTGGGGCTGGCTCGCCGACCGCGGCTACGACTTCATCCAGACCGACTGGCTCCTCGCCTGCGCCCAGTTCCTCGAACGCACCGGCCGTCGGCGCCCTACTGCGTGACATTGCTTGTGGGATTGACGCAATAGGACAGTCTGCATATTTCACGCCGACGCCGCTCGCGGATGGCTTGATTACTGCTTACCCCGTATTATTATACTATCATCTGGAGGATTCAAATAATGAAGATTGGCAAGATACTGCCAGCCTTTGCGTTGACTGCGCTGGCGTTGGCGCCGACGATGGGGATTGCTCAAATCGAACGTCTGTCTCCGACTCGCCAGGAAAGGGAACTCGCGGCGCTGGCCGCGCAACTCAAGAGCGGCGTTCCCGCTGGGCCCATGCGCGACCACCTGCTCCGCGCGCAGAAGAACGCCGCGAAGCGGCGGGAAGCGGCGATTCTAGCCGAACGCGTATACTGCGACGTTTCGAACTCGCCGCCCGCAGCACCCTTCGTCCATTATGCCGTTCCGGCGATGAGCGACGTCCAGCGGCTTGAGGATGTCTACCCAATCGACGGCGAGGCCTCGGCGCCCGTCCGCATTTGCGCCGCGAAGGACGAGTTCGAGCCCGGTTCGTTCCTCGTCTATCCGCTCGCCGACCTTGGGAAGGTCACCTTCTCGCTCTCCCCGTTCAAGACGGATGACGGCAAGGTCTTCCCCGCCGACAAACTCGACCTCAAGGTCGTGAAGGTGTGGTACCAGAACAAGAACGGCTGGTACAGCTATTTCGGCGACACGGACTTCAAGCTCTGCCCCGAGCTGCTGCTCAACGACGAGGACATCATCCGCGTCGATACGGGGAAGAAGGCCAACTTCGCGCGCGTCACCGGCCCCGACGGCAAGGTCCGCGAGCAGTGGATCAATCCTCCGCGCGCGATGGACAGGCTCGATCCCGAGAAGGGCGGCACCAACTTCCGCCCGATGGCGCCGAACTTCAAGGACGCGGAGACCCTCCAGCCCGTGCTTCTGGAGGAGGGGCGCTTCCGCAACTTCTTCCTCACCGCACATGTCACGAAAGACGCCGTCGCCGGCACGTACAGGGGGGCGGTCCGCCTGGCGGACGCGTCCGGCAAGGCGCTGGGCGAAATACCGGTGGCGCTCACGGTCTATCCATTCGAGCTCCCCGCGCCGAAGTCGTATCAGACAAGAGACGACTTCCTGACGCTCGCGTACAGCTACATTTCCCTCGGCACTCTGGAGAGCGAGAACGGCGGCAGCCGCGAGCAGGCGAGGAAGCAGCTCGAGGTGGTCCTCCGCGACCTCTCCAACCACAACCAGAAGATGTACTGGACGCACGGCAACATCGACACCGAGAGCCGCTTCACGCTGCGCACCATGAAGGACGTCGGAATGCGCACGGACATCATTGCCGGCGGCATTCAGGTGGCCAGCGGAATCCCGAAGGCCGAAATGGAGGCCAACGCCCGCCGTCAGGCGGCCTACTACCAGAAGACGCTAGGGCACAACAATTTCCTTCTCGGCTTTGGAGACGAGCCCAGGGCGAGTTGGATTCTCAAGCAGCGACCGGTCTTCGAGGCCTACCAGAAGGCGGGCTTCAAGTTCTTCATCGCCGGCGGCAAGCAGGTCTTCGACAAGGCCGCCCACGTGTACTCGTGGCACAACGTCGCCCGCGACCCCGAGGACGGCGCCTACGCCGCGCTCTGGAACAAAATCGGCGGCACCCACTGCGCCTGGTACGCCTGCATGCACATCGGTCCCGAAAACCCCGCGTTCAACCGCCGCCAGTACGGCATGGCCCCCTATCTCGCCGGCTACAACGCGACCTGCAACTACGCGCACCACTTCGGCCCCTACAACGATGACCGCACCACCTACAAGCCGATGGTCTTCGCCTACGGCATCTCCAGCGGCGTGATCGACACGATCCAGTGGGAGGGCTACCGCGAGGGCAACGACGACATCCGCTACGCGACGCTCTTGACCTCGCTCGCCCACGAGGCCGCCGAATCGAAGGATCTCAAGACCCGCTACGCCGGACGCCTCGCCCTCCAGTACGTCGCGGTGATCAACCGCGAGGAGGACGACCTCAACGCCTGCCGCATGGAAATGGCGGAACGCATCCTCAAGCTGCGCGAGCTGCTCGGCGACGCACGATAGTTCGTTTGTTCGTTTATTCGTTTGACTTTCGACATTCGACTTTTGACTTAGGACCAGCCATGAAAAAGCATCTTACAGCCGCACTTACAGCAGTTCTCGCCCTCGGCATCGCCGGCCACGCGCTGGCGGACGGCGAGAAACCCGCCTACAAGGAATTCGGCCCCGTGACGGCCAAAAACGCCAAGGAGGCCATTGCTCTTGCCGCAAAGGTCCATGACGACAAGAAGGCCGATCCGGACCTCCGGTCCGATGCCTACCTCTACGCAGGCCAGACCCTTTGCAACAAGCTCGGCAACAAGGACGGGGCCATGCCGCTGCTCCTGGACGCGTTCAACGTCGCCACGGGACGCCACTGGCGCGCGAAGGTCGCCTACGAGTTTTCCGTACACTGCCGCAGCCACATGCACCCGAAGCGCTGGGCCGACGGGCGCGACGTCCTCTTGCAGGTGGTGTCGGACGAATCAACCGACTTCGCCGACCGCCTCCGCACGATGCACGACTACCTCTGGTTCGCGCGCAACGCGCCCCACCCGGAGGGGACTCAGAGGGCCATAGACTTCGCGTGGGACTTCCTAAAGAAGCACCAGGGGCACATGTCGGACCGCGAAATCGCCTATTTGCGCGGCGACATCGCCGAGAACCAGCGCTGGGCGCAGGAACTCGATGCGGCCGCGGAGACCCTCCGCTGGAACTACGAGAATGAAAAACTCCCATCATCCACCAGGCGCGAAGCCGGCATCTACCTCGCGTCGCGCCGGTCCGCCAACAACGACCCGAAGGGCGCCGAGGAATTTCTCGTCGGCTGCTATTCCATCCCCGGCATCAACATCAACGACTACGAGGCGCTGGCGAAGGAAATCGGCAAACTCCACATCGTGAACGACGACATGGAGGGCGCAATCGCGGCCTACCGCGACTGCCTGTCCAGGGCGCCGGACATGAAGGGGCTCAAGGGGCGGATAGACAATCTGATCGTCTCCTGCTACATTGCCTTCCACCACAAGGAGGAGGCCCGCGACTACTGGCTTGAGAACGGAAACATCATGGGCGCGGCCGAAATCTCCGCGAAATACCTGGACGACTGGCCCGCCGCGCATGACATCTACGTCCGCGTCCTCAAGGACGAAAAGGCCGACCCGGCGTCGCGCCGCAAGGCCTGGTCCATCCTCTTCGACACGGAGCCGGAGCTCACCGACGCACAGTACGCCTCGCTCCTGGCGGCCGGCGCCGACGCCACGAATGACATGGTCCGCATCCTCACCGACAAGCTCTGCTCCCACGGCTACGCGTCCGCCCACTTCGCCGCCGCACCGCACAGGGAAAAGCTCTACGACCTTCTTGAACGGCTCTCGGCCGACGCCGGCCTCAAGATCGGGTTCCGCCCGGCGCTGCTGGGCGCAATCTCAAGGTACGTCCTCGGCGACGCCGCCCGCGGCGCGAAGATATGCGAAGACCACCTCGCCGCAAACGCCGAGCTTTCCGACGCCGACGCCTATCTTCTCAAGATGGTGCGCGACCTCGTCTGCCGCGGCATAGCCCCCGCCAAGCTGGAAAAGGAAGTCGCGGCCGCCGACAGGCGCCACGCCGGGGAGATCCCCGTAAACGATCGCATCGAGCGCCTGAACCGCCTGGGCTCGATAGCGCTGACCTGCTTCGACAACGACCTCGCCCGCGCCGTGAAAGCGTACAAGGCCTCGTTCTACGTGCCGAAGGCGAAGCGCCGCTACGTGGTCCACTACAGCGAAACCCCCGTCACAGGCATCGCCTCGTGGAAGGACATCCCCTTCAAGCCCGAGGTGCAGTTCCTCGACCGCGCCTACGGGGGCAAGCTCGACTTCGTCGACACCGACGTCGCGACCGGCCGCAGCACGGTGGGCATCGCCAAGTCGCAGGGCGCGAAGAACGCCAACCCGCCGACGATGCAGATCGTGTACGACCGCTTCGGCATCCACTTCTACCTCGTGTCGCCGGAGGACGACCCCCGCGGCCTGGAGAACAGCACGGTCGGCGGCAGCGGCAACTGGGAGTGCTACATCGCCCCCGGCGAAAACCAGCCATACCACTGCATCCTCTACTTCATCGGCGCAGGCGCGAAGGCCTCGCTCTTCAACACCACCTACAACACCCCCGGCCACAGGCGCATCGCCAAGGACGGGAAATACGAGTGCAAGTCGGAGATAGCCTTCACGGACAACTCCTCCATCTCCTACTTCAGCATTCCGTGGGACGTCTATGCCTCGCTCATACCACAGGACGGCGCAATCTGGGACTTCGAGAACGTCCGCTGGGGCCGTCCCGGCAACCCGGCCTGGAACGGGACCGAGTCGGTGCATGGGCGCTCGACATGGGGCGAACTGGAGTTTGACATGCCCGAGAAGGCCCGCGTCGCGATCCTCAAGCGCCAGCTCTTCCGCGCGGCCAAGGGCTACCGCGACGAGAAATACTCCGGCGGCGGACACGTGGGCGTAATCGAGAACTGGAGCGACCCGGTCGTCGGCGATCCCGACTTCCACAAGGCCTGCCTCAAGCCGCTTGTGGAGCGGCTCGACTCCTACCTGCCAATCCTGAAGGAGGACATGTCAGACGCCGACGTGATACGGCTCTCCGACGAAGTCCTGGCCGACTGGCGCGACATAAAGTTCATAGTTGCCCGTCTCCGTGCGCGCTACCTGGCCGAGCGGCACACTGGCGCCAATGCCGCGAAATAACCTGGCCCGGCCTCTGCTGCAACGTCCCGACTCGGCGGTTTCGAACCGTAGAGGGCGTTGCGGCATTTTCAGATTTTCCTGACTTTTCCTCTTGCAAGGGCAATGGTCATTTGGTACAATCAGTTTGCAAGGGCGGAGCATGCCCCGCGAAAGGAGATTGCCAATGAAGGAAAAGCGCGAATCACAGGAGGCCAAGGTCGAGATGACGCCGATGATCGACGTCGTGTTCCAGCTCCTCATCTTCTTTGTCGTAACCCTCAAGCAGGATGACATCCTGTCGCGCTTCTCCGCTGCGCGGCCTTCGCCACCCCCTGACACCATCGTCGATCCAAAACCCGACCTCATCGACATCACCATCCACAAGGGGGGCTTCATCTTCAAGCAAAACCCAGTGACGATAGAGGGCCTCGACAAGCAGATTGGCCGCTACTCGCGCCTGAGCAAGACAGCGACTGTCGTCATCCGGTGCACCAAGGACTCCCCCCAGAGCAACCTCATAAAGGTGCTGGACGTCTGCTCCAAGCACCAGATGAAGAACCTCTCCATCTTCAGCATGTAGGGGCGGAACGCCAGACTACAGGTCAGAGACGGGGATCTGCGCCGATGCGGCGGCGGCGAGGCGCGAGAGACGGAGTTGTCCGCATGCAGCCGTTACGCCCTTGCCCTTGGAACGGCGGAGGGTGACGTTTATGGCGGCCTTCTGGAGTCGGCGCGCAAAGGCCTCGCACGATTCAAGGTCTGGCGCCACGCCGTCGAAGTGCTCGACCGGGCTGAGCGGAATCAGGTTCACGCGGCCCTTCATCGGCTTTATGAGCTCGATTAGGCGGTCGGCGTGTTCCGGAAGGTTGTTGAATCCGTCGACCAGCGTGTATTCGAACGTGATTACACGGCCCGTTGTGCGGGTGTAGTTGTCGCATGCCGCCATGAGCTCGTCCATCGGCCAGCGCTTGTTGACCGGCATGATCTTGGAGCGGAGTTCGTTGGTCGGCGCATGCAGCGAGACGGAGAGCTCTACCTGGAGGTTCTCGTTTGCGAGGCGCTCTATGCCTGGGACGACGCCGCAGGTTGAAAGCGTCATGCGGCGCGCGCCGATTGCAATCCCGTCGAAGTCGTTGAGGATGCGGACGGCCTTGATGACGTTGTCGTAGTTGGCGAAAGGCTCGCCCATGCCCATGAAGACGACGTGGGTGAGCCGTCGTGTGGCGACGGCTGCCGCGGCGACGAACTGGCCTACGATTTCGCCAGGCTCGAGGTTGCGTTCGAAGCCACACTTGCCGGTGGCGCAGAATGCGCAGCCAAAGGCGCATCCGGCCTGGGACGAGATGCAAAGGGTTGACTGATCGCGGGCCGGGATGATGACGGACTCGATCCGGACGCCGTCGCGGCAGCAGAGAAGAAGCTTGCGAACGCCGTCGTCGGCGCTTTGCTCGTAGGCGTCATCGGTCCATGCGGTGATGTCGTAACGCTCCGCGAGCTTTTCGCGAAGGGCGGATGGAATGTCCGACATCGCATCCCAAGAGATGGCGCGGCGCTGCTGGAGCCATTTCCAGATTTGCTTGGCGCGGAACGCGGGCTGGCGGAACTCCGCGCAGGCTGCTTTCCATTCGGCCGGGAGGAGCCCCCACGCCAGGGGCTTCAGCGGTTGCGCTGGCTGAGGTGGCGGCTGCGGTGTCGGTGCGGGCGCCGGCTGGGGCGGCTGCTCGGCGGCGGCCGCCGGTTTTACAACTTTTTTCTTAACGGGAGACATGGCTGTTCTTCATTTCTTCGGCCAGAACTCGTCTGTGAGCTTGGTCGCGATGCCGACCTCGAAAGGCTCGAAGCAGTCGGCCAGAATCGCCCAGCCGCGGTCGAGCGCCTCTTCGAGGGGGATGTTTACTGCTAGGTCCATCATGCCGGACTCGAACTGCCGGCCGTACTTGAGGAGCTTCTCGTCCCACGCCGACATGCGGAAGCCCATGGAGGACTTCTCCAGCGTCTCCTTGTAGGAGGCGTAGAGGCGGATCATTCCGTCCATGATGGCGCGGTGGTCCTTGCGCGTCCTGCCGTTCACCTGCTGCTTGAGACGCGAAAGCGAGCCGAAGGGCTCGATGCGGCCGTTGCGGAGGTAGAACTGCCCCTCTGTGATATAGCCGGTGTTGTCCGGGACGGGGTGCGTCACGTCATCGCCCGGCATGGTCGTGGCGGCCAGGATGGTGACGGAGCCGGCGCCTTCGAAGTCGACCGCCTTCTCATAGCGGGCCGCGAGCTGGCTGTAGAGGTCGCCGGGATAGCCGCGGTTGGAGGGGATCTGCTCCATTGTGATGGCGATTTCCTTGAGCGCGTCGGCGAAGGAGGTCATGTCCGTGAGCAGGACGAGGACGCGCTTGCCGCGCAGGGCGAACTGTTCGGCGACGGCGAGTGAGATGTCCGGAACAAGGGTGCATTCGACAATCGGGTCGGCTGCAGTGTGGACGAACATGACCGTGCGGGCGAGGGCGCCCGACTCCTCAAGGGTGTCGCGGAAGGTTAGGTAGTCGTCGTATTTGAGGCCCATGCCGCCGAGGATGATGATGTCGACTTCGGCCTGTAGCGCGATGCGCGAAAGGAGCTGGTTGTAGCTTTCGCCGGCGGCCGCGAAGATCGGGAGCTTCTGCGATTCAACGAGCGTGTTGAAGACGTCGATCATCGGGATGCCGGTGCGGACCATGTGGCGCGGAATGATGCGCTTGGCGGGATTGACCGATGGCGTTCCGATTTCAATGAGGCCGTCGCTGAGCGCTGGTCCGCCATCACGCGGCTGGGCCGCGCCGGTGAAAACGCGTCCGAGGAGATTGTCGGAGAACGGGACCTCCATCGGACGGCCGAGGAAGCGCACCGCGGCGTCGGTGGCGATGCCGCGAGTGCCGGCGAAGACCTGCAGGGCGACCTTGTCGCCATCGAGCTTGATGACCTGCGCAAGGGAGGTGCCGCTTCTGGATGTCACTTCCGCGAGCTCGTGGTAGCTGGCGCCCTCGGCCCTGAGGTTCAGGACCGATCCGGCTATGTTGTCAATGCGATGGTATATCTTGTGCATGGTGCATTGACCGCCAGGATGGCGGTTTTAAGTTGATAAATAGCAATATAATATTTTACACTATTGCAAGCCCTGACTCAACCCGTTTTTTTTATTTATTGTTTTCAATATATGATTGCATCATATGCGCTCGGCCCGCGTGAATGGCGCAACGCCTGCGCGGACGAACAGAGACAGTGGTGACGAGCTTGCAATCGGGGGTGAAGACATTCAGCGAGAGTGGCGTGTCGGAGCGCACATGCCCCGTGAACGAGAAGTCGTCCGCGACGTCGAGTTCAAGGTCGACAGTGCCGCCGTTGAAGGGGAGACCCTTCATTCCCTGCCGGCCTGTTTCGCCGAGATGCCAGTCTATGCGGCGCGAAAGGGCGTCGATGTCGAGGCCGAGAATGTCTTCGGGGAGCATGAGCAGTGGCCCCGTGGCACCGAAGCCGACGAAGTCGCGTCGTACGAGATAGCCTTCCTTGTTAAACGCGGGTTGCGGATAGTCGGGGCTGTAGCACTCCCAAATTGTGTCATATTTTTCCGTGCCGAGAAGTTCGGCCATGCAATCAAGATGACGGACGGCGATTTCGCGGGCAAGTTCGCGATGGCCTGTGTCGCGAAGACCGCTTACGACCATGTAGTTGATCGGAGCCCATACGCCGCCCAGCCAGTAGCCTCCGTCGGGACGGTAGTTCGGGTCGTCGCGCGAAAGCGTAGGCACAGGATGGCGCGATGCAAATGTTTCCGGATTGCGCAGATGTGCGCAGAGCGCATCGAGCCGTTCGCCAGTCGCCACACCGGAGACGATCGCCCAGAACGCGGCCGCCGTCTTGTTGGCGAGCTTGTTGTTCGTGGAAATGAAGATGTCATGGTAGAAGCCGGTCTTGTCGCACCACTGGAGGCGGTTTATGAGATCGGAGAGTTCGTCTGCCTCGGAGTCGAATGCGGCGGCCTCAGTGTCGCGCCCGATGAGGCGCCCGATCTTGGCCAGGCAACGCGCGGCGAGCACCTGCTGGCATGAGAGGTCAATGAAGCAGACGTCGCTTCCATGGAGGTCGTACGCCGCGTAGCCAGAACGGGGCGAGTTGTCCATGCCGCTCGATCCGGTGTCCTCAAACCAGTAGAGGCCGTTGGGACGGCGGCGGTTCGCGCGTATCCATGCGTGGAGGCGCGTCATTGGTCCCCATGCACGTTCAAGGCGCGACGTGTCGCCTGTGCGGCGCGCGTAGAGCCATTCCACCCATGCATAGAGCGGTGGGTTGATGCGTTCGCCCCAGAGGTTTTCCTTAGTGTCGATGTCGTAGGCCATGCCGATGAAGCCGTCGGCGCGCTGGAAGGAATAGAGGTTGTCGAGGTTTCCGAGTCCGTCGAGATTGTCCGGCGTGTAACCCGCGTAGAGCGCCATGAGGCAGGAATCCCACTGCCAGATGCGGCCGAGGTTCGGAATGCATGTGAGTTGCGGACGGCAGCCAGGAGGCGTCTCCATGTTTGCGCGGGCATAAGCGATTGCGCGTTCGCGCAATGCGATCCAATCTGGTCTTGAGGCTAGTGTCAGCATGGCTTTTTAGTGATTAGTGGTTAGTCGTTAATGGTAGTATAACCATCCAACGAGGCAACGAGACAACGAACAAACGAATAAACGATGCAACGATGCAACGAAAAAGGGCGCAGGCCTCACGGCCTGCGCCCGAGCATGCACAGCTAGAAGGATTACTTCTTGGCGGGGGCCTTCTTGGCAGGGGCCTTCTTGGCGGGAGCTGCCTTCTTCGCAGGCGCGGCCTTCTTGGCAGGCGCAGCCTTCTTGGCAGGGGCCTTCGCAGGCGCGGCCTTCGCAGGCGCGGCCTTCTTCGCGGGGGCGGCCTTCTTGGCGGGGGCCTTCGCAGGCGCAGCCTTCTTCGCGGGGGCTGCCTTCTTGGCAGGGGCCTTCGCAGGTGCGGCCTTCTTAGCAGGTGCTTTCTTCGTTGTAGCCATGGTGAATTCTCCTAGTTGTTAACGACAAATGGCACGAGAACGTCTCGTTAAGCCGTAATTATAATTACCGATTTTTACCAAAGATGCAACACAAAAATTCAAAAAGTCGAAAAAATTTTTTTGATATAATTTTTCCGTCCGCAACGAAACAACCCCGAGACACTTCACCATGCACAAGATAAAGTCTTTTTTCGCCGCCCATTGGCAACTTTTTTTCTGGCCGCTTTTCGCGTCGCTTATCTTCATCCCGACATGGGGCAAGTACATCGTGCTGCCATCGCCGGATAGTCCACCATTCTACGCTCACACATACGTGATCGACCGATTCGTCAACCTCTTGGCGGAGTCCCCCACGCTCTCGTTGGACGACGTGCTTGAGTTGGTTCTGCCGCCACTTTTCAGACACGACTTCTCGTACTGGCTTTCGGTCGTCGCAACTGCGCTCGGAGGCTACTGGCTCATGCGCGAACGAAACGCCCCGAAGTCTGCTTCGGCCTTTGCTGGTGGGGCTTTGGCGTTTGCCGGCTATTCGTTCACACTCATCTCGGCAGGCCATCGTGCATACTTCACAATGACGCCGTACGTGATGGCGACCTTCGCTTTTCTGGTCCACGCGGTGCGTCGCGAGGACCTTCTCGCATACGCACTTGCAGCCGCGACTGCGGCCTGGACTTTCCGTTTTGGACCTGATGTAGGACCGCAGTTTCTTGTCGTGGCGGCGCTTTATTCGATTTGGCTTTTCGCAAAAAACGCAGCTATGAAACCTATCCGCGAACGGACGCGCCGTTTCCTGATTGGCGTAGTATGCGCGTTGTTTTCCTTCGCGCTTATCGCCTCGCCAAGCATTGTGCACACGCTTACTGAAACGCTCGCCTGGCGTCAGAAGCAAATTGCTGAATCAAGCGGCACGGCGCTTACTTCATCAGGCAGTGAGGCTGAGGCTAAAAAGGCCGAAGTTGAGGCTGCGCAAAAAGACGATGAGGCCGCGAAGAAACAGGAGCAGTGGATATTCGCCACGAACTGGAGCCTTCCTCCAGAGGAGACAATCGAATTCGTAGCGCCCGGAATCTTTGGCACCTGGACCGGCGACCGCAATCATCCATACTGGGGACGCCTCGGCCGCTCGGCCGGTTGGGACGAGGCCCATCCCGACCGTGGAGGCTTTTTCAACTTCCGGCAACATCTCGTCTATCTGGGATCAATCCCGCTTGCCCTCGCCCTCTTCGCCGTTGCCGTTTACTTCACCTCGCGACGCCAACGCGCAATGAACGGCGGTGAAGAAGAGCCCGCATACCTCGCGGACGCGCCGTTCTGGCTTGCCGTGGGTATCGTCGCCCTTCTTCTCGCCTTCGGCCGCTACGCGCCGTTCTACCGGCTCTTCTACTCGATTCCGTACATGTCGTATTTGCGCGCACCGGTCAAGTTCATGCGCCTCGTCGAATTCGCAGTCGCGATTCTTGCAGGCTCCGGCCTCGCGGCTCTTATGGCGGACAACTGCAAGCGCAGTCTGCGCAGAGGTCTCGGTTTCGCGGCCGTCGGCGCTGCCGCGTTGTGCGCGATTTACGCCATGCACATAAACGCTTCGGCGAACACCTTCGCCGCTATCCTCGGGCGCCTCGGCGCTTCGTCGCTCATGCGCCCGATGGCGCTTCATGCGGTCCGCTCGCTCTGGCACGCAATACTAGGCTTTGGCCTGGTTGCGGGCCTCGCCTTCGCCCTCGCGAAGGGCGCCGTGCGCGGACGCACTGCGGCCGCAGTCATGCTCGTCGCGCTGGCAATCGACATAGCAGTCGCAACCAAACCATTCATGTTCACCGTCGACAAGAGCCTCTCGTACAAGCCCAACGACATCACGGAAGCCGTGCGCGCCTCAAGGCCCGTAACTGAAATCCCAACCATCACCATACTCGGCGTGAAGGGAATCCCGGAGTGGTTCCGCGACTCGCTCTCCCTCTCCGGCATTCGCCGCCAGCCGTACGACGACGTCGACAACAACGCCTTCCTTTCGCGCTCCAACGGCAACATTGCCGCCATGTGCCGCGAAACCGGATCGCAGTACCTGATGGTTCCGGTGTCGCTGTCGCGCGCGATCGACCGCACCGCGTTTGAGCACGTCTTCTTCTTCAGTCTGGGCGCGAACGGAATCGCCAAGGTGAAGACACCGACTCAGAACAGCCTTGAACTCTTGCGCGCGAAGAACTTCCTCCCCTACTGCAGCCTGAACGCGTCATGGCGCACGGCAGATGAGGCTGACTGGATGGCGAAGATGGCCGGTGGCGGCCCGCTCGTCATCGGCAAGGACATCCCATGCCCCAACAATGATGGCGCTCCGACGCGCGGAACGTCAAAGGTCCTTTCACGCAGATACCAGGAGGGACATTTCTTCACCGTGGTCGAAACCGACTCTCCGGATGAATGCATTCTGCTCGTGCTCGACCGGACCTCCTCCAACCTCCCGCTCTGGGTGGACGGTGAACCCGCCGAGGCTGTCCCCGCCGGCTACGCGCATTACATGGGCGTGCACCTGAAGCCTGGCCGCCATATTGTGAAAATTGGAAAGCCGCTCAAATGGCGCGTTCCCGTCTTCTCCCTCACCATCCTCGTGCTGGTTGTCTTCGGCGGAATTGTCTTCGCGCGACGCCATTTGATTCGCGATCCTTAAAATCTAATGAAGACCCCAATATAATCATAATGTCATGTCGTTTCGCCAATGGCGGCGTCATGATTTAGATGCTTTTCCATGAAGAACGGAACACCAGAATCGCAATGACAACTGAAACAAATACAAAGAATCCTCTCGCGACGGATGCGGACACCTTCTCCGCGACTCCGGTCCGACCGTCGCTTTCCAAGTGGTTGGCCGCGGAGACGGCGAAGGCCGACGACGCGCTGCGCCTGGACTGCACGGTCGAGGAGCTGTCGAGCCCCTTCGGGGTCGCGTTCCTCCGCGCGCACCTCACGCCTGCGGCGATGGACTGCCTGTGCCATCCCGACTCGCGCCTGGTGTCGTCCTACACCCACACCTACGCGCGTTTCGGCGGATTTGGCTGGGGCGACAACGGCCGAGGCGCCCATCTGTACCGCGACATCCTGACCGCCCCGGAAGGACGGTTCACGCAGCGCGAAAAGGCTTTCGCCTGGCTGCACTACGTCCTGGACTGCGGCGTGATGCGCCATCTCTGCGCGTGGGTGGAGTCAAAGGCCCCCGGTTTCGAGGACTACCAGAACCTCCACAGCGACTGCTTCTACTCGCTCTCGCACCCGGAGTCCGCGCGCAACTCCCAGAGCGGGCGGTCCGCCGCCCGCAAGCGCCTCGAACCGTATCTCCGGGGCGCCGCGTCCGAAGAGGTCTTCTATTTCCTCGAGAAGGCGGCGAAGGACGACGAGGCGTTCCCCGCGCGCCAGATGTTCCTCTACGCCTGCGCGCACTGCCGCTCCCTCGGCCGCTTCCGCCACGTTCTCCGCATCCTCAAGGGAAAGCTCGGCTCGTTCGACATCGTCGATTCGCTCGGCTACCCGCCCTTCTTCTACACCGTCTTTCGAAGGGACTCGATCTTCCAGCAGCAGGAGGGCTCCGACCCCGGCTGCGGCGCGCCTAAGGTGCGCATGGAGGACTTTCTGGGGACGCTTGAGGACGCCGGGGCGCGCCCCGACCGCCCGTGCCGCTACGGCTTCTCGTGGAGGGACCTCGAGGCCGTGGCCGCCGAGTATCGCCGCGAACGCGAAGAGTCCGGCGGTCGGGGAAGTGATTCGCCGTTCCATACGGTCATCTTCCCGGATTCGCATGCCCCGACGCACGTCGCGGACATTCCCGGTCTCCTTGCGTCGTCCTTGGAAAAAGGAATCGCCGCGCTCCTGCGGATGGACTTCGAACCCGACTCCCACGAAGTCCCAATCGGTCCGCGCGAGCGGATCCTCGCCAACGCCATCTGCGACACGCACCTCCCCGCCGTGACGCGCGCCCGACTGCTACTGGCCGCCGACACCAAACCGTTCCGGTCCGTCCCCCTCGGCGGCGCATCCTGCGAAGTCCCGCTCGGTCTCCTTGACAGCGGCGAGGGGCGCAAGTGGTATTGCGCGAAGAGGAAGCCCGGCTGGGAGGACGTTCTCTGCTCGGACAACACCTTCTTCATGAACGAAAGATTCGATGAGTGGCAATGGAAAAGCATCAAAATCGCCCCGAACGTGCGGAAGGCAATCGACGCCGACTCCCCCGCGCAGCTGATGATGCACCTCTCCGTCGCCGGGAAAAACGTTGACAGAAGAGTGCTCTACATCATCCTCAATCTCCACAAGAAAAAGATTCTGGAATGGTTGATGGAAAACGATGATAAAACGAGGGAGTTCCTCACCCCGCGCCGGATGCTCTTCTACGTCTGCGCCAACTGGATCCGTCATTCCGCAGAAGGCAAAATGGTGGAGGACGCGGTTCCATGGCTGGAGGCGGCCGAGGCGAAGGAGCCGGGAATCCTGAAGTCGTGCGTCGATGCCCTCGGCCGCAATCTGCTCTGGTACACGCTCTACAACGGCGGCGGCGACCAGATCGAGGACACGCTCCTCAAGCATGGCTGCGACCCCGACGCCAGTACGGCGTTCGGCCTGAGCTGGCGCGAAATGAAGGACGCGAAGGAGGCGACTCAAAGTAATGGATGGATTAGACTTAAGGATCGCCAGTGCATACGCGGTCTTCCGGAAGGGGCCCGACGGCCTCTACCGCTTCACGGGAATGCAAGAGGCGTAGCCACGCTACCCCAACTACCCAACCATCTAACTAGCAAACTAGCATGAACAACAAAGAAGAACTTGAGAACTTGACCGGGGCCCAATGGGCCACGCAACTGATGAAGGACCCTGCGCTGGCGGACAAGTGCCCGTGGCGAAAACTGGACGGCCGCGACTGGGCCTTGCTGCTGCTTGCCGAGCCGCAGTTTGCGGACAGGTGTCCGTGGGAGAAGCTAGACGGCTACAACTGGCAGTTGCTTCTCTCCGAGCATCCGCAGTTCGCGGACAAGTGCGACTGGGAAAAGCTCGACGGGTACAACTGGTACCACCTCATTTCAAAGCATCCGCAGTTCGCGGACAAGTGCGTCTGGAAAAAACTCTTAGGCTCCGACTGTGTGATCATCCTTCTCGAACAACCGCAGTTCGCGGGAAAGTGTCCTTGGCGAAACCTGCGCGGATGCGACTGGACAACGCTTCTAAGAGAAGAGCCGCAATACGCCGACAGGTGCGACTGGGGAAAGCTGGACGGTGGCGACTGGGCCTTGCTACTCCTTGATCAGCCGCAGTTCGCCGACAGGTGCGACTGGGGGAAACTGGACGGGGGCGACTGGACCTTTCTTCTCCCCACGCAGCCGCAGTTCGCCGACAGGTGCGACTGGGGGAAGTTGGACGGGCATGACTGGGCCATGCTTCTCTCCGGTGAGCCTCGGTTCGCGGACAGATGCCCATGGGAGAAGCTCGACGGATACAAATGGGAGCGTCTCCTCTCAAATCAGCCGCAGTTTGCCGGAAGGTGCCCTTGGGGTAAGCTTGACGGGGTCAATTGGGGCATCCTTCTGCAGAGTCGGCCGCAGTTCGCCGACAAGTGCCCGTGTGAAAAGCTGTCCGGGCATGACTGGGCAACCATTCTGTGCGCCCAGCCTCAGTTGGCGGGGAGATGCGAGTGGGGGAAGCTGGATGGAAAAGACTGGTCCGGACTCCTGCAAAAGCAACCGCAGTTCGCGGACAGGTGCCCGTGGGGGAGGCTGGACAGGCATGACTGGATGATGCTTCTTCATGCGCGGCCCATGTTCGCCGACAAGTGCCCGTTGGAACAGCTGACCGGCCGGGAATGGGCGGGTATTCTCACCGGTAAGCCGCAGTTGGCGAACAGGTGCCCGTGGGAGAGGCTTTCCGGCCATGACTGGGCCATTCTCCTCCTTGAGCAGCCGCAGTTCGCGGACAAGTGCGACAAGTGGAACGAGATGGACGGGGGCGACTGGTCCGAGCTCCTGATAACCCAGCCGTGTCTGGAGGACAAATGCCACTGGGAGAAGCTGGACGGCCACAACTGGGAGGAACTCGTGCATTTTCTGCCGGAATTGTTCTCGTCAAAGTGCCCGTGGGAGAAGCTGGACGGGGTCGATTGGCTGGAGCTTCTCGCCGAGCATCCGCAGTTCGCGGACAAGTGCGACTGGGGCAAACTGTCCGAGGAAAACTGGAAGGAGCTGCTGGATTTGCAGCCGCAGTTGGCGGCGGCGCGGGCGCCACGTAAATCAAGAACCACTAACCACTAACGACTAACCGCTAACTACTAATACTAGACATGAAGAAGATTCTCTATTTGCATGGATTCGCCTCGTCGGGCGCGAGCGGCACCGTCGGGCTGCTCCGGCACGAACTTTGGGAAAAGATGCCACCGGACCATCGCGTGACCATTGTGGCGCCCGACATCCCGCTGGATCCGCTGGTCGCCCTTCCCATGCTGGAGGAACTGGCCTATGACGAAGTGCCTGACCTCATCATCGGGACGTCGATGGGGGGCTGGTACACCCAGATGCTCCACGGGTTCAAGCGCATCTGCGTCAACCCGTCGTTCTGGCTGTCGAAGAAATACGACATCCTCTTCGTCGGCAAGCACAAGTGGATGAACCAGCGTAAGGACGGCGAGACGGAATTCCACGTCACGAAGGAGCTCATCGCGCATTTCCAGGAGATGGAGGCGCACCAGTTCGACGGAACCACCGACGATGACCGGTCGCTCTGCCACGGATTGTTCGGCGACGAGGACGACACGATTCTCGCGGATGAGACGCGACCGGTTTTCGAACAGCACTATCCGGGCATGTCCCAGGTCTTCCACGGCGGGCACCGCATGAACGCGCATGTCGTCGTCCATACGCTCCTGCCGTTCATCAAGGGGCTAGACCTGTTTTGAGGGGCGCGGAGATAAAGCATGAACCGCAGGCCGTGGAAAATCGTGAGCGGCGGGCAGACCGGCGTGGACCGCGCGGGACTTGCCGCCGCGATGTCTTACAGCATCAAGACGGGCGGATGGATACCCTGTGGGCGCCTCGCCGAAGACGGCGTTGTGCCAGAGGGGTTCTACACCTTGAAGGAGTGCTCCACGGGCGGCTTCCGTGAGCGGACGAGAATGAACGTGGTCGATTCCGACGCGACGCTCCGTTCCCCCTATTCCTGCGGAGGCAGGGGGATGATTGACGCCATGGGCGTGATGTTTCCCGCGCGGTCGCGAATCCTGATGTCCGCGAAGAATGACGAGCCGCATTTTTCGTAGAGTTTGTCGAGCATGATGCGGCCTGCGTCGGAAATCTTTGTGTCGCCGATGTACAGTCCGTCGATGCCGCTGACGTCGTAGGCGTTGAAGTCGAGGCTCCGCTTTGCGATGGGGACGTTCTTCGTCACGGCCGCCGCGTCGAGTTCCAGCGCGCCGCCTTTGACGGGTGGCAGAATCAGCGCCAGGCGTTCAATCTTGAAAGCGCCGTTTGTCATTCCGGCCTTGTCGCTCAGGAAGGCGGCGGCGTCGATGGCGAGCTCCACCCATTTGCCGGGGGTGAAGTCGGTGTCTCCGCGCAGGCCTGCCGGGCGTGCCGCATTGTTGGTTGAGTTGGAGGCGGGCACCTCAAGCACGTACCGGTTGTTTTTGGCCGGGGTCTTGGCCACCTTTGGAGTGGCGTTGACCATGAAGGCGAGCCGGAACACGACGCCCGTCGGCGCCGGCGTATTCTCCGGCACCCTTGCGCGGAGCATGAGCCAGCGGTTTGTGGGCGCAATCCAGTTCTGGAACTGCAGACTGGCGGTGCGTTGCGGCGCGTCCTTTTTGTTAGGATCACCGGCCACTTTGAGCTTGAGGAACGATTGGCTCAGTCCGCTGGTGGAGTTCGTGACCACGACGCGCCCGGCCTCAAGTCCTGGGGCAAATTGCGTGAAGAAGGCCTCCCGGGTCGGGATGTTGCCCTTGCCGTGGAATACGCCTACATTGTAGAGGGACGGGTTGCCCACCGGAGGCGTCTTGTCGCTGGAGTAATCAAGCGTGTAGGTCGTTTCGACGGGCGGGGCGACATTGCCGGCGCCGTCTGCGATGTTCTCCACGCGGAAGCGGATTGTGGCGCCGTTGGTGCAGGCCTGGATTATGTTTCGCGCAATATACGGCCACTTCATGCCGTAGGAAATGCTGTTGTCGGACCTTCCGCTGACGGTGCCGGAATAATAGGGCTGAAGCCTTGTCCCGTTCGCGGTGAAGAGGGCGTTTGTGAACACCGGGGCCGCGCCGAGTGGTCCGCAATTGACGGTGGTTGTCAGCATGGCTTCGTTGGGGCCGGCCGGGGAGTTGGTTGAGAGCACAAAGGAGAGTTCGGGCGGGAGGACGTCGTAGATGAACGGGATGTCCGCGACGGCCGACTGCGAGCCGCCGGGCGACAGGCCGCGCACAAGCAGATGGTGCATGCCGTTGGCGAGTTTGCCAATCGGCGGTGCAATGCCGTTGGTGTCCGCCGGGTCGAAGTCGGTCCAGGCGATTGCGTCGCGTTCGTTTTCGGGACGGGCGTCGTATGGGGCGTCGCCTGATATGACGGCGTACTGCGCCTTGCCGAGTCCGTCTGGCGCGTCGAAGGTGGCGCTGAAGCAGAAGTCGTTGGTGTTGGCGGGGCCGATTGCGGGGCCGAGCGCGACGTCATCGATGTCGAAATAGCTGAAAAGACCTGTCTGGTTGATGTGGTACTGGGGGATGCCGGGAACGGAGATGTGGCTGGATGTGAAGAAGAGCTGGTTCTGCGACTTCTGGAAGATCATGTTCGGCCGTGTCTCGAAATCGACCGCCGTAAGCCTGCAGAAGGCCGTGTGCCACTCGTCATCGAGCTTGGCGGGGCGCTCCTGTCCGCCGTAGTTGTCGGAGAAGTGGAAGAAGGTGTTCTGGCGGGGGGAGATGTTTACCAGCGCCATGTCGTCGCCCCGGTAGCGGAACTGGAGGAGCGGGGTGCGCGCAACGTCGAACTGGCTGGCGAAAGTGCCGGAGAGGCGGGAGTTGCGTCCGGCGTTGTGGAAGTGGATGTATGTGGACTGGGTGCCGTCGCCGTAGCGCAGCTCGCGCTTGGTGTTTTCGCGGGTGAATGGCTTTATGGCCGTTGTCCGCGACTCGAAATTCTCGTAGGAGGCGGCAATCGATGGCGGGAAATGCACGCCGGTGACCACGGGTGCGCGCTCGGGCGTTCCACTGGGCCGCGCGAATGCGGAGGACTGGATCATCTGCGTGAAGGGGCGGCCGTTTTCCGTGGCGAAGGAGACCTTGACGATGGACGATGCGAACGGATTGAAGGGACGCGCGTAGGGAATGATGAGGGCGCTGTCCCTGACGTATGCGTGCGGGACTGCGGCGCCGTTTACCGTGACGTTGGACACGCAGATTATCGGATTGGGCCATTCAAGCGAGGAGGAGATGCGGATGGCGTTTGTCGGCGCGGCGAGAACCGTCGCGATCAGTCCGGGATTGTCGGCTGGCGGAAGCGTCCAGTAGATTGTCGGGCGCGTCTTGCAGACCGAGGACGAGACCTTGTATGAGTTCAGGCGGGCGGCCTTGCCCTTGTCGAACGCGCGGGTTATGTCGGCGGAGAAGGCGGCGGTGTTGTCGCCGGAGTTGTCCGGGGAAGGCGCGCCGCGGTAGATCGGGTGGAGGCGGCGGACGGCGTACCAGGCGCCGGGGCCGTTGCCATGGAGTCCCTGCTGGATGTCGCTCGGCTGCAGGTTGCCGAAGCCTTCGCAGATGACTTTTTCAATGCGCGGGTCGTTGCCGGTGGCCGGAATCCAGACGGTGATTGGCGTCCAGACCTTCTTGCGGGCGCCGGGTTCCGTAGGTTCCGGAGCCGGCGACTGCCCGATGATGGAGCGGGGGCCGCGATGCTCGTCGCTGCCGCAGATGACATGCGAATAGCCGTTTGTGTAGCCCTGGCCGGCGAGGGAGAAGACGAAGTTGAACTGCGCGTCGGGGGAGCGGGCGACCTCGAAGGTCCATCCGGCGAGCTGGTCGACTGTTGTTTCGGGCAGTATCGGCGCCGCAAGGAAAGAGCCCGAGCCGTGGATTGAGTTGACCGTCATCACCGTTTCGTCGCTCTCCTCGCCGAAGGTGATTTCCGGACTGCTGACGTCATCGGCCGCGTGCCAGAGTTCGGGGCGGAGCAAATCGGCGGGGACGTCGTTGAACGAGATGTTTGCCAGGCCCGCGAGCGGCGACTGGGCGGGCGGATTCCCGGACGGGGCCGCTTCAAGGGGCTTGAAGGCGAAGCGGCACGGGGCTATGCGCTCGGCCGTGACACGGACGCGGGCCACGACCATCGAACTGCGGTACGTCCAGATGCCGAGACCTCCGCCTGCGAGCGGCTCGGGATCTTCGGCCGAGAGGAGCGGGAGGTTGTCGAAGAATGCCTCGAGGTGGTTGCCGAGCTTGCGGAACTTCACGGTGTACCACGCTCCGTGCACGTCGCGTCCCTTGGCGACGAGCGGTTCGTAACCGGTGCGGACGTTGCCCTCTCGGCGGCGCGGCGCGGCCTTGACATCGGTCTTGACGACGAGCTTGCCGTTGCGGAAGAGGCGCGACCAGCGCTGGGAGTTGTTGGGGTCCCAGTCCGTGACCTTCAGCGTGTAGCCTTCCGACGGGGTGGTCGCTTTGTTGAAAAGCGTGAGGTTGAAGTCGCCGACGCGGTCGTACCAGGGGCCGCCGTGGCGCATGCCGCACACGAACGTCGCGCAGAAGTCGCCGCCGATTTCGTACTTCGACCAGAGCGCGGCGACCGAGTCCGGGTTTTCGCCGTCCATGTGCGACCAGTCCGGGTAGCACTGGAAGCGGTTGATGATCTCCCATGTGCCGCCGTTGATCGTCCAGTCGTGGAGGGATTCCTCGAAGAGGCAGTCGAGCACCGGCTCGCGGTGGACCAGGACGTTGCCGAGGTAGAAGTTGGGATGCTTGGCGAAGTACATCCGGCGCCCCGTGTGGGGGTAGGGGATGGAGCATGTGAAGACGGCCCCCGTCGCGGAGGAAAAGGCGAGGCGGTGCCCGTCGAAGCGGAGCGTCACGGAGTTTGTGGCGTTGAGATCCCCTGTTTCGCCGACCATTTGCGCCGGCGGGTAGCCCAGGGTGAAGAGCGGTGCGGCATTTGTGGCCGCGGAGTCAAGAATTGAGAGCTTGCCGTCCGCGCAGACGACGCGGATGTCGCAGATGAAAGTGGATTCCGGACGGCCGTCTTCGCGCAGGTCGGTCTCGGGGACGCCGAGTCTAAGGTCGAGGCCGTCAATGGTGGGGAAGGAGAGGGAGACGCGGTTGAGGACGTCGTCCTTGTACCATGCGGTCCCATTTGTGTAGGTAAGCCACTGTCCCGCCGTGGAGGCCCAGTGGCGCATGAACTGGTCGGCAACGAAGATCTTGTTCTTCTCGAAGCGGTCGGTGTACGGCGACGGCCCGCGTGTCACGGACGGATAGCCCAGGAAGCCGCCTCGGCGGCTTCCTGGGGTCATGTCCGTGACATATCCGGCGCGGCCCACTGGCGGCCGTGACACATGCGCAAGTACAACGGTGACGTTGTCGACGCGTCCCGCGACAAAGCCGGGCGTAGTCGCGTCCAAGGTGAACTCGCGCGCTTCGGACTCGGTCCCGGTTTGG
>JAEEGG010007384.1_pt1 | contig 25369 bp, 17 predicted proteins | sample 9134161 | NCBI WGS metagenome assembly JAEEGG01 (sample SAMN16246543, study PRJNA631951) | gut metagenome | biome: gut microbiome; feature: rumen; material: CR-attached | host: Bos | place: Iran: Karaj | collected 2018-10 | reverse complement strand
GCCGACGTCGTCCGCGAGCTCGCCGCGCGCCACGGCCTTTCGCACGTCATCCTCACCCTCGGGGCGAAGGGCAGCGCGCTCTACGACGGGCGGTCCTTCACCGAATACCCCGTCGCCCCGTGCGAACGGGTCGTGGACACCGTCGGCTGCGGCGACGCCTTCCTCGCCGCCTGGTGCGTCGCCTTCCTCTCCGGCAAGGGGGCCGACGCCGCGATGCGCGAGGCCACGAACCTCTCCGCATACGTCGCGGGCCACAAGGGGGCGATGTGCTGAGATGGGACGGCTTGTCCTGGGGTCAGGCTCCCCGCGCCGGCAACGCCTCATGCGGGAGGCCGGATACGATTTCGAGGTCGTCGTCACGGACGCCGATGAAATGGCCGACAGCGCCGACCCAGTCGGCACCGTGACGCACAACGCGCTGGCCAAGCTCGCCGCATGCCGCGCCATCCGTCCCGATGCGGACATACTGACGGCCGACACGCTTGTCTGGTTTGACGGCAAGCTTGTTGGAAAGCCGCGCGACGAAGAGGAGGCGGCCGCGTTCCTCCGCGCCTTCTCCGGCCGCCAGCAGACCGTTTTCACGGCTGTTGCCTTTTCTCGTGCAGGCGAGGTGGAACCCAAGGTGCGCGTCGAGGCCTCGCTCGTGCGCTTCAAGGAGCTTTCCGAAAAGGAAATCGCCGACTACATCCGCGTCGTCCATCCGCTTGATCGGGCAGGGGCCTACGACGCCGCCGACTACGGAGAACTGGTTATCGCCGAGGTTGTCGGCTCCTTCACGAACGTCGTCGGCTTGCCGATGGAGACTGTCCGCGAGCTGGTTTGACGGTTTGACGGTTGGACAGTATGACGGTTTGTCGGTTTTGCTTGCAATCGGCGGGCCTTTTGGTGTAACATATTTACCAACCTGCGGCGAGTGGAGCTTGCCTCCCCGTTGCGGCTTTGAGTCCTTCCGGCCCCTCCCGGCGGCCGTTGAGGGCGCGATCCGCCTGCCGCCATCAAAGTCGATGGCGGTTAGTTTTTCCCGCAGCAACCGCGTAAACGCAACTGCCGGGAATTAGAGAACAAGGACTCAACATCATGAGCCAGATTGACAAGGCCGCCGTACAGAAGGCATTCCAGCGCCACGAGGGCGATACGGGATCCAGCGAGGTCCAGATCGCCGTCCTCACCAAGAAGATCGAGCTGCTCACAGCCCACCTCAAGACCCACAAGAAGGACGTCAGCTCCCGCTACGGGCTGATCCGCATGGTCGCCAACCGCCGCAAGCTCCTCGACTACCTCAAGCGCCGCAACGAAGCGGGCTACCAGAAGCTCATCAAGGAACTCGGCATCCGCCGCTAACCGTGAGGCAGCGGGCAGCGCCCGCACCATCCGCTTATGGAAAACACGACAAAAGTATCCGCCATCATCGGCGGTAAGGAAATCACGATCGAGACCGGCCTCTTGGCTCGCCAGGCCGCCGGCTCCGTCACCGTCCGCCTCGCAGACACCGTCCTCTTCTCGGCCGTCTGCCACACGGACGCCCCGCGGGAAGGCATCGACTACTTCCCGCTGCAGGTCGACTACCGCGAGAAGTTCTACGCGGCCGGACAGTACCCCGGCGGCTTCTTCAAGCGCGAGACCCGCCCCTCCGACCATGAGACGCTCATCGCGCGCCTCACGGACAGGCCCATCCGCCCCCTCTTCCCCGAGGGCTACTACAACGACGTCCAGATCATGAACATGCTTCTCTCCGCCGACGGGGAGAACGATCCCGACGTCCTCAGCGTCACCGCCGCCTCCGCGGCGCTCCACCTCTCCGAGGTCCCCTTCTACGGCCCCATCGCCGCCGTCCGCATCGGGCGCATCAACGGCGAGTGGGTGATCAACCCGACGCAGAAGGAACGCCTCCAGAGCGACCTCGACCTCATGTACGCCGGCACGCGCGACCGCTTCCTCATGATGGAGGGCGGCGCCGACGAGATCCCCGAAGCCGACTTCATCGCCGCGATGAAGCGCGCCCAGGAGGAGGTTGTCAAGCTCATCGACATCCAGATCGAGCTTCGCCGCATGCTCGGCAAGCCGGACAAGGTCATCACCGAGATCCCGCAGGATCCCGAGAAGATGGACTTCCTCCGCGCCGAGGGCGCCGAACTCCGCCAGGCCCTCATGATCCCCGGCAAGCTCGAGCGCCAGGGCAAGGTCGAGGAAATCAAGGCCGCCCTCAAGGCCAAGGTCATGGAGAAATGGCCCGAGTTCACGGACAACGACTACCTCCACCTCTTCGACGCCTTCGAGATCGAGACCGTCCGCTCCAACGTGCTGGACAACAACCACCGCATCGACGGCCGCGGACAGTTCGAGATCCGCCCGCTCTCCGCGCAGGTCCACGTCCTTCCGCGTCCCCACGGCTCGGCGATCTTCATGCGCGGCGAGACGCAGTCCCTCGGCACCGTCACGCTCGGCACCAAGTCCGACGCGCAGGAAATCGACGCCATCACCGGCGGCGCGAAGTCGAAGCGCTTCATGCTCCACTACAACTTCCCGCCCTACTGCACCGGCGAAGTCCGCAAGATCGGCGGCACCGGCCGCCGCGAAATCGGCCACGGCGCCCTCGCGGAGCGCTCCCTCCGCCCGGTCATCCCCGAGGACTACCCCTACACGATCCGCGTCGTCTCCGACATCATGGGCTCCAACGGCTCGTCCTCGATGGCCTCCGTCTGCGTGGGCACCCTCGCGCTGATGGACGCCGGCGTGCCGATCAAGGCCCCCGTCGCGGGCATCTCCGCCGGCCTCTTCACGACGCCGGACGAGTCCAAGAAGGTCGTCGTCACGGACATCCTCGGCGCCGAGGACCACTGCGGCGACATGGACTTCAAGGTCTGCGGCACCCGCAAGGGCATCACCGGCTTCCAGGTCGACCTCAAGATCCGCGGCCTCACATGGGACATCGTCGAGGAGGCGATCCGCCAGACCCGCGACGCCCGCATGAAGATCCTCGACTTCATCGAGTCCGTCCTCCCCGCGCCCCGCGCCGAGCTCTCGCCGTACGCGCCGCGCATCGAGACGGTCATCATCCCGCAGGACAAGATCGGCGCCCTCATCGGCAAGGGCGGCGAGACGATTCGCGGCATCTGCGACACCACCGGCGCGCAGATCGACATCGAGGAAGAGGGCGACAAGGGCATTGTCACGATCTTCGCCACGGCAGGCGAGATGATGGAGGCGGCCAAGAAGGCCGTCAACGCCGTCATCGCCGAGCCCGAGGAAGGCATGCTCTACGAGGGAACCGTCACCGGCATCAAGGAATTCGGCGCGTTTGTCGAGATCCTCCCGGGCCAGGACGGCCTCTGCCACATCAGCGAGCTTGCCGACAAGCGCATCGGCAAGGTCGAGGACGTCTGCAAGGTCGGCGACAAGATGTGGGTCAAGGTCATCGCCATCGACGACCGCGGCCGCATCAAGCTGAGCCGCAAGGCCGCAATGGCCGAGCGCGACGCCGCCGCGCAGAAGGAATAGGCGCCTTCCGCCTTCCGAAATGCAGTGAAACGGGGTGGCCGGCAAACGCCGGTCACCCCGTTTCCTTTGGATTTGATATAATTCGACTATGACAACTCCACAAGAAGAAGCGATTCTGGAAGAATGGCAGCGGGAGACCGATCTCGCCAGCCCGGAACAGTACAACGCCTACTGGCTTGACGGCGACACGCGCGGCGTGGCGTCCCTTGAAAAGCTCGAGGTCGCCTTTGAAAACATCCTGCAAGAGGCCGACGGGCTGGAAGTCGGGGATGTCCCCGCAGTCTGGAGCGTCTACAACATGGGCTACCTTGTCAAGACGCGCGAGGCCTTCTTCTCCATCGACCTCGTGCATCGGCGCGCAGCCGAAATCGCGCCGCTCCTCGACTTCGCCCTGATCACCCACAACCACAACGACCACTGGCGGCAGGACTTCTACAAGGCGATGAACGGCGCCGGAAAGACGGTCATCTCCAACTTCCTCGACAACTACGGCGTCGCCGACTGGAGGACCGATGGCGGCTTCACCCGCGCCGAGAGGCTTTTCAAAATCAAGGATGTCGAAATCAGGACCTCGCTCATCGACCACAACGAGTACCTCGTCGACTTCACGACGGCCTTTGAAATCAAAGTCGGTGACTTCATCCTCTACCATTCCGGCGACAGCGGCCGGGGAACGGAGGAAAAACTCGGAACCGTGATGGGACAGCCCGACCTTTGGCTATTTTTCCCAGGCTGCGGAATCGACGTGGCGCGCGCTGTGGAGATCGTGAATTCCAAACGCATCGTCTTCGGCCACCTCTGGGAACTTGGCCACAAGACGGGACGCCTTACCGCGCCGCTGATCCGCAACGCCCTTTGCGCCGCCCGCGGAAAAGGCGCGGATGTCTCCTTAGCGCTCTGGGGCGATCGGATTGTCTGATTATGAGTCTCCAGTTGAACGTTGAATGGTTGAAGAGTTGAAGGATTGAATACACTATAGGGAGAAGCTGGAGGTATTGTCGTTGCGAGTACCGCCTTGTTCAACGGCGTCGCATCCACTCCGCAAGGAAGGGATTGTCAATGCGGTACTCGTCATCAATGAAATAGACGAGTCCTTCCGCCATGAGCTTCGACATGGCCTTCTTCACGGATGCCGGGCTGTGCGTGCCGGCGGCTTCCAGAAATGCTCCCGAGTATATTTCCTTGCTGCCGTTGACGGCGACGGCCTTCAGCACCCTGGTTTGAAGGGCTGTTAGCTGCTTGACCGCGAAAACGAAGTGTTCCTGTTCTCTGGCGAAAATCACGTCAAGCGCCTTTTTGAGTGTTTCATCGGAAAAGACGTCGCCGGCAGCGCTCATTTGCCATAGCGCATCGCACAACTCCTGGATGAAACCGGGCGTATTGCGCGTTGCCTCGGCGATGGCGTCGAAGACGGCCCGTGGAAAGGTGCGTCCACCCTTCGCGAATCGGTTTTTGAGGAATTTGAAGAAAACGTCCGCGTCAATCCCCCCGACTTTGAATACCGCCGCGCCATGGTAGAACGGACTGGAATGACTCAGGAATATGTCAAGCATTTGATGACGGATGCTCCCGAGGAAAACATACGGTGTCCTTGAGTCATGCTGGATGCGGGATCGCATGACGGCAAGGGCGTTCCAGCCGTCTTCGACATTGAGAATGTCCTGGAATTCGTCGAGGACAACGCAGATTTTCCGATGGGAGGTTTGGGCCACGAGCGTGTCGAGAAGGAGGTCAAGCGTGTTTGGCGCGGCGGCTTCCTTGGCGTCGATGCAGATTGTCGGCGCTCCGGACGACGGGTCGATGGACAGGTAAGGCCGGAGTCGCAGAAGCGTTTTCTGGACTTTACCGAGCCATGAGTCGGAATCGTCAAGTCTGGCCAAAGCCGCAACAAGCCGATTGCAGAGTTCGGCGCGGCTTCTGATGCTGAGAAAGTCTACATAGAAGAGGGACATGCCCTTCATTTTCCGAACAGTTTCAAGCACGAGCGAACTTTTGCCCGTGCGTCGCTCGCCGACGATGACGACATGCTGCCCTGATTCGATGTAGGAGGCCAGCGCCTGCTCAAGCTCTGGCCGTGGGCAGAAAAACTCCCCGTCAACCGTGCAACCGTATCTAAATGGATTCATGACGACACTCCTTGTTGTGCCAAATGGCGTTGTGCCAGATGGTGTTATGCCAAATAGCACAATAGATGTTAGCACAACCCCCCAGATTTGACAAGTCTCTAACCACTAACCACTAACCACTAATCACTAACCACTAATCCTCATCTGCACGGCGAGGGCGTAGGCGTCGTCGAAGGGGAGTCCGATCTCCTTCAGGTGGTCGGGGAAGGCCATCTTCCACGAGACATAGTAGTGGGCCAGGAGCCGGTAGCCGGAGAAGTCCTCGCCGGGGATGGTCTTCAGCGTGTAGCCACCGCTGCGGGCCGGGTCGATGCCGCGCGTCCCGAGGACGGCGATCTCCATCGCGGCGTTGCGCACAAGTTCGTTTCGCAATGCAGTCCCTTTTCCGTAAGACGATATTTCTGAAGTCTCGAGTTGGGCTTTTGCGGAATCGTGTACTCGACAAGCCCCATGTCTAGCAGAAGTCGAAGATAGCGTCTGCGCATATTCTTCGACTGACTTATGCCGACCTTTACCGCCAATTCGGATGTGGACATGGTTCCGTCTTTAAGAACAGCGATAACCTTCCTTTGAACATCGTCTATTAGCTTTTCACTCGGCTTCTGGACTGGGGCCGCGACTGGGGTCGCGACTGGGGTCACGACTGGGGTCATGACTGGGGTCATGACTGGGGTCGCGACTGGGGGCACGACTGGGGTCGCGACTGGGGGCAAGACTGGGGTCGTGGGAATCGCCGAATTTGACAATTGTTCGTCGCTGAATCCGTAGATCAAATTCGGCAGCCGTCGACTGCCGATCTATCAATGTCGACAAAAACTCGTAAAAGGAGCGGATGTTTGAAAATCACGGCTGGATTAAGGAGAACTCTTCAGCGGTACATATATCGACATAAAAACTTCATATATAGCCATTTGGCTCTTACGTGGCTCTTACGTGGCTCTTACATGGCTCTTATTTGGCTCTTATTTAATCCTGGAAATCACAGCTTCTGATGACAACGACGTCTGCATTTCGGATTAACCCTTCTGCATTCTAAAAGGCCATCTGTTGTCAAAGACCAAGAGGAGTGTCCTTGTCCGCCAGTGTTTTTTATCCAATTACGGTTTTTGCGCATGGAAACGGAAAGAAGATTGCCGATTTTGTTTCTGCGCTGGCTTTCGGACATTGTTGACGAAAGATGCTTGGAAATGATTTTCTCAATATCCTCCCTCGTGACGGCTCCCCGTTGGCAGATGAATTGAAGGATCTTGTGCATATAGAAGTCGTCGTCAAAAGCTTTTGCCTCGATGTATTCAGCCGTTTTCCCGCCAACGGCGGCAACTTCACCAGCGGGAAAAACATTCGGATAGCGTCCCTCCACGAGACCTTTCTTGCGCAAATCCGCCACGGCCTCCTTTCCGAGACGGGCACCCTTCTGGAGCCGATCAAGGAGGATTATGTCCGCCAATGGAAGGTCGGAGCGCCGAATCAGCAGTTGCGTGTACTTTGAATCAAAAATGCAGCCAGGCAGAGTCACTGACACCTCCTCCGACTGCAATTCATAGTCGGGCATAGGCATGAACCGTTTTCTCTGGGTCATGAACATGCGCCGGATTCCGGAGCCTATCGTGTCAATCATCTTGAGTTCCACCATCGCCTCTGCCAACGCCGCATTGGGGTAATGGCGCGGTCTGGTCTGCGATTCAAGCGCGGCATCGAGCGATCCCGGAAGGAAGGCTCCTGCATTGGCGATGACGAGCCGGTCGGGGAACTCTGTTACGGCGATGCTTTTGCAGAGTCGATAATCTTGGTGGGCGATGGCGTTGTGGACGGCCTCGCGGAACACCCATGGGTCGTATTGGGAAATCTCGACCGGAAACAACGACCCATCTGGCATCGTGCGCAGCGTGATGTTACGAATTTTGGCGAAGACACGATCCACGGCAAGCAGGAACGGAGGCCCGAAATGCTGGTAGTCAAGGCTCGTCCCGTCAGCGTCAAGGAGATTCCAGGTAATCCGCGCGATGGATGGTGGCCGGTGTCAGACACTCAGAGTTCCTTCCATGGATGGTGTCAGACACTCAGAGTTCCCAAATCATCTGCGTCCCTTCAAACTGTTCGCAGAGATTCTTGCCCTCCCTTACCATCTCCTCGACATTCTTGCCGATATACCGGCACTCTTCCCTAACTTGCTCTATCGTCTGCATGTCGTTGTTCCTCTCTCATGAAGTTTTTGGGATGTATTCGTTATTTGGCGACGAACATGAACTTTGAGACATCGACGCCGAAAGCGGCGATAATCTTGCGAAGAGGCTTGTCCTCCTGCCAGAGATAGGTTCTGTTGCCGAGCGAGGACTTAATGCGAATCTTCCCTTCCGCACCAAACCTGGTTGAGAAGCAATCCCCGTGCTTCTCCCTCGGTTTCACGACCTTAATAAGCGTTTTTGAAAATTCCTTTTGCTCCGCCAGCTCATCAAACTTCGCGGCGTCAATCTCCTGAAGTTTCTCCAACACTTTGAGAATCAAGTCACGCCAATCTTTCACATCCACGTAGTGGCTGCCCTCCCATGCCAACGACTTGGGTTTGTCCGCCGCCATGACGGCCTCTTCCGTGAACGGCTGGCCGCCGGAAACGGTGATCTTTGGGCCGGGAAGCTCTTTGGGTTGCAGTTTCTCTAAAAGCTCACGGACGGCGGAAACGACAGCCTCGTTGTTTTGCGCCCCGTTGCCCGTGGCCGCCATCGACGCGCGCAAAGTCTCCAGCTGGCGGTCGAATCCCGCCTCGACCCTGCGGCGGACGAATTCGTCGCGGGCGGCACCCATAAGAGTGATTTTCTGGTTGCCGATTCGAAGGGGAATCTCCTCCGTTTCCTGGGATTTGCCGCTGAACTTACGATAGGAATAAACGAATTCATTCTTGGGGCAGGCCTTGCACATGACGCGACAGACTCTGTATCCTGCAAAAATGGCGGTATCTATCCGCCCGATCAGGGTGTTTGCGTTAGGACTCAGGAAAGCCCTTACGACAGCCCGAAGCTTCAACTCGTATTGATCTGGCGTTCCCCCATATTCATATCCCACATCGTTGTAGCGCGGAGTATGCACCTCAAGAGCCTGTGGCTGCGAGGCTAGGAGCGCAAGGTCCTTTTCGATGCCGCACATAGTCTTGTCATCACGAACCCCTATGTAAAGAACGCCTCCTTCGGCGTTCATAAATGCGGCGAGAGTTTCGGCGATGGTTTTCATCTGCCCGACGTCGGGACATGATGTCTTGGGCGAGATGAAAATGGATGTCTTGAACTCGTTTCTTTGGTCTTCCTTGATGCCCTGGTTGTCGAAGGGGTTCGTTGTGGTTGTGTTGTCAGGCATGTTATGTCTCCTTGTGCGATGGATGTCGGGCTCCTAAAATCCATGAGTCATGCCATGCGAGCCTTTATGCGGCTCGCATGGCATGACTGCGCTTTTACCGTTTTCCCGTCCAGATGCGGAACTGTTCCGGCTTGAGGCCAAAGTGGCGTATCAACCGGACGGCAATGCCGTTTTCAGAGCAAAACGCGGCTTTTGACCCATCTCTGCGGTCTACGCGGATGTCGCCGTTTTTCCCAAGGTAACCCGCGTCGGAACGCAGATGCGTCTTTTGACCCTTGCGCGCAAATATGGGACGGCCTCCGCGCCCCCGCAAAGACGGCTCATCTGGAAGGGCATTAAACTTGGCAGGATCCACAGTCTCCAGTTCGCGGACAAGTTCAACCCAGAGGTCGGCCCAGGAAGTCGCTTTGCCAATAAGCCTATCATCGCGGACGAGGCCTTCAAAATGCCCTTTTAGCGCGTCAATCCTTTGGCTGTCAAAGGGAACGGACGCATTGCTCGCAACCATGAGAGGAGTTCCCACAATGACAGGCGGCTGTTGCCTGTCTTCGACGGATTCGGTGCCTTTCTTTGCCAGCGCTTCCTGAAGACGTGCAATTTCGTCCTTGGCCGCTTGTTGTTTAACTTCAAGCTCCTTTATGAACTTGTCCTGCTCCTTCTTGAACTGATCGATGTCCTTGGAGGCAGAGTTGCGCCCCTTGTCATAGCCGCTCCAGAAGGCTTTTGTCGCGACAAATTTGTCTCTGTCCATCCCGATCAGGTCCTTTGCCGACGATTGTGACCGACAGACAAGGAGAGCATCCCGTCCAAGATAGATGATTCCCTTGCAGGGTTCTATATGAAGTTGAAGATAGGTCAAACCTGACTCGGTATCGAGCTTTTCCCTGGCCTGAGGAAGAAGGCTAGCCGCCTGTTGTCCAAGATAAGTGATCGCGGTGTTTTTGAGTTTATTGCGAAAACCGTCGATGTCCTTGGAATACGAGATTGCCTTGTCGGTGTTCGCATTCATCATAAGCGCGGCTTTGTCCAATACCTGGAAATCTTTGTCGATGCCGGTGACGTATCCTTCAGCGTCCACACCAATGTAGAGGTCGCCGCCCTCCGCGTTCATGAATGCTGCTATCTGCTTCGCGATTTCAAAGGGTTGGTCCGAATCGGGCTGGTTGGTCACGTCATTGAACACGAGGGAGCGCTTGAACTCGACGTACTCGCCTCTGCTCACGCCTATGTTTCCGCCGCGCTGTGGCTTCGCCGCCTTGGGTTGCACAAAGTACTCGGCGTCGAGAACGAATTCTGGTCCCTGCTCGGTGACAGCCGTGCAGACCAAAGTGGCGCGCTGTCCCTGCATGGAGAAAATCTTCCCCTTCAAGTTGCCGCGTACCTCCACTATGTATTTTAGTCCAGTCTTGTCATCTTCAACAAAGATGCAACTTCCATCCTTATCCTGGGTGGCGCCGAGAACAACCATTTTGTATGGTTTCCCGGGTTCAAAAGGTGATACTGACGCTGGTGTCATGGTTCTTCTCCTTGGTTGGGGTTGTTTTGTGGGTTACGAGGCGCACATGCGCCCCGTCAAAAGTTGGATTCGTAAGGTGCGGCGGATTCGGCGGCCATGAGAACGGGGCAATCGGCCTCTTCCGAAGTCGGATAGGAGCCCACATCAGCCGATTCGCGCTGGATGCCCGGCGCGAAAACCTTGTCGATCTCCGCCATGAGATCGGCGGTGCGGCGGAGGGCGCGGACGATGCGCTTCCAGTGCGAAATGTCATCGTCGGTGAGTGCGCGGCCCTTGCGGTCCTTGAGCCACTGATACAGTGGCTTGTAGCCGCCGATGTACTGGTCGAAGGTCTCGCGCTCCACGCCCGTGAAGAACGACTTTTTGTTCACGAACACGTCGCCGTCCCTCCACTCCACCTTGCCCACGACGCGGTCGCCGCCGTCCTCGAACGACACGTCCCCAGCCTCGTCGAAGTCCTTCATCAAGTGGATCGCGACGAGCTGCGCGCCGAGCGCCGCCAGCGCGTGGAACGATTCTGCGTCCGTTGGATACGGGATGCGCGGGAAGTCGATCTTCAGGAACTCCTTGTATTTCTCGCGGTACGACGGCGAATGGAGAACGGCGTAGATGTAGTTGAAGATGTCTTCGGAGGTGGGCTCTTCGCCAAGCGCCGCTTCAATCTTCTTCACGATCTCGGGATTCAGGTTCGGCACCTTCTGCATCTTACCGTGGTACTCTTGGTATAGGTAGAGGGGAAAATCCGTACTCGCTCCATTTTGTCCTCCAACAGCAATAAAATTATAATTCATCAATTTGTTTGACACAAAAACATGACGCCAATCTTGGGATGTCTGGCGTGGCACCGCCAGGCACACATTATCCCGAAGCATATGTTTCATCGTTGCGAAACCGGGTGTACCAACAAAACCTTTTGATTTGCCTGTGTAATATATCCATCGCTCGTCAAATACGCGGAAATTTATTGGGAAACAATACTTGGCAAAAGTTCCATGATCAATAACATCTTTTTTTGCTCTCTCTATAGACCAATCACGACTATCTTTTCCCAATCCATACTTTTTCCTAATTGATTCGACATCCAACACAGAGAAATCATTAACAGTTTTCTTCAATGAATTACAATCAATATGAACACAAATCTCATCACGCTCCATTTTTGCGCCACTTCCAAAAGTCACAAACAGATCCACTACAGAAAAGCTTTTACGATACTCGCTCTCACAAGATAGGTTTTTTTGAACAAAAAAATAATTTGGCTCTTCGGGGCTTAGCATCTGCCATTTGATGCCATCTAACCCGCTCTTGTCAAGCGCCATATATTTGCCCTCGCGCAGTCCCCAAAGATCGGCATAGCGGACAGTGCAATGCGGTATGCGTGGCGCGCCTGTCCTACCGCTCTGCGTCGCTATGTCTCTGCGCGAAACATCATCCCCGCGTTTCACAAAGATGTTGATGCTCACGCCCTGCATGATGTCGAACACGTTTTCATCTGGCGAACCATCTGGACATTTCTCCTGCTTACGTGCATTACCATGCAGATTAAAAATGTATATCTCATCGAACATACCTAAAAGATTCTTGCGCATTTGCCGATGTGTTAACCCATCAATGAAACTATTGTTGGAAATGTAGGCAACAATTCCATCACCGCTTTGTTCTATTATCGACTGCGCGAGACGGATGAACTTGATGTAATCGTCATCAAGGTTAATTTTCCGTTCGTTTAATCCCTCCTTGTATTCCTGAATCAGAGAGAGAATCCATTCGCCCTTGTTCGTGCTGCTGTTGTTGTACGGAGGATTGCCGATGACGATGTTTATTCCGTTGTTCTTCTTGACGGCGTTGGCGGCGATGGATTCGACGGAGAGGGGGTCGTCGTCGAAGAGAGTCCCCTGCTGGTCGGAGTCTCCTGGTTCCTCGAGGGAGTTTGTGAGGTAGACGCGGAGGCGTTCATCCCCCTCGAAGTCGTAGCCTGTCTCCTTGAGAACCATCGCGAGCTTCATGTGTGCGATGGCGTAGGGTGCCATCATCAGCTCGAAACCGTTAAGGCGCGGGAGGACGTTGCAGTCAACGTAGCGACTCCAGGCTTTGGAAAGGCTTTCGTCCTTGAGTTCAGGATGGTTGCTGCGGAAGGTTTCGTAAATGCTGAGGATAATTTCGCGAAGGAAGGTTCCCGTACCGAGCGCGGGATCGAGAATCTGGATTGCGGAGACTTGTTCCTTTTTGATCTCCCTTCCTCCTTTCTTTTCCGTTCTCTCGACCCTGATGGTCTTACTCGCGTCAGTGGCGAGTCCGTCCGGCATGTTGAAATGGGTTCGGAGGATGTAATCGACGGCGCGGACCATGAATCCCACGACGGGCATGGGCGTGTAGAACTCGCCGCACTTGATTTTCTGCTCCTTGTCGTACGCTTCGAGAAACTCTTCGTAGAAGTAGATCACGGGGTCCTCGCGCCCCCCGCCGGTGCGGCGGCCGAAATCGGCGGCGATCCTGGCGGCATCGACATGGGCGAACATTTCTACCACGTCGCCGACGCCCAGCTCGTCGAAGGACACCCCGCCTCCCTGGGGCATGGTGCAACATTCAAGCATCATGTCCTTGAGGAACGGGTTTGTGTTCGGGATGAGATCAATCGCCTCCTCCATGCTGAACGTATCCGGCGTCTGGTCGAGGCACCGTGCGGAGAAGAACCCGTAAACGATCATCTGCGCGTACATGTCGGCGAACTTCGATTCGTCGAGATCGTGGACGAGCATCGTCTTGACCTTGGCGAAGAGCCTGTGGGTGAAGCCGTCCGCCGTCTCCACCCGCATCGCCTCAAGAATGCGACTCTTGATGCCGACCGCGACTTCGGCCATTCGCGCGGCGAGGGCGTCTGATGTCTGGATGACTTCGCCCCAGCACGTGTCGAAAGCCGCCACCCATGCGTTGTGCCATTCCCCGTAATCGGATGCGTAGCTCGGCCATTTGAGCTGGGCGAGTTTATTCTCGAAGTGCGACAAAACAGCGGAGTCTTCAATCGCAGGCGAGCAATGGATTGTGCGCACCTGCGAGAGCGCGTCGGGCTGCTGTTCAAAATGCGCGGCGCAGATCGTACGGTTGCCGCCCGTGCCCCAGAAGCAAAGAAAGAGCAAGTCCTTCTCATCCCATACCGTATGCATCGTGGCGTTGCGGCGCGAGGGAACGAGACGGGAGAGTATCTTGCGAAGCGCGGTGACGGAGAATTTCTCAGTGTTGAACTCCACGCAGAAGACGCCCCATTGCTGCTTCTCCTCCAGCGGTGGCAGCTGGTAGAGCGACTTGACCTTGGCGAACTCCTCGTCCTTGAGCCCCAGGTCGCCCGCGTCGAAGCCGTACATGAAGTCCTTGATGTCGTCGAACGATTCGATGCCGATGTTCCAGTTCAGGCGGTCGCGGAAATACTCAAGAAGTCCGCCGATGTCCGTCACGTCACGTATGTTCATTGTTTTGTCTTCCTTTTGTCGCGCCGATTGGCGCATGTATTACACGAGCTGCATCCATGTGACAAGGCGCAGAACCGCGCCAAGCGGAGCCTGTATCCTTCTGAAGTAAGAGTTGCGTATGTGGTGTTCAATCGTCTTGCGGATAGACTGGAAATCGGCGTCGGCAAGGGTCAAGGCACGGGGTTGCGTTTTTTCGCATCGGATGGCCTGCCAGATGGCGGCAGTCTCCTCTGTCACCTTCTTCGACTCAGGGTCATAGAGGAACCAACGGCAGACGCCCCTTTCCGAGTCCATCGTGCCGTCCATCTTCTTGACCGGTAGCGAATAGCAAAAGAATATGCCTTTCGCCGTGGTTGCGGCCTTTCCGCTGTACATTTTCGCGGGGAGCGACTTGACGGTCTCGGCGTATCCCGTGTTGTCCTTCATGAGTTGCTGATACGCCAACGCCATTTCCTCAGCCGAAGACGGATGTCCCTCGTACTGGGCGTTGAAGTCCTCGAGTGCCTTGTAGTCGTCTTCAGGTGTCAGCAGTTGCTTCCCCTCAATGCCGAACATCTTTGATATGCGGAGCGTCTTCCGCGCTACCGTTTTGTATAGCGCGAGAAGTTTTTCGAGTTCGGCCGGCGGAAGAAAGTTCCAGTAGAACACCTTGTCGCGGTCGGCGGCAATCTCGGGATGGTCGGCCAGCAGTTTCGCCTCAACAGATGCGCTCCGGCGGCGGTCGACTCGGCCGATGCGTTGCATCAGGCGCACGGGATTCCAGTGAAGCTCGTAGTTGATGAGACGCGAGGCGTCCTGCAGGTTCAATCCCTCGGAAAGGACATCTGTGGCAATCAGCGTCCGTATCTCTTTGTCGCCGACATCGCCCGATGTCGCATCGTTGTAGTAGGGCGAAAAACGGCGTACCATTTCGTGCCGGTCGACGTTGCTCTGGCCGTCAATTTCAAAGAGCCCTTGGAAACCGGCCCTTTTGAGTTCGCGTTCCAGATACTTCGCCGTGGCGCGGTACTCGGTGAAGATGAGGAGCTTGCGCCCCGCGAGGCGGACATCCTCCGAAAGGTTTTTCTTGAGGATGTTCAATTTGTCGTCCTTCGACGGATCGAAGCCAATCATGTCGCGAATCAGCTGCGAGAGGTTGTTCAAGTCGAGAACCGTATCCTCCAGCATTGTGCCGATGTCGAAGTCGTCTTCGTTCAGGTTGTTGTTCTCGACTTCCCATACGTAGTCTGGCAAATCGTCATCAAAATCATTGACATCCTCGTCTGCCGTGATGAGATTGTCCTTGATGTATTTCTCGACGAAATCGATGACGTCAGCCTGCTGGGCCAATGTTTTGTCCACAAGGTGGGCTTTCTTGTCGCGGTAATCGACCAGGAACGCCTTAAGCCGGTAGTAGATGCGCACACATGTGTCCTGAAATGCCGCCACTGAGCTTTCAAATCGCTTGAGGAGCAATTGGCGGATAAGTGCGACTATCTGGTTCTGTCTGCCAACCTTCATCGGATCGACCTTGCCGGGGTCTCCGACATAGTAGGCTTTTTCGTATGGCGAATAGACGGCAAGGGACAGAATTGGAATCGATTCACCCCGTGCGTTGCGACGGTCGAAGAGCGCCGTGAAGTGGTCTAGCAAGTCGCCGCATGTCCGTCGCAGGGAGTAATTGGCGACGACCGGCGTTTTTTGCGCGGGGAAAAGGACTTTCGCGCCCTCCTCGGCGCTTAGGCTCTGCTTGACGTACACACGGCTGCGCTGCACGACGAGTTCCTTGACGAGAGGATCGGATGCGAACGCTTGTCGAGTCGCATCGGAATCGTCGGCGCACTGTCCGTCAAGCGACTTTTCAAGTACGCGGAAATGGCCGATCACGCTGTTGATGCCCAAAGACGCGAAGTAGTCGTCCTGGCGGTGTGAGAATAGCTCGATCAGATGCTGGAGGTCAAGGAAGGAATTGTTGATGGGCGTAGCCGTCAGCATGAACATCTTCTTCCTCGGTCCTTCCGCCATCATGTCGAAGAACTTGCGGTACGCTTTGCTGTCGCGGTTGCGGAAGTGATGGGCCTCGTCGATGATGACCACCTCGCCATGAGAGGCGATCTGCCCCATGAGATTCTGCATCTTGTCCCGGATGAGATCCGTGTGGTTGACGATGCGGAACGGGAAGAACCCGTCGAGCAAATCCGGAATGTACTTCGTGATTGTCGTCTCCCAAACAGACTTGCGGGCTGCGGCCGGTACTACGAGGACAACGTTGCGGCGTTCCTGCTTGACGTAGCGCTCGATCAGCATGAGGCCGATGAACGTCTTACCGAGTCCCACACCGTCGCAGAGGAACGCGCCGAAATACTTTTCCGCGATGTCAACAAGGCTGTGGTAACCATCTATTTGGTAGCGGGAAAGTTCTGGGAAGACCTTGGAATCAGTCTCCTCCCATTCCGCGACCGTGGATTCCCGGCCCTTGAAAAACTCGTACATGGAGCGTAGATAGACATCGTATGGAGAGAATTCGCGCGTCTGGTCTTCGACGATCTTCAGAATTGCATCCGTGATGTCAGTGCTTTCATTCCATCGTGCCTCAAACCAGGATTGAAGCTCGTCAACGTTGTCTTTGATTTGGACGTTCAGTTCGACGTTGCGGGTGAGTCCTGCGGCCGTGAAGTTACTGGAGCCGACCAGCGCATAGCCATCCGGCACATGCATCGCCTTTGGAAAAGCGGACTTGGTTTCATCGCGGAAGTAGGTTATGTACGCCTTAGCGTGGAACTTTCCCCTGTCGAATACGCGGCACTCGATTTTCCTTGATTTGAGTGCTGCGGCAATTGCCGGAACGCCAAGCAGGAAGTCGTTTTTCTCCTGCTCGGCGTTCAGACTGTCCTTCATTTGGGCGAGAAACGGTGCCGCCGCGCCTTTCAGCACTTCGCAGGTGCGTTTTGTCACTTCGTCGCCGAGGATGATGCGTATCTTGTCAAGCTTCTGCCAGTTCGTATCGAGAGTCAGAAGTCCGCCGATTTCAAGATAGCCTGTTGCGATGTCCATTTGCTTGGACATGCCGCACCACTCTGCCAGATATTGCCCCACAGATGCCTGCTCCGAGGAATTGTCGACGATGTAGAGATTCGAAATCCCCTTGCCTTGCGGCGAGTGGTTTGCGGCGGCTAAGTCAGATTTGTTGTCGATCATCGTATTCGGTTGTCCGCGCTCTGCAATAGGCCCGCCGTGCCGCGCGGGACAAAATAAGACGCGGCGTGCCTTCAGTCCAATGTTCTGATTGAGGCACGACCAAGCGCCTTGTAGTAAACATGGAAAGAATGGCACGTCGCGCGGTTACCGCGCGACGCACCCGCTTATCTCGCTCACTACTTGAAGATTTGGTCGTTTTCAATCAGAGCGTGATACGCAAGTTGCGTAGCGTGCCGCAGCCCCTGGTAGGCACTGCGGCTCCCCGCGAGGTTCGTTTAGTCGTTTGTCCGTTTGGTCGTTTATTCGTTTTGGCAACGGACTTTCGACCTTGGACTTTCGACCTTTAGACGCGGCGCCATGCGCCGCTCTGTCGCGGGGTTTTGGCCTTGCATCAATCAGCTGTTATTCCGCCGTTAACGAATAAACGAAACAACGAATAAACGACCGAACGGTGCTTGGCCCGTAGGCGGGACTTGCGTCCCGCCATTGTCAAAAGAACTTTCCCGCAGGTAGTCCTCGCGGGAACAAACAAAATACTAGCACAAGCTGCATTTGGTGTGCAAGGATTTTTAAGTGGCTAGGGGCTAGTGGTTAGTGGCTAGTAGCATCGACTGTTTTACAGTCTCATTTACAGTCTCATTTAGAGGCTCATATAGAGGCTCATATAGAGGCTCACTAATTTTGTGTATGTTATTTCAAGCGTACTGCGAAGAGCGGCTTTAGTCCAGTCTTTAGTCCCGGTTCTGGCGCTACCGCGCCGAGGCAGGGAAACTGCCGGGGCCGCGCTTTGCGCGTCTGCGCCGTGTCCGACGCCACATTGAAGCAAGCTTCTTGTGGCGTCAGTCCCGTCGCACGGCCTTTGGCCGCCCTCGGCAGATTGGGAAACCGCCTCCAGCGGCTTGGGAAATCTTTGGAAGTTCCCCCGGCGCTAACGATTAGCCACTCGCGACGAGCGATTGACCTCCACGGCGGCGCAGAAGACGCGGCGCTCGTCGGTGGAAAGGGCGCGGCCGAGTTCCTGTTCTAGGGGGCCGACAATGGCGGCGACGCGGTCGGCGGCGATGCGCTTGGGGCGGAGCGATGCCTTGAGTTCGAGCTTGCGGGCCCTAATGGCGCGATAATCCGCGTCCGTGATTTCGCAACGCCAGAACCGGACCTTGGGTCCCGGTCAGAAGCCCTTTCGTCTCAGCCGCCTCGCATGGTCAGAGCGTCAGCCACAGAATCAGAACAATCAAGAGCCCGATTCCGTAGAACCAAAGGGTGAATTTCGTTCCGCATGTGGCGCACATCGCCCCGAATATGGCCAAATCCTTGGCGGTCGTATCCTTGTCGTTCTTGTGGGCCTCTTCCCACGCTTCCTGAGTAGTCATGTCATCCACTCGCATTCTTCCCGCGCAAGTTCCGTTACGAGGTCACCCCGCCGCACGGGAAAAAGCGGCGCAACCCCTGCCGAAAAGCTAGATACAGTGTAGGGAGGAAACCAGTAACAATTAAGTGCCTGTATCTAGTGGCTCTGTTTTAGAAGAGTGCTGTTTCCCAATACCCACATAATTGGATGGAATGGGATGGTTTTATCACGCAGAGCCGCAGAGAAAGCAGCGCCGCTAAGGTTTGGAAGGGAGCAGTGCGGGGTTGTTCTTTAACGCAGAGAAGCGGAGAGGCAGAGAAGCAGAGATTATTTGGGGAGGTGTGGGGGGCGGGGAATGACAAAAACACCGAGTCAGCATCAATGTCAAAAATGCAAATGCAAACTCCCAAACTCCCACTCTCCTTTCTCCCGAAAAGCGCCGCAGGCCAGGTTAGGCCGCGAATTGCGCGCGGAGCTTCTTCACAGCCTCCTTGGTGATTTGGCTCGCACGTGCGGCGGTGATTCCGTATTTATCGGCCACGTCGGCCAACAGGGAGTTGTCATTCCGCAGGTCATATCTGGCGACGAGGCAATCACGTTCCCTTTTGGAAAGAATCTCCAAGCTCTCCCATGCGGCGGCACCGTCCGTATTGCGCGACACCTGTGAATCAACAGGTTCGCAATTGGCGGCAATGGCATCGCTGAGCTTCGTCGCCCAGTCTTCGCCGTATGTTTCCTCCAAGCTCAAAATCACCTTGTAATCGTTCTTCCACTTGCGGACATGGGCCATTTCATTCTGTTTGTTTATTATGGCCGTAACGGCATACGTGGAGAGGCGGGTGCCCTTGTTGGGGTTGAACTTGTCAATGGCATCACAAAGCGCCGAGTAGCCGCCGTGAAGGTAGTCCAGGAAGGTGATCGATGTACTGTTGAATTTGGTGCGATGCCATTCGACCGTTTTGCAGGTGACTTTGAGCACCAGGAGGATCATCGAATTGAAAATACGGTTGCGGACAATGCGTCGCCTGTTATCGTCGCCATGCTTTTCCGCCGCTTTCATTTCATTGAATGCGGCGCGCATCTCCTCGGCGGTCATCGGCGGCGTGGCGGATTTCACCTCGCGGGCGACCATTGGCGAATGCATTTCTTCGTAATCTTTCGGGGGCAAAGCCGATTTCCGCGACTTGTCGTTGTTCCTGACTGCCTTCATGGTGGTCGCTCCGTTGTCCGTGTTGTCGTTCATGGTGCTTGTTCCGTTGTTCGCGTTGTCGTTCATGGTTGTCCTCTGGGTTAGGTTATGATACGCAGGTCAAGTGAAAAGTTAAGGGCGAAATCAGTAAAAAAGTGTGTTTTGCGCAGGGCGCAAAACACGAAGAAAAGAGCCTGAAATTTTCACATTTATAGTAGACGAAATTGTGGTCCTTGTTAGAAAAAAACTGGGGCAGGTTGGTTCCAATTACGAGGGTAAAAACGCCATTTTTCGGTGCGGCGACATCCCTGGATTCGTGATATACTAATTCCATGGCAACAATAGACGGCGACTATTTGCACCGCGTGACGGTAGTGAGACCCCTGATCAGGGACCTTCTTGAAAAGGGACTCGTCCTCATACAAAACGCGCATGAACCCGGGAAGAAGCCGCACCATAGTTTCTACATGGCGAAGACAACCGTTTCCCAGGCGCTTTGGGAGGCTTTGATGGGGGACAACCCTTCCGTCTACCGCAAAACGGGAGAGGGGACGAAGTGTTTCCCCGTCGATGACGTATTTCTTGAGGACTGCCGTGTCTTCGTGCGCAAGCTTAACGAGCAGCCGGACGTAGCGCAGGCGCGCTTGGTGTTCCGCATTCCCAGAAAGTCGGAATGGCTTTTCGCGTGCCGCGCCGGCGGAAAACCCTATCGAACGGGAAGTCTGGCTTGCGCATGGAGAACCTCAAAACTGGAAGATGAAGCGTGGTATAAGGACACTCCCCATCCATACGTTCCCCCCTTTTCAAACCACGTGGGGCGCCCGACTCTTGTAGCTTTGGGCGCCGACATGACCAGTCGCAAGGACATAGCGGCCAAGGCGGCAAAGTTTGAGAGGGCGGAAGAGGAAAAGAGAAGGGGCCCGCGCCCCATGGGTCTCTTGAAGGACAACGGCTGGGGGCTTTACGACATGTACGGCAACCTCTGGGAGTGGACTTGCGAAAGCGGTGATGACAATGGCCTTCTGTTCGGCGGCAGCTGGAACGACGGCCCCGAGGCATGTGGCTACAAGCCATGCGACGGGGTACCCGAAAAAGGCGAAGGAATCACCGGTCTGCGCCTTGTCGCCACCAAGGTCCGCGGACGCAAACCAAGCCAGCCGTAACACCCCGCATTTTATCCCTATATATAGTAGACTCATTTTGGGGTGTTATTAGATAAAAACAAGGGTAGGTTGGTTCTATTTTCGGGTAAACCGACCTAGACCTTGAGGGCGCTTCGCGCGTCCATCCACGAGACGCCGAAGACATCGGATTGTGCCGCGAACCGTCGAAGAGAAGGCGAAGGCGATAAAGTTAATTGTTGGTCATGGTGTTCTTCGAAAGCCTACGCGCCTTCAGCATCCTCTGCAAGAGGAAAGCGCAGAACCACGGAAGAGTCAGGATGTCGCGGTCGAACCCGATGTTGGCGTCCGCGAACTTGATTCCCCATCTGATGTCATGGTAGCGGGGCGAATCAATCAGCTCCCGAAGCGATTTGGAACGGCTGTTTCCCGCCTTGACCTCCACCGGGACCAAGTCTTCGCCGCAACGAACGAAGAACTCCTCTTCAAGCGGGGAATCCCCTCTTCGCCAATAGTAGAGTCCGAGCCCGGCCTTGGAAAGCGCCTCGGCAATGATGTTTTCGAAGACGGCTCCCTTGTAGATGCCTAGATTGCGGTTCGTCCGCAAATCGTCCTGGGCGTCTTCGTCCAGCATTGAGATTAACAGGCCCGTATCGCCGAAGTACAGTTTGAACTTCGTTTCATCGTAGTTGCCCTTGAGCGGCAGCTCTGGCTGGAGAAGACAGTAGCACGGGTTGACCACGCCCGCATCAGCCAGCCACTCCACACAGCCGCGATAGTCCCTAAAACGCGCCCCATGCGCGACCTTGGACATCTGGAACTTCCGATTCTCTCTGGCCAGTTGCACAGGTATGTGGTCGAAGACATTCAGAATCCGAGTCTGGTCCAAACCCGAGGCGTATTTGCGGACATCGTCCCGGTAGTCGTTCACAATCTGCCGTTGGCGGTCGTAGATGCCGGAAAACGACCCATTGGATTCAATATGCGAGCGCACGACATCCGGCATGCCGCCAAGCGTGCAGTAGTCAAGGAAAAGGGTTCGAACAACATCATGCGTGACGCTTTTCAGCGGTCGCATGGCGCACATCGCCTCAAGCATTTCGCCTGTCAGGTCATCCCCATAGCCCTTTGCCCAGAGGAATTCCTCGAAATCGAGCGACACCATGCCGGCATCGGTTTTATAGCCGACGCTGTTTGATTCGATTTCGCCATAGTTGATGCCCAGAAGCGACCCCGAGCAAATCACATCGAATCGGCCATCCTGCGCGAAAAACTTCAAGGTCGTTGCAATATCCGGGAACTTCTGGATTTCGTCAAAGAAGAGGAGCGTGCCATTGGGGGGGAATCGCCAATTCGAATTGATGCGTGAGATGGCGTTCACGACATCCTGCGCCCCATAGCCGTCATCAAGGATTTTCCTGTATTTCGGTTCCTCGACAAAATTGATTTCAACAATGCTTTCATATCGGTTCGCGGCGAAATGCCGAACCGATTCCGTTTTACCGACTTGCCGCGGACCTTTCAGGATGAGTGGAAGTCGCCGTCCCCCATGCCACTCCTCCAGAAACTGGTCGATTTTTCGCTTTAGGTACATCGCAATTCTCCATTTTTCAACAATTTATTGTATCATAGCCTTACTTTGAAAGCAACAGCCTTCACAAAAACATAGCCTTTAATTCGACCATTCTCACAAAAACGTAGCCTTTAATTCGACCGTTTTCACAAAATCACAGCATTAAATTAATCCGTCGCGAACGGCGGTTTATTCATGGGCGGCCGCGACAATGAAAACGACATCTTCGGCGATCTGGAGCTCAGGCAGAAGCTGACCATCGACCTGCGGCCAGACGTGCCGGTTGTCACCGACGTCAAGGTGTCGCAGTACATCAATCCCTGAAAAGAAGGGAAGGGAACCACCACTCGAACTCGCCCTACGATGCTGATCCTCCGCTACCGGAGGATCAGCATCGTGGGCGCGGTGTTGTGCGGCCGGCCGTAGGTGAGGAAGTCGGGGTCGGTCTGCGTGGCGTAGTCGGCGGAGACGTAGGCCGCGGACTGGACGCCGTCCTGGATGCGGAACTCGTCGATGCGGCCGGTGAGGTCCTGCCCGAATCTCAGCCCATACGAGGTGTTCGCCTTCACGGTGTCGATGGCGTAGCTTCCGACAAGCGCCCCGTCCTCGTAGATGGTGGTTGTCGCGCCGTCATAGACGATTGACAGGTAAACCCAGTTGTTGTAAACCGATGTCGGGAGATCGGGAATGGTCCTCGTGCTGCCGGAGCCGACGGCGTTGAACTTGACAGACGACCCCTCGTATCCCGTGAACCATCCGTTGCCATCGGACCAAACGTTCTTGTTACGCATCATCTGGGGCCACTTGGCGTTGGAGCCGACACCTATGTCCAGTGTGGATAGCATCCAGCCAGAGACGGTGAACTTGCTCACCGTTGTCAATGGCTTCTTGTTGCCGGTGCCGGCGAGGTTTGAGGCGCTGGTATTCAAGGAGGTCGTGCTGACGTTGCGCGCGAGACCGACCTTGGCGTTGACGTTCGAGACGGTGCCGCCGCCGTTGTTGGTGGTGTGGTAGCCGTTCAAGGAGGAGTCGCGGGCAATACCGCTTTCCTCGGAGAAGTGCCAGACGCCGATGTAGTCCGCCCACGTCGCGTCGGACGGGAGGTCCAGCGGCTCCTTGCCCGGCTTGTACCCCCAGTAGGCGCGGATGACGGTGTCAGCCGTGAGTTCGGGTACGTTGACCCAGACGGTCGATTCGCCGTCCTCGTTCCAGTAGTCGATCTCGTGCGCGAGGAAGGTGCCGTCGGCGAGCGTGAAGCGCAGTTCGTCCGCCTTGCACCGCTCGTAGTGGAATCCCTGTATGGCGGACTCGGAGAGGCGCACCAGCACGGGGAAGTTGGTGAGCGGCGCCGTGAGCTTGCCGACCGTCGGGACGATGTCCATGGAGTAGATGAAGTCGGAAGTCTTGAAGCCGATATCCCCGATTGTGAACTTGCGGACGATGGAGTAGCCGGCGTAGTCGCCGAGGCCGGAGACCGTGACGATGCAGACGCCGTGGTCGATGACGTACGAGTAGGTGTAGTCCGCGCCAGGGGCGAGCGTCCCGCCTGTCACGACGTTGGTGACTGACAGCGAGGCCTCAATGGCCGCCTCGACCTCGGAGGCGAGCCGCGCCGACGCGATGTCGGGGAGATAGGCGGGGTGGAAGAGGCGCGGCGAATCGACGTAGAGCCCGTCATTCTCCACGCGGAGGACGTAGGTGTCGTTCGTCAGCGACACGGAGGAGCCGGGTTTCGTTGACGATGTCCATGTTATTAGCTTCACGTCCTGCGCCGGCGTCCGCGCGCCGAGCAGGATCGCCACGCCCGCACCGGAGGCGAACCTCGTCGTGGGGTTGCCCCCGGAGTTGATCAGGCTCGTGCTCGACCACGCGGCCGTCTTCGCGGAGAGGTCTATGGCCGAGCCGTCCTGCATCGTCGGGCCGTAGAAAAATTCGGAGTCCGGCGTGAATGTGCCGAAGACCTTGAGCGCCGCGTTGTTTTGTCCGGCCCGGTAGGTCAATGTCGGCCTGTAGTTGTGGACGGACATGTCACCGCCCACTCCGAGCGCCGCCTTGCAGGCATCGAGGTCAATGGTCGGGAATTGGGCCGCCGCGTTTGAGAACGTGCGGAGATAGCCGCCTCGCACGACGTTGAGCCGCCCAGGTCCGGCGATGGCGCCCTTCGACGCGATGTAAAGTGACTTGTCGGAGGCGATGCCGACCGTGATGGTGTGGCCGTCGAGCTCGCCTATGGTCCAGCCGTAGTCCTGCATCGTGGCGAAGGTGGAGTTGGCTGTGAAGGTGATGTCCGGATTGAACACCCCGTAGGTCTTCGTGGTCCACGCGACGGTGTTGGAAACCATGCCGCCGGCAATCGTCAGGTCATGGTAGGCCCAGCCTGCCGTTCCGGCGGGGTCGAGGACGCCGTTCGGGCCAATGTACATCCTGCACTTGTCCGCCGAAGTGTTGCTGCCGAAATAGCAGGCAGTGTTCATGGCCGCCACGGCACCCGCGCGGAGGACGCCGCCGAGGATCTCGTTGCCGCCGGTGTAGGACTGGCCCGTCTTGGAGCAGACGAGAAGCCCCGCGCCTTCCTTGACGAGTTTGAGCTTGCCCGTGAGCGAGACGCCGGTTATCGCCGCCGAGTATCCGGTGGCGTATGACGCGGGGACGACATAGTGCAGTCCTCCGCCGCCGATGCTGTCCGTGATCTCGCCCACGCCGTCAAGGCCGGAGATCGTGAGGTCGTGGCCCTTGAGGTCGATCACCGCGCCGGAGGCGACGTCGATGGACTCGTAGGCGGTCCAGTCCTCATCGTTGGAGAGCGAATAGTTCGCCGAGACCTGCTTCACCGCGTGGATGATGAAGGTGGTGTCGCGCACGGTTCCGGCGTAGTCGCCAATGCCCGTCACGATTGCCGTCGCGACGCCGTATGCCGCGTTGTTGGAGTAGGAGACCGTGTAGTCCGCGCCGACGGCGAGCTCGACCATGTCCTCGAGGTTGGAGACGGTCACGGACGGGCGGATG
>JAEEGG010007382.1_pt1 | contig 25379 bp, 16 predicted proteins | sample 9134161 | NCBI WGS metagenome assembly JAEEGG01 (sample SAMN16246543, study PRJNA631951) | gut metagenome | biome: gut microbiome; feature: rumen; material: CR-attached | host: Bos | place: Iran: Karaj | collected 2018-10 | reverse complement strand
GACGAGGTCTATGACAGTATCTATACTTTCTCGGCTGAGGACTTCATCTATATCAGGAAATGCTATCAGGACTGGAAAGTTTCATTAAGTCAGACAAGCAATGATGAGCCAGAACAGTCAGAGCCTGTCAACAGAGTTGGTAGGGCTGTGGCATACATCATGGTGGTTTCTATCTTCGCGTTTGTTTTGCACGCCATTTCTCGGTTGTCATTTATATCTGAGGTGGATGGCGGAAATTATATCCTCATATTCATCATTTTAGGTGTTGTGTCGTTGTTAGCATTCTGGCAATCATTAAGGCCAGACGAATGGCTGAAATATAGAATCAAATGGCTGTCGGATAATGAAGAGCAGAAAATAGATGTCTATGGTGGTGGAAAAGTCAAGACGTATTGGTCTATGGATCATGACAATCTAATCCAATATGAATACCGTCCAAAGCAAAAGCAGCTTGTCATCACCAAGACCATTCAGATTCCTCTGGACGATGTCAAAGAGGAATTTGACCGACGACAGGAGGCTTGCAGGGATTTTAAAGCCACCCATCCTTTCATTGAATTCTATGATGTCCCTTTCTTTGATTGGCTTGGCACATACTCCTTTTCTTTCACAATTCCCAAGTCGAAGGCTACGAAGGCTGCGATGAAGGAACTGCAAGAATGGCTGTCGCAGCCCCTCTTTGACTCATCGAATGTCTGCGGATATTTCAAGTACAACGAGTATGGGGGCACGTTCTTCATCAAATATCAGAATTGCCACCTCACCCTGCTTGTCTTTGTACGCGAAGACGGCACGCAAGAGGTCTTTGCCCCTAACGTCAATACCCTCAGCGATGAGACGTTTTCAGATGAAATCAAGGATTTCTACGTTGATTTCGAGGAGCTCTACTGCTGGAAGATAAAAGAGGAGCATAGGATAGATGCCAGCGAGTGGCCGATCTGATAATCATGGACAGAGCAACGTTTGAAAGTCAGAAAGCATTTGCTGGAGAGAAGAAACCATCCATGCAACGGCGCTGTGTGGACAACGACTACACGGCACGGAGAATGTATATGGTGACGATGGTGACTGAGGAGCGGAAGCCGCTTTTTGGCAAGGTGGTGGGACGTAGCGAGGCTGTGGAACCGTCGGCCGATGCACCACATATAGAGCTTTCGACGTTAGGGCAGGCCATAGAACATATTTGGCTGACGATGGGAAACTATCATCCTGAGGTGAAGATGATAGCTCTTCAGATGATGCCCAACCATCTGCATGCTGTCCTTTTTGTAAAGGCTCAGATGGCGAAGCACTTGGGGAAGGTGCTGTTAGGCGTTAAGCAGGCCTGCAACCAGGCATTCCGCGAGTTGATGCCTGTACAGTTTGTTGCTGTGGCACAGCAACACGCACAACAAGCACGGAGCAACGGCCTGCTCTTTGCAAAGGGCTTCAACGACCAAATCCTGATGAGGGAAGGACAGCTGGAGCGATGGCTCAACTACCTGAAGGACAACCCAAGGCGCCTGCTGATGAAACGCGAGAACCCAGACCTCTTCCGTGTACAGAGAGGCTTGACATACGCAGGGCTTAGTTTTTCAGCCATCGGCAACCGCTTCTTGTTGGAGCGCCCAGTGAAGCTGCAAGTGCAATGCTCAAGAAAAATCACGGAGGCCGACCTGCAGGCTAAACTCACAGAGTGTCTGAGAGCAGCCCGTCTGGGAGCCGTGCTTGTATCACCAGCTATCTCGCAAGGCGAAAAGACCATTATGCGAGCCGCCTTTAAAGAAGGACTCCCCCTGATTTATCTGCAAGAGAATGGCTTTACGGATTTGGCAAAGCCTGGCGGGAAGCGCATGGAGGCTTGCGCCAAAGGTCAACTACTGATTCTTGCCCCATGGGAGCATCACAACGAAAAACTAACCATCAAGCGAAATCAATGTCTAGAACTGAATGAAATGGCTAGGTGCATTTGTACAGACATAAAATAACCGAAGGGACGCAAGAATTCCGACAGGCAGAAATATGCATTATATCCCTCAAAAACTCCTTTTGAGATAAATTTTTATTGTTTTTCGATAAAAATGTGACAATTTTCTTTGGCGGTTCAAAAATTATGATTATCTTTGCACCGAAATTATTTATCGTTTACCAATAAATTCTTATCTATTATGAACAAAAAACTTAAAATTTACAGTACGCTGTTTATCGTAACATTCATTATCCTGGCAGTAACTAACACCTTCCATTACGACAGCTACACTTGGACGGGAACTGGTGATGAGAAACTGGAATTTGCGGATTGTCCGCCTGAATTCATGAGTCGCGACACGCTACCCGATGGCGTCGTCGTCACAAACAAGCATCTCACGATGGCGTATGAGGTGAACGTGGCGCCCAAGAACACGCCCGACCGCAAGGTGCTGCTTTCGAAGAGCAAGAATCAGACTTATCAGGTAGAGATGACGAAGGTGAACCTGGGCGTGCCCATCAACAGAGTGCAGTCGCACATCCCCTCCATCCTCATCCTCTCGACAGCCGCCGTTGCCATCATCGTAGCCATCTGGATTCTCGTCTTGGTGTTCAAACTCATCTTCAAGATCAGAAAGGGCGAAATCTTTGTGACGAAGGTGTCAAAATATCTGGAAACGGCAGGCATCCTGCTCTCTTTCCTGTATCTGTTCACACTTGCCGCATCGTATCTCACCACGCAATATTTCATCAACCACATCCAGATGGCCGACTATTACATAGTGTTCAAGAACGAGTGTGACGGCATGTATATCCTCACGGGACTGGGGCTGATGATGATTTCACAGATTATCCTCATGGGCAAGGACATGAAGGAAGAACAGGATTTAACCATCTAAACATCAGAAACTTATGAGCATCATTGTAAACGTAGATGTGATGATGGCCAAGCGCAAGATGTCATCACAGGAACTGGCCGAGCGAATCGGCATCACGCAGGCAAACCTCTCTATCCTGAAGACGGGCAAGGCTAAAGCCATCCGCTTCTCGACACTGGAAGCCATCTGTCAGGCGCTCGACTGTCAGCCAGGCGACATACTGGAATACCGCGAGGACTAAAAAGAATACGCCCCGATAGCTTTGACTATCGGGGTGTTTTGTATCAGATTTACAGGTTCTTCTTCGGATAAAGGGCGTCCCACCAAGTGGGGTCGTCCTTCAGCCAACGGGCGAACCAAGCCATCTGAGTAGCCAGCCATTTCTCACGCTTAGAATATTCGAGGATGTGGTGATTCTCACCTTTCACCTGCACAAGGGCCACCTCACGACCGAGGAGTTTCAGGGCGGTGAACATCTGGAGACTCTCGATGAGGGGCACGTTGGTATCAGCATCGCCATGAAGGAGCAGCAGGGGCGTGTGAATCTTGTCAGCATTGAACAGGGGCGACTGATTCACGTAGAGATCGCGATGACTCCAAGGATAGCTGTTGGCCATCGATACCTCGCTATAGTTATAACCCCAGTAGCCCTCACCCCAATAGCTGGTGTGGTTGGCAATGCCCGCATGAGAGACAGCAGCAGCGAAGATGTCGGTCTGCGTCTGCAAATACTGCGTCATGAAACCACCATAAGAGGCACCCATGCAACCAATCTTCTTGGGGTTAATAAAGGGATGAGCCTCACAGATTTTCTTCGTACCCTCGATGATATCCTCGGCAGGGCCACGACCAGCGGTGTTCACATGACGCGAAGCCCACTCCTGTCCGAAGCCCGTAGCACCACTGGGTTCGATGATATAAGCCACATAGCCCAGCGAGTTCCAATACTGAGGAGCGTAAGGCGACTCGAAATAACGGCTCACAGGCGAGCAGCCACCATAGTAATACACAATCATGGGGTATTTCTTCGTGGCGTCAAAATCCTTAGGCAAGTAGAGACGGCCATAGACGGTATCGCCCTTCGAGTTCGTGAAGTTCCAGTCCTTGCAAGTGCCAATCTCGGCATCACCAAGAGCCTCCGCACCTGCAAAGTAAGTCTGACCCTTTTTGGTTTTCAAATCAAAGACATAAGCCGAGGCAGGCTCCATCGTCTTATAAGAGAGGTAACCAATGACAGAAGCGTTTGCTGCCATATCATAGCGATAAGCATAGTCGCCATCAATAGGCAACTTCGAGATTTTGCCCGTCTTAGGATTCAGCACAAACATATTCACGTAGTCACGATCCTCGGCCGTGAAATAAATCAGACCATCGGCACGCGACCATTCCACACTACCCTCAACGCTGGGGTTGAAATCCTTGGTGAGCGGCGTCACCTTCTTCGAAGCGATGTCGAAAAGAAAAAGCTCGTACTCCGTCATGCTTGGCGTTACGTTGGCAGGCAACTGACAGCCGATACGGTTGAAAGCCTCAGGATTACCCTTGAACAGCACCTGAGAGGCATCGGGCGAGAAAGAGCATCCGCCAAGGAAGCCCTCGCACATCAACAAGGTATCGACTTTCAGCGTCTGGGCATCCATGATGAAAACATCCTGCACCTCGGTAGGACGCTTTGCCAAGCGCGAATAAGAAGAGACGATGAGCAGTTTCTTACCATCCTGAGAGATATCATAGAGATGTTCCCCTTTATGACCGAAGGTGATGCGCTGACAGATGCCTGTCTTCAAATCATAACGTTTCAGGTAACTGCGAGTGCGCCAGCCTGGCTGACGGTCGTCCATCTCCAGCACCTGATAGACATCTGCATCCTCCTTTGGACCTTCCTCGCTGCACGAGATAATCAGATAATCCTCCGTAGGACTGATCACATAACTCTCACTTGGAATATCGTAGGCCCACTGTGTGCGCTGTCCCGTCTGCGGATCCACCTTGAAGAGCACGCGCTTATCCCCCTGATATTCTTCCTCGATATAGGCAGTAGAGCGCGGCATCCATGTCACATTTTTACTCAGATAGCGCAACAAACGCTGCGACTTCACCTCACGCAGTTCGTAATTCCAACGGCTATTACCGCCACGTGCCGTGGTCTGGTAAGACACCACCACGTATTTTCCATCCGCAGAGAGCGAGATACCACGCACACGTTTGCCATCCGTCAGGTCGTGTACCATGTAGGGATGAGACTTTGAGGTTTGAGGTTTGATATTTGAGGTTTGAGTATCAAAAGACACCTGAATAGAGTCCGTATCGCTAGGCTCTGCCAAATAGCGGATGGCAAAGGTGTGGTGTTCCGGTGCCAGTTTCAGTTCACCGGAAATCTCCTGACCATCAACAAACAGTTTATAGTTCTTCGGACCTTTCACGCTGACCGAGCCCTTCACGTAGTCCTTGTTATTCACAAAGAAGGAAAGGATGCCAACGCTCTTGCTGTCTTTCAGCGATGGAAGCACCTTCCCGCTGAACACGGTGGTAGGCTCTGCAGAGAGTGCCAAGCCGCCCAACAGGCTCTTCTCATCAAACTTCTTGCCGTTCACATCTACGGAATCCATACCAACAGGAGCCTGCACTGCAAAGGGACCTGCCATATTAAACTCCGTCACCGTTGTCTTCACCTGCGCCCCAGCATTCAGGACACCTGCTGTCAGCGCTATCAGAATAAGAGATTTCTTCATACTACTTAATGGTCTGTTTACGAGGTGCAAAAGTACGAAAAAAAATCTGATTATCCTACTTTATCCGTCCGATAAATTCTACTTCCACGATACGCAGCTCACTCTTTGTCTCTCCACCGTTCCTGGCTTTGAATAAATCCAGCTCGCCAGCGACAGGTTGAGCCAACTCCGTTATTCCACCAAAGGCATCCTTGTCCTTACCGGCCCCTTTCAGACGGATGGTAATTTCGTTGGTCTTCACACGCTTGGTGGGTGTCAGATGGATATATCCCAGACTACGTTCTGTCTCACCGCTCCAGATAAGCTGTTTGCCAGCATACACTTCTATCGGATAACTGCGCAGACGCCAACCGGTCAGCTTCAGGCAAATATCATCAACAACCGTTTTCTTCGCCAGTTTATAGGTTATCCAAGCCGTAGAGAGTCGTCCGTCGTTTTTCCATTCCGACAGTTCATCATCATCATAGCTGCGGACGGCGTGCTCACTGTCATAACCTGCCTTTGCCGACACGATTTCTATGCCGCGAGCTTGCTCTGTATAAGAAGGCATAAGCGGCGTTTCGCCACGGTCAAGACGGGATTCCAGCGAATATTGCGGTAGCCACTCGGCCTTTGGACGCTTGCACGGCAAGAAATTATTCACTTTTCCCTTTTCACTCTTCACTGAAACATACGCAGGTGTCACGCCATCGGCATAGGCCGAAAGATTAATCTCACCAGCATTCGTAGTAGTACGTAGCAGCACTCGATTCACGCCGCATTCCACGGGTATCGACATTGCATCAGTTTCCATGCCACCAATCCATCGGGCCTCACCCCATAATGAGAAATGTATCATACGATTATCCAACGGGCAACGACGTCCCTGCTTGTCAACCACCTCAACCTGAACTAGCACCATATCTGCACCATCGGCCTTAATGCCCTGCGGATTCTCAATGGTAGTGAGTTTCAGCTGATATGGTTCGCCCATAGTCTCAAGTTGATAGCGACTGCCATCAGATCCTACAGCCTCCAACGTACCAGGCTCATAGGCAACGTTGTCGAAGGTATAGAGATAACGATAGTTCTGCCTACCCTTTCCGAGTGAACGACCATTCAGGAAGAGTTCGACACTATCAGCCGTAGAAACAACATAGACGGGCTTAATAGTATTTGCAGGAAAATTCCAATGACCTATAATATAGGTCTTCACCTCTTCCGGCTCTACCCATCCACCCCACATCACCTGATGTGCATAGAAGGCATCCTTGGGTATACGCATGGCATCAACAACACCACTAGTGCGATAATGCTTTTCACCACGATGATGCGTATTCGTGTCTGAGAATACAATTTTCACGCCACCAGACGACACACGGGTGCCCGTACCAGGACGCTCACGCCAATAGTCATACCAGCGGCGCACCATCTCCACGGCAAACTGATCCATGTTATGGTTATACTCATCCGCAGGCTTACCGCGATACAACGGTCCGTCACCTTCCTTGTGATAGGGATAGCTCTGTTCATCCCAGTATTTGCGCAGCCCCTCATCGCGACAGTATTCCATTGCCCACATGGGGTGCTTCTTACTTTTGTTGATATAGAGCATCTCGCCGCCATATTCAGCCTCATCGATATCGAGCATCTCACGACTGCCAATGGCTCGTCCGCCATGAGGGTCGTACTGATCGCGGATAGCTTTCATCTCCAACATATGTTCACGACTGATACTCTCGTTGCCGCTCTCGTAGAAAAGTATCGAAGGATTGTTACGGTTATAGATAATAGCATCGCGCATCACTGTGGTACGCTGCTGCCAGCGTGGCCCCTCCACATCCTTCTCGGCATCGCCAGCAGGCATCGCCTGAATCAAGCCCACACGGTCGCACGACTCGATATCCTGTTTCCATGGGGTTACGTGCATCCAGCGCACTAAGTTACCATTCGATTTTACCATCAAATCGTTTGAGTAGTCACTGAGCCAGGCTGGCACACTAATCCCGACGCCAGGCCATTCGTTCGAGGTGCGCTGGGCGTATCCGTGCATCATCAGCACACGATCGTTCAGCCATATCTTGCCTTCAGCAAAGCGTGTTTTGCGGAAACCTGTACGTGTGATGACATCATCAAACCTTGAACCGTCATCGGCTTTCAACAGGGTTTTAATGGTATAGAGATAGCCATACCCCCAAGACCAGAAATGAAGGCCTTCTACAGTCTGCTGAGCCGTGATCGTACGTGTTTCGCCAGGCTGCATGGTAATGCGCTCACCATTAAAATGGGCTACTTCTTTACCATCCATATCAAGCACTTTGGCAAAGAATGTAAACGAACGGGGCTTGACGTCATCGTTGCGAACCTGCGATTCGGCATGGATGGTTGCCTGGTGATTGGGTATGTCGAAATCGGTAGCATAGATATAGGTACCTGTTGTGCCTAAGTTACTATACAAAGGCAGGGTCTGATAAAGCTTACCGGTAATATGCAGCCATACGTTCTTAGGCAGACCGCCATAGTTGGCATTAAAGTTATTATCGTTCCATTGGTAGCGGCTATCCAATATCCTATCGCGGTACTTCCAATTATTGTCGCAACGCACGGCTATCACGTTCTGTCCTTCTTTAATATAAGGTGTCAGGTCAAATCCAAAAGCCATCACGCCATTATCCGAGAAGCCCACCTTCTGTCCATTCAACCACACATCGGCTCCCTGACGGGCACCCTCGAACTCGATGAACACTTTTCCCTGCACATCTGCCTCGGTCAAGGTGAACGTCTTGCGATACCAACAGACGGTATCCATCAAGTCAACGATGTCCTTACGAAAGGCTTCGTCGCCATTGAAGGCATAAGGTAGCGTTACCTTTTTCCACCGACTGTCATCATATTCAGCTTTCGCAGCTTCCACAAAGTCGCCTACAGCCAGTCGCCAGCCACCGTTGAAATTGAGTTTCTGTCGCTCTGTAGCATTCACACTCACAATGAGCATCAGCAGTATATAGAATAAAAAACACTTCTTCATACCTTACTTATTATATACTTTCTTTCCATTCTTAATAAGGATTCCTTTGTACGACACATCCACACGCTGTCCTGACAGATTATAGATGCTGCTATTAACAGAAGTCCTATAAGTAGCAGCATTATTGATAGCCGTTGGGATGTTCACGTTCTGCATCTTCTCTGCCTCCGCCCACGCCTCAGCATCACTCTTCAAGTCGCTGCCCAGATAGTAACCGGTATTGGTGGGCTGGTTGTAGCCTATGTTCTCGTTGAGAGCCGACATCCAATAGCAGTGGTCGGTCATCAGCCATGGGAATTTATGCGTCGTGGGATACCAGGTAGAAAATATCTTGACATCCTGCAGGCGGGTATTATCTGGCACGATAATCTCCTCACGCCAGTCGCCCACGAGGTCACCATACCATGACGGGTTAGACTTCGTGCCGTTGATGAAGGTCTCCGAGTACCGATACATCGTAAAGGTACGTCCGTACTTAGGACTCTGAACGATATTATCCTCTATCAACTGACGTGACAACGAACCATCGAACCAGATAGCCATGCCGCATCCGCCCTTCTGTCCCTTGGTATTAATAGTGGTCTCCGTCCCATCCTGCTTGATATAGTTCCCCTGATAGTAGAAGAACTCGCAACCCGGATATTCAGGGAAGAAGTCGCCCACCAGACAGCGCCCCATGTCGTTGTCACTCGTAGCGTCCTTTTTCCAGATGACTGAACCGTCGCGGGCATCGTGGAGTGCCACCATCGTCTTACCTGTCTCCAGACAGTGAAACATCTGCAGGCCTTCACGCTCAGGCAGGAACTTACCCACGTGATTGGCATCACCATGTCCCAGTCCCGTGTTCCACAACCCTATACCATCATGATCCACTGCCATCGAGCCATACATCACCTCGTCCAGACCATCACCGTCGAGGTCGGCCACATTCAGCGAGTGGTTACCCTGACTGGCATAAGTACTATGCTTCTTGCCATCCTTGCCTGTGCCACCATCATTAGTGTCGAAGCGCCAACGCTTCGTGAGCTGTCCGTCACGCCAGTCCCACGCCTCAATGACGCTGTGACCATAGACGCCACGTCCCAGCACTACCGACGGCAGTCCCGTCTCATCGAAACAGCCTACTCCCACACGAAAGGAGCAGGCACGTTTCCAGTAACCATCTCCCCAGGACTCACTGGTCTCGCGGTCAATGAAGTTGTCACGGGCCAACTCACGACCAGTCTTACCGTCGATGATACTGAGGAACTCTGGTCCTGCAGAGTTATAATGGTCCAGATAGCCAGGTTTCGACGTATTCAGATTGCCCCACGTACGGTAGTCTATCTTCCCATCACCGTTGGTGTCAGGAATCTCCGTGCCATCGCCAAATACCGTGCCCTCACAAGTGCGGATAGCCATCTCGGCACAACCGTCACCATCAAAGTCGGCCACGGCAAAACTGGATGAATTACCCAGGATAACGCCGGGACCGCCCTTCACACGCCACAGCAGCGTGCCGTCCAGTTTATAGGCATCCCAGATGACCGCCCACAAACAGTCCTGCTGCGAATAACTGGCACCCGAGCCATCGCTCACAATATTTCCGCTCTCGTCCTTCACACTCTGCAGGCGCTTCACCACCAGTTCAAACTCGCCATCACCATCCAAGTCGCCTATGCTCACGTCGTTTGCCGTATAGACAATCTTCGACGTATTCTCATACACATCCTTCGTATCGGCCAATGGAATACTGATATAAGGCAGTCCACCTGATACCTGCGCCTTCGTCAGCGTAAAGCTTGATAGTGTCTCTGCACTACCCGCATAGGTCAGACGATAATGGTTATCCGCCGTCTTACTGGCCGAGCCGTCCTGATAGCACGTACGATTCTTGATATTCGATGCGATTTTCTTCTCTGCACCAGTACCGATGGTGCGATAAAGGTCGAAGCCTGTGTCGGCATTGTCGCCAGGCAACATGCGCCACGATACCAGCACCTTACCCGTATGCTGCTGATAGTCGCCCAGTGACGCATTACTTGCGCCATTGATGCTCGCCCATAGTGCCCTATCAGGTAGTTTTTCCGCACTGGCTACTACCGTACACAGCGCAACAAGCAACGTTGTTAAAATGTGAAGTCTTGATTTCATTGATTAGTCTTGTATATTAGTAATTTGTTTTACGGTTGCTAAGGCAAAAAAGGATAGTTCCTTGAGGCATCAACAGCAATGAGCACACCATCCTCAATACCATCAATGGTCTTATGAGGACGGAAGGTGCACACCTTACTGTCAAACTCTCCCAGGAAAGTGAATCGTCCTGTGGCGGCATCCATCCACCACACGCGTTTCTTATCGCCTGATATCTTACGCAGGTCAAGGGTCATCATACGACTTGTATAGTTATAGACCAACAGATAATCCGCGCCACGAGTAGCAATCAGACGGTCGTACTGAACACCATTTTCCTGGATGATGCTCTGGTCGGGCACACGCTCAAAATAGGGCAACGAGAGCATCAGTCGCTTCAGGTACTTCATCTGATTGAAGCCAGGGTCACGGAGTGCATCCGTCCATTCCTTTTCACAGAAATAGGCAGGCGGAAGCCCCTTGCGATAGAACTGCATGATAGCGTTATGGCCGTAGGTATGCCCGCAACTGCCGGCAAAGACGCTCCAATAGGCGTAGCGGCGCACGTCAGATGCGTGCCAGTAGCCCTCATCGGTAACGTGCAGTCCCTTGGGAATCTCCTCATACACGGGTTCATCGTCTATGACAGGCTTCAGCGGCTGATACGACCATACCGAGTCCACATACTGCCAGTTATCCTCCTCTGTATTGTCGGGTATCGGATAGTTCACGGTTCCCATGCGCTGACCGTACTTACGATGCCCACTCTGAAAGGCATGAAAATCTATCCACGAAGCCTTGCTCCACCAATGGGCCGATGTAGTACGTCCACGAGGATGAAAAGTCATCAGATGATTCTTGTCTATCGACTTGATGGTGGTAGCAAGCGCATCCCACACCTCAGGCTTCACATCTCCCTGGATATCACCACCGATAATCCAGATGATGTTCTTGCGGTTCTTATAGCGGTTGGCCAGAAATGCTCCGTAGGCCTTCGCCTGACTGACATCCATTTTCCCCGCCTTAACGGCATTACCCCAGATGCATACCATACCGACGTAAATGCCCTGACGTTCGGCCTGATGTACAATATGGTCCATATGCTCCCAATAGGGTTCGCCCATCTGCCATGTCCCTTCAGCGTCTACCGTAAGCGACTTCTGCCCATAGACATTATACGAAGGCACCTCATTCATCACCTGCACCTGTACCATATTATATTCCGCTTCATGGCACATCTGCAGATAGTACTGCACCTCGTCGCGGTTCAACCTCTGAGGCATCAGCCATGCCGTCTCACCGAGCCAGAAGAAGGGGGTACCGTCCTCATGTTGCAAAAAACGCTGGTTGTCCGATGCCCGCAGTCTTCCGTGCACCCAGGGTTTTATTATTTTCCCCTTATCCTGTGCATCCGTTGTGACGCAAATGATCATCAACAATGCAATCAGAGCATAACATCTTAATTTCATCAATCAGTTTTGTAAGTTAGTAATGAGTTGTGTTCTCATGTTTACCGGACAATCGTCTTATGTCCGTCCACAATATAGAAACTATTCCGTCCTATTGCACTCACATTTCGTCCCAGAAGATCGTAAGCCCCACTTTTTGTATTTTCCCTCTTACCTTTTACTTCCTTTATGCCCACAACGATATCATCAGCCAGGATACCTTTTTCCTTCATCAGCTGTGCACAGAGACGGGCTGCCGTCAGCGCACCAGTCAGGTTATAATGGGTATTATCCTTCTCGGCTCCTTTATCAAACAAAGCCGCATAGCATTTGTCATACGTTCCATAACTCTCGTAAAGTTCTTTTGTAGCCGTGGTCATATCAATGAAAGCCACATTCAGTTCAGAAGCCAGTTACTGCATCTGATAAACATAATCCATCGTATGATCAGAGGCGGCAATCTTCTGACCCGTCTTCAGTTGTCCGTCGATGATGGCATCAAACTTATCACCTAAGTCATGACGACCACGACGGGTGATTTTGTTGTCACTTCCAAAGTAGCAACGACATACAGCCGATACGAGGACAGGCGTAGCACCCTTCTCCTTCACGGCATCGACAATCTGCTTCAGGCACTCCTTATAGGTTGTAGAGGGCGTCGTGCCTCGTCCGTCACTCTTCACGGCAGCGGCATTCGTGGCATCGCCTTTGGCAGTGTAGTAAGCCTGCAGTTCCAAGTTATCCGCACCATTAAATTTCTCGTCGTTGTGGCCAAATTGTATGAGGACATAGTCGCCTGCCTGCACATTATTCTTCGCATTGTTCCACAACTCATTATAGCCGGCACGCGAATCGCGTCCGCCCTTGGCGTAGTTGACCGAAGTCCAGCCGTTGGTCAGGAAGTTTCCGAAATACATACCCCATCCACGGGTATTCGTAGCGTTCTCGTCATAAGGTGCCATAGTGGAATCACCCAAGGTGTGCACCTTCTTAGCGCTGCCCGCTATAGTACATAGCATCAGCAATAATGCCATTAAAGCATAAAATTTTGATTTCATTGTTTGATTAGTTTTGTATATTAGTAATTGGTTTTCGGTTGCAAAGGTAAGAAAAAAAAAGATATCATCCCAATTAATTCGTCATAAAATCGTAAGAATAAGGGGACGTGCCTGCCTTTGACAGACACAGTCCCCCTCCTCATTACTAACTTACTAACTTTAAACCTTATTGAACTAAAACCTTTTTTATTTTTCCATTGCTCATGCGAATAATATTGATACCTCTCTTCATCACAGATACCTTTGTACCTGATGTAGTATAGATGACAGATGGATATTCAGCATTTGTAGCAGATTGAGGAGCGACACCTGTTATCACCTTATTAGCCGTTTCCATAGCCCCACGAATGGCGGCGATGGCAGCAAGCGTAGCAGAAGCATTTGCCTTGTCAATCTCCACTCTCAAAGCAGCATCGATAGCATTTTTCTGTTCTTCCGGCAACTCTTCATTACCCAACAGTTCATTAGCTTCCACCACCGTCTTGTCATAACACTCGGCTATCGGTTCAGCCTCCAGGCCAAGGAAGGTGAGGCGGAAATTATCCCAGATTGACCAACGGTCTGTAACACTGGCATTCAAAGAACGGATTCCTACACGCAACTGACCATTCCATACAACCCCCACGACACTATTCTCATAAAGACCGGCAGAGAATGCCTCCGAAGCCGTCTTCATTGAATTAGGCACCACCTTGCCGTCTGTCATCGCATAGGCATTATCCTCTTTATAGAAGCCCTCTTCCTGCGCCTCATCATAGATATTCTTTACAAGCGTTTCATTAGTATTGGCATAGATTGCAGTCATCACCTGTGCCGTTCCATTGTGCCACTCAGGTTCAGCCACAGCATTTGAAGCCGTGCGGTAGAAAGCCTGTGCATCCAGACGATAGACACCATTAGGCAATGATACTTCCTGATAGAAATCGAAGTTCTGGTTCCAGCGTTCCACATTCTGGTTTGTTGTCATACCACCTGCAGATGGGGTACCCAGTTTCTTGTTATAGCTCCAGCCATTCATACCATTATCAAAGTTGGGATTCTGGAGTTTTATCGTAGCGTCAGCCCCCTTAGCCATACCGTTGTCCACCACATTCTGAATCAACTGGTTCAAGAAAGCCTTTTCCGCAATGATTTCCTCAGTATTCAGCATACAATATTTCAGGATATATCCCGACGTACCATTAGGATACAACTCGTCAGGCTCATCTTCCATCTCGATATAATCGCACAGGATATCAAACACTTCACCAGCATACGCACCCTCTCTTACCATCTTACGACCTTCTTCCCACAAAGCCAGATAGTCTGCATAAGCCGCTATATTCACCTTAATACTATCGTAGAGTAGCGTAAATTTTGGTAACTCTGCTGCCAGCTGTTCCTGTTCTGTAGCATTCTTCAGAATAGCAAGCGACTCCAGATAGACCTCTTTCAGGGAGTTATAGCATTTCTCGTTCTCGAACGACTCACCGCCATTCAGTGTTTCATCAATCCACATGCGATAGGCTTCATAGCTATTGCCAAAGTATTTCAGACGACAGCAGTCGGCCATCACCCACTGGGTACCCTCTGCAGGGAATGCCACACCAATCTTCAATGTATGATCCGATACATAAGTCAGCACGCTATAGGCTGTAGGTCCACCGGTTGTCACATCAGTTTTGGCATCACCAGCGAAGATATACGGACCGTTGGCCTGAGAATAGACACCAGCAGAGAACTGATAGATACCATTGGGCAGGTTTTCTACGACCTGAGACACACGGATATCCTGATTAGAGCCCCATAAGTTCAGTGCCGGAGCCATCATCACATCCTCAACAGAAGAGGGTACCCATCCATTCGTCTCGAAAGTCTTGGCCTTTCCTTCCTTTGTCCATCCGCCTTTACCACCTTTTACATCGGTATTGAAATCAGGGTTCTGAATACGTTCTGTGAAATCCTTGGGCTGATCGGGCGTTACATGTTTCTCATCATCCATAGAAATCAATGTCTCGCCCATTCGCTGTGCATTCTGCAACTCCTCGATCGCCGCATCGATGTTATTGTATACTGAGAGCAGTTCCTGGGTATCAATGCCCCTTGAATCCAGATCATCGATGATCGTCTTCAGTTTCAGGGCAGCCTGATAGACATGCAATTTCTCCAAATAATCTGCATAGACAGCCTCATTCACGAATATCCAGTCCACAAAGAAGGCATCCGCAAAGGCAGGATTCTGATACTCCAAAAGCGGATTGACGACGGTGCTCATATCGTCTGCACCATATCGCTCCACGCCGATACAAGTATTCGGGAAGGCATCTGAATTCTGCGTAGGATTAGCTGCCGCGCAACTGATATGATAGTTACCGTTTTCCAGTCTTGTTATTTCCCACAGATAGTCAGCCTGATCGCCCTTGTCCATATAGCAACCGCCCTGATTGTCGATAAACATATAATACCATTTATTCTGCAACGGACGGAAGTCTTTAATCGTATAGGTTTTCTCGTCCCACACATAGAGGGTATCGCCAGCCTCCGTTATATTCTGCATAAGATATTTCTCTATCTTGATTTGAAGACCTTCATCTGCCACACTGGCCTGGGCTCCGAAGGCGTTTCCTTGAGTAAGGAATTGTTTTGTACCTACATTATATAGATACATTGGTTCATCTACAATCATTTCTGATGATTCCTGAACAACAGGCTTCATCCATTGGGCCGATGCCATACCAGCACAGACAGCAACCCACAAGGTTAATAACATTCGTTTCATTGTTTGTTTTGTTTTAGTAAAAAAAGTGCTGCAAAGGTAGAGATTTCCTTTGCAGCAGGCTTTCAATGTTGTAACAAACCGTTGTAACAATGTAACAAACGGCCTTTTCCCCTTTATTTTACGACTATTTTTTCAGGAATTTCTCCAATTGTCTGGCCTCCTCCTGAAACTCCTTAGGTTTGAAACCGTGACCGGCACCGGGAATGATGTGGAGACGAGCATCCTTGTAAAGCTTCTGGGCGCGCTTCGAATCATCGATGAGCACCACCTGGTCTTTGTCACCCTGCACGATAAGTACAGGCCCACGATACTTGCCAATGATTTTGAAGGTATTCATGTCGTGAATCTCCTCGAAGAAGCGGCGTCCCATCTTCACGCCCCACAACTCAGTCACCTCAGGGATGTCCGACAGCTTCGGATAGCGGGCGCGCCAGTTCTCTGGGATGCAGAGGGCGGGGTATACGAGCACCAGCTGACTAACCTTATCCTTCATCTGTGCGGCGGTGAGGGCCGACACCAGTCCGCCCTGACTCTCACCAATGAGCACGATATGCTGGTGTCCCTGACGACGGAAATAGTTGACGATGGCACGCAGGTCGCTTTGCTCGTCAAATATTGACATATTCAGCGTATTATTGTCCGAACGGCTTTTCACTGAGCCGCAGGGGAAGTCGAAGGCATAGCACTGATAGCCCAGTTTCTCCATCACGTCGAAGTAGTTGCGGCCATAATGGTATGTGCCGTTGAAGCCGTGAGCAATAATCGCGATAGGAAGACCCTCCACCAGCCCCTCCCTGTAAGTGAGGGGAGTAAATAGTTCGCCGTAGATTTGGCGGTCGCCGTTCTGAATCCAGAGGGGCTTTACGTTCTTAAAGTTGACAAAGTGCTTGGCCTGAATGGTCCAGCCCTGATAACCTTTAGCTTCCCCACCTACAAAGGTTTCTGCAGGAGCGGTCTTGCCTTTCAGTTGCCAGTCGAGCCAGTCGATGACCAATCGGGCATAGTCGCCACCATATTTTTCTTTATACGTGCCACCATGTCCTGAGGCTGGATGATTGGCCCATGCCACGGGCACATGACCAATACGCTCGAAGTCCTTTTTGGCGTTCCCGTAGGCCACGTCGCTCTCGCCGCCCGTTACATACAGAATTGGTGTGTGCACTTTCAACAGCGAGGCCCTGCTGGCACCCGCCATCTCCATATCACCCATACCAGCATTCATAATCATCAGCGTCTTCAGGCGCGGGTCGGCAGCATTCCAAAGCGTCTGCGCACCACCACACGAATGACCAGCCGCGGCGATGCGGGTCGTGTCGATATACTGATAGTAGGCGCTGCTCTTAAGGGTGTTCTGACGCAGCATCCAGTCCAGTCCGCGCTTCAGTTCGCTCGACTCTGTAGGACTCTGCTTCCGACTGTCGAGATAGGCCTCTATCTCACCGATAGCCATCACCACGTAACCGTGCGACGCTATCTCCGTGAGCATCCGCTCGTAGCCGGCACTGGTATCCATACACCCACCGTTGGCCCACATCAGCAGTGGCAACTTGCCCTGACGTGCATGGGCATGTGCCAGATCCTTGGGACGATAGACCACGAAGTCCTCGGCACCCTTTTCTTTCACGGCGATGGCCTTGAACATGCCAGAGCCACCCTCGTCGATAGTCTTTACTGTCGGATTCTCCACAAATCCCTCCATGATAGCCGTGGGCTGAGCCTTACTGTTGAAGGCGCCCAGTTTATAGCCACCTGGCAGACACTGGGGCTCCCAATAGAAGACACCACGACAGTGACCGTCGGTCTCGGTCTGCGCCTCACGAACCACGCGGGTCAGTTGGCGACGGCCCTCCTCCATCAACTCAGGATGCTGTTCGTCCACTTCAAAGCCCGTCTCCACAATCATCACGTCGCATCCGTATTTCTTGCTGCAATAGCAGATATTGCGCATGCAGTCGGTGATGATACTGTCGGGATCCAGCTCCGGGTGCTTTTCGCGTGCCCAGTAGGGATAGAGCGACATGCCGATCATGTCCCACTTGCCGCCATATTTCTTCACAATATCAAGGTTATAGTCATAGAGCGACTGCTTGTGACCGCGGTCCAAGTGGATGATGACGATGCTCTGGGGGAAGACCTCCTTCACGGCATCGTAGCCTGCGCGGATGAAGCCAGCGTATCGCTTGGGGTTTTTCTCGATATGTCCCATAGGCCAGAGCATGCCGTTGGCTGTCTCATTGCCCACCTGCACCCAGCGAGGCGTAATGCCATTCTGCTTCAGCAGGGTGAGCACGTCGATGGTATGTTCCCTCACGTCGCGCTTCATCTGCTTGAAGCTGTGTCCCTTCCAGGCGGCGGGAATGCCCTGCTGCTTGGGGTCGGCCCACGTGTCGCTGTAGTGGAAGTCCACCATCAGGTCCATATTCAGCGCCTTTACGCGCTTGGCCATGGCCAACAGCTCGTTTTTGTCGCAGCTGCCACCACGCGGATTCACCCAGACACGCATTCGGATGGCCGATATCTGATAGTCGGTCTTCAACAGTTCCAGGCACTCACGCTCCCGTCCGTTGCGATCATGGAACTTGACACCACGTCGCTCCTGTCCCTGCAGGAATCCCACGTCGGCGCCCTTTACGAAATCTGCTTCTTGAGCACGGCCGGTAAATGGCAGGCCGATAAAAAGCAGTAACAATGTAAAAAAGGTTTTCATCTTTGAGAAATATTTATGGTCTTACAATTTTATAACTCCTTAATTTCCCGTTTATTGTCTCACGGACGATATTGAGGCCCCGGTGTGGCTGGGAGGAGCGGGTGCCACTGAGATTGTAGTAGCATCGCTGCGGGGTGGCAGTTGACAAGTTCTGGCTGATGCCTGTAGCATCCTCTTTATCACCCTTGCGCACCAGCGAAACCTCGTCGATATGGCACCAGGCATTGGCCTTGCCGTCAGCATAGAAGCCCAGTTCCACCTGACCGCCGCTGACCTGCAGATCTTCGATGATCACCTCATGCCATTTGCTGTCGCTATAAGGCATGTCGGCACGACGCGTCTCATTGCCCACCTTGGCATACATATAGAGCTCATTAAACTGACTACCGCTCTTGACGTAGCATTTCAGAGTGTAGCGTCCGTCCTTCAGTTCTACCACAGGCGTGGACTTCACCGTCTGACTCACCTTGCGCGTAAAGTCCACCTTATCCTGAATGTTCAGACAGTAGTTGCCAGTCACCACCTGTCGGTCTTCCTTCGAGTTACTGGCATTGAGCACGGGCGAGTCGGCCCCGCCAATAGCCACCTTATTACCTTTGATAACCGTGGTCTTCCAACCCTTCAGATCTGCCTGACTGGGTTTATTGCTGCTGGGTATACTGACACGATCGGCATTGAAGAAATGATTCCTCACGTAATTATTATCATCGCCTACCCACCATTCGCCAGTCTCAGCATCAAGATGCCACTGTGAGAGCGCATTAAAGTAAGGCTTGCCATCAACAAAAGAGATGGGGCACCACTGGTTGTACCCCTTACCATTGCCTGCAAAGCCTGCCCAACGGTCACCGCAATAGATGACGGTCTCCTGCTTCGAGCCGCGCACGGTATAGAAGAAACCCGTCTGCGTGACGTGTCCGTAGTCTGCATCTGCACCAGGCATCTTCTGCATACTGTTCGTAGGTGTATAGGGACCGTAGATATTGCTCGACTCCAGGTAATACACATTCGAGGCATTCCAGCCATAGAGGTCGCTCGCGCACACGTAATACTTATTCTTATACTTGAACATACAGTCGCCTTCACGTCCGCTGCCCTTGTAAATCTGGTGACAGTCCTTCAGTCCAATCTTGCCATCAGAACATACACCAATCTCCGACAGATAAATCTTACTGCGTCCCTTACCGTAGCTGTAGCAGAGATACGACTTGCCTGTATCGGGATCCGTGAATACCGTCATATCGCCCGTATTCGGCGTACCAATGATGCTGGTCATGTCAATCTCGTTATGACGGGCGTAGTTGCCAGTTGGTGTAGCGCACGTAGCCACCAGCACATGGTCGTTGAACTGTGTCAGCAACGCATACTTCTTGGCCTCTGCGATATAGGCCACACCCATGCGTCCCACCCAGTAGGCCCAGCCAGCCGATGACGGGGTAAGCACATCACGCACATACGTCCAGTTCACCAGGTCATCACTCACGTAGCACGTCACACCCAGGAAATTGGTCACATTACTCTTACTGCCTGCCAGCGCCTTCGGACAGTAGTCCACTGCCTCCTGATACTTTGCACCGTACCAATAATAATGCTCCACGCCCTGCGAATCCGGGAAACGGAAGATGCCCCCACCCTGACTGTAGATATAACTGCCCGTGGTGGTCTTCCAGAACGTGTCGTTAGTAATCACAAAATTTTTGGCCTGCGTGGCTGTCGTAACAGCCAGCAGACCCAAGATAAGAGTTAATACCTGTTTCATTTATGTAGTTGTAGTTTGTTTTGTCGGGTGCAAAAGTACGAATAATGCTTAAAAGTGAGTTTCACTCTTGTAACTTCTCGTTGAAATTATGTAACTTTGCACAATAAAACTGCGCGAAGCAGTAACAAAACTAATCTGAAACGAATGAAACATTACTATACTATACTATTTTTGCTATTATTATTTCCCCTTTTGGGCATTGCTCAGGAGCCGCAAGTGTTGACTTTTCCACGATTGGAACAACTGTCGTCCCAACATGTAACGCAGGTGATACAGGACTCGGAAGGATTCCTCTGGTATGGCACTGAGGGCGGTGGTGTTTGTCGTGACGACGGGCATCAGATTCTGGTATTCCGTAGCGATGCCGAGCATCCTGACCTCCTTGGCAGCAATAACATTGCATGTATGGCTGAGGCCGACCAGCGCTATATAATAATAGGTACATTTCACGGTGCCTTCCTCCTTGACAAGCATGACTATAGCATTTCCAGGATGACTGAGGTGGACGACAAACGTGTCAACGACATCATCATCGGTCGTGACGGACACTGGTGGATTACGGCCAATAAGAAGGTTTACGAATATGCCGACCGTCAACTGCAGAAGATTTATCCCGTAGGCGATAAGTACATTTTCCGTCTGTACGAAGACGAACAGGGAATGATCTGGGCTATGGAATGGGAAGGTGGCGTGCTGCAACTGAAAGACGGACACTTCTCACTGGTCCGTGCAGAGTATGACACTATCGACTTCTGTCGCGAGATGACCGACAAGCAGGGACGGCGACTCATCGCCAATGGATGGGGAGAGTGCTTTGCCCTGAACAACACCACCATCAAACCTTTCTTCGATGGAGAACCTCTCACGAAGGCTGCCGCTGACTCTATACGCATAGTCAACGGACTGTCAGAGCGTCCCACCGCGGTCGCCATCGACCTGCAAGGCAACCTATGGTTCAGCACCGGCAAGAATATACGCTGCAAGACCAAGGATACAGAACAAATCATTCTCCCTGAGACCAAGGATGTCTCTGCCATGGTCTTTGCAAAGGATGGCACCCTTTGGCTCGCCACTATCTTCGGCACCATCATGACCTATAAAGACGGTCAGCTTCTTACCGACGAATACGCCTCCAACGAATATGGTGATGCCGTTGTAGACTTGCAGATGGACAAATCCGGACGCCTCATCATCGTATACGACCGCTATGTGCGACTCTACGACCCCACCAGACAAACGCTCCGCCAGCAGAATCTTGAGGATGAGGGCATCTATCGCATCGAACTGCAGGAGACAGAGCCCGGCAAACGATGGAGTATGCCACAGCAGAGTGTCGCAGAACAGATGCCTCTGTGGATATGGTGGTTGCTTGGCAGCCTGCTTCTTATGCTGCTCGCCCTCTCGGGCTACATCCTCTTCCTCCGTCGTCAGCGCCAGCGTTTCCTGGTTGTCATGAAGAGAAAGACAACAACGCCAGAGCTGACACAGGAAGAGCAGACAGCAGAAGAACAACCCAGTCTGAATGATGAATGGCTACAGCAAGCTATCGACTACGTTGAGAAGAATATAGCTGACGAGCACTACAGCGTAGAACAACTGAGCAACGACCTCTGCATGAGTCGCATGACCCTCTATCGCAAGATACAGTCGGCCACAGGTCAGAAGCCTACTGAGTTTATCCGCACCATCCGTCTGCGCCGTGCTGCCGAACTGCTGCGCGAAGGCCGTCTGACCATCACCGAAATCAGTTATGCCACGGGGTTTTCATCCGTCAGCTATTTCAGCCGCTGTTTCCGCACCATGTACGGTGTGGCACCCACCCAGTTTATCACTTCTTAGCCGTTGTGCACAACTTATTGGCCAGTTCCCAGAAAGCCACAGCCGCTGCTGCCGCCACATTGAGGGAGTCAACGCCATGCGCCATAGGGATACGCACCACATAATCAGTGGAGGCGATAGTCTCCTTAGGGAGTCCGTCGCCCTCGGTGCCCATCACAATAGCTAGACGGGCTTCGGCTTTAAGGACAGGGTCATCGAGCGAGATGGATTTATCTGTTAGGGCCATCGCTACCGTTTTGAAGCCCAGCGCCTTCAGGTCCTCATAACTGTCGAGCCACGTCCAGGGCACCAGGAATACAGAACCCATCGACACGCGCACAGCCCTGCGGTTCCATGGGTCGCACGAGTTACGCGTGAGCAGCACCGCCTCGATACCCAGGGCAGCAGCCGAACGGAAGATGGCACCGATGTTCGTGGTATCCACCACCCCATCGATAACCACCACACGACGTGCATCCCTGATCACCTCCTGCAAGGGCCTGGCCTGCGGACGACGCATCGCGCAAAGCACGCCACGCGTCAGGGTGTAGCCCGTGAGTTGCGCCAGCAAATCACGGTCGCCTGTATATACGGGGATATCACCACAACGGGCAATGATATCAGCTGCATCGCCAGTGATATGACGGCGCTCACAGAGTAGCGACAACGGTTCGTAGCCCGCATCGAGCGCCACACGGATTACCTTGGGACTCTCTGCAATAAAGATGCCTTTCTCTGGGTCAAGGGCATTGCGCAACTGTGCTTCGGTCAACTGACCGAACACCTCGAGCCCCGGCTCGTTTAAAGATGATATTTCCTTTATGCTAGACATAATATCATGTTTTTAAAAGACACAATAACATAGTTTTTTTACTGGACCTTTAGGTCCTTATATGTTAATCTGTTACTGTGTCTTTAACCTGTTAATTGTTAATGTGTCTCTACTGGGATTCCCTGTACTTCCCCTCCTCCTTGTCATCAAGCATTGAGAGGTACGACTGATAGCGACTCTCCGCAATATAGTGTTCCTCCACGGCTTTCAGCACCGCACAGCCAGGCTCGTGGGTATGCGTGCAGTTAGAAAAACGGCAGTCCTTTGAGAAATGGAAGATATCCTTGAAATAACTGGTAATCTCCTCAGGCTCCATATCAAAGGTACCAAAACCTTTGATTCCTGGTGTATCAATAAGGTAACCAGAGTCGAGGCTTATCATCTCACTGAACGTGGTGGTATGCATACCCGTGTTGTGGGCATCACTGATTTCTGCTGTCCGCAGGTTGGCACCAGGCACCAAACGGTTGATGAGTGTGGATTTTCCCACGCCGCTGTTTCCACTTAGCAACGTTATCTTACCATCCAGCATCGCGCGCAGGTCGTCAACGCCTTCGCCTGTCTCTGCCGATATCTGGCGACACTCATAGCCTATGGTCTCGTAGAGATTCACCACTGCCTGCTGATAACGCAGTGTATCCTCATCCAGCAAATCCGTCTTATTGAATACCAAGACCACTGGCACCCGATAAGCCTCTGCCGATGCAAGGAAACGGTCAATAAAGGTTGTTGAAGTCTGCGGATTAGCCACGGTGACGATCAGGAACGCCTGATCCACATTCGCAGCAATGATATGGCTCTGCTTCGATAGGTTGATGCTCTTGCGGATAATATAGTTACGGCGATCCTCGATGCCGGTTATCCACCCTTCTTCATTCACCTCTACCCTATCACCCACAGCCACAGGATTGGTGGTACGGATACCTTTCAGGCGGAAGTTACCCTTCACCTTACAATCAAGCAGTTGGCCATCGTCCGTACGAACGGTGTACCAACTGCCTGTATTTTTAACAACGAGACCTTTCATTAAACGGTCATAATCTCCTTGTTCTTAGCATCCATCAAGTCATCGAGTTTCTTGATGTACTTGTCGTGCAACTTCTGGAGGTCGTTCTCGGCATCTTTCTCCAAGTCCTCAGAGAGACCATCCTTGATAGCCTTTTTCAGCTTTTCCTTGATGTCGCCACGCACATTGCGCACCTCCACCTTGGCCTTCTCAGCAATCTTGTTGCACTGCTTCACCAAGTCACGACGGCGTTCCTCTGTGGGCTGAGGGATAGCCAGACGGATAATCTCACCGTTGTTCTCAGGCGTGATACCTACATCGCTATCCATGATAGCCTTCTCAATATCACGAATCTGCTTCTTATCCCAAGGCTTAATAGCAATGGTGCGGGCATCTGGGCAGTTCACCGTAGCCACCTGGTTCAGGGGCACACGACTACCGTAAGATTCCACTCGAACGCCATCCAGAATGGCAGTATTAGCACGACCGGCGCGAACACGGTTCAGTTCCTCTTCCAGGTACATAGCCGCCATTTCCATGCGCTCTTCTGCCTGTCCTAAAGTCTCTTTTACGTCAATCATATTTGTTTGTTTTTAAATTTCTGCTGACAAATTTACCACATTTATTTGAATTGCGCAATAAAACGGTATGAATTTTTGTATTTTTTATTCAATCTTCCCTCTTCCATCTTACATCTTCCATCATCCATCTTCCATCTTCCCTCTTCCATCTTACATCTTACATCTTACATCATCCATCAGCCCTCAGCCTTATTACAAAGGTACATGCCTGCGAGTATCAGCACCGTGCCGATAATGAAATAGAGGGTGATACGCTCTGAGAGCACCATCCAGGCAAAGAGCACCGTGGTCACGGGGTTGAAATACACATAGTTGGTCACCGCCACCTCGCCTATCTTCTTCATGGCCCAGTTCCATGCCAGGAAGCACACCATCGAAGCGATACATCCCAGGAACAGCAGGTTACCCATCACATCCGGACGCATCAACACGCTGAGCGGCGGCATTCCAGGCCATATTATAAAATAAGGAATCATAAACACCAGACCATAGAAAAATACCTTCCTCGTGATGAATAGCGTGCGATACCGCTGGTTGGCCGGAATCATCAACAGGGAATAAAACGCCCAACAGAGGCAGGCCATAAAAGCCAGCGTGTCACCCAGGGGCGACAGATGGAGCACGAAATGGCCATTGAGCACCACCACAATAACACCTAATGCCGCCATCAGCGTACCCACAATCTGAATGCCATGCAACCGCTGTGAGCGATAAAACAAACTAATCAGCGCCATGG
>JAEEGG010007380.1_pt1 | contig 25383 bp, 13 predicted proteins | sample 9134161 | NCBI WGS metagenome assembly JAEEGG01 (sample SAMN16246543, study PRJNA631951) | gut metagenome | biome: gut microbiome; feature: rumen; material: CR-attached | host: Bos | place: Iran: Karaj | collected 2018-10 | reverse complement strand
CGCTACGTACGCCGCGACGATGCCGATGGCGGCGTAGGGACTGACCGCGAGCGCGGACCATACGCCGCGCTCGCCGAAGAGCCAGCCGGCGACAGGTGCGATGGCGACGGGCAGCACGAACGTGGAAAGCGCCGTCACGCCGACGGCGAGCCCCTCTCGGACGCGGAAGGTGTAGTACGAGTTGAGCAGCATCACGAACGCCGTGCCGACGAGCCCGAGCGAGACGATGCGCACCGCAGTGCGCGCAGCGTCGGCGAGCGACGGATCGGTTATGCCGACCATGGAGACGACAAGCTGCGGGAATGCGACGAGGAGCAAAGTGAGAGCGATGCCCTCCGTCGCGGAAACTCGCGCGGCAAGGTCCATGATGCGGCGCGTGAGACGGTCGTTATTCTCGCCTATGTACACACTCGCGAGCGGCTGCGCCGCGGTCGCGACGCCGTCGAACGCCTCGCTCACGCCGAGAATCGCCAGGACTGCGGCGAGGACGGGGAGCCGCCCCTCGCCGAAGCGGGAGATGACGTAGAGGTTGAGCATCAGCGTGAGGCCCGCCTGGCAGAGGCGGATGCTCGCGTCGCCGAGCGCGCACGCGCAGATGCCCCACGTGTCCTTGAGCGAGAAGTGCCGCACGAACGCCATCGAGTTCTCCTCGCGCCGCAGATGCATGAGAAGGACGCAGAGGGCCATGAGGTGCCCGACCGTCGTGCCGATGGCGCATCCGGCGAAGCCGTAGCGGATCGTGAGCGGAATCGAAAGCGCGCAGTTGCCGAGCAGCTGCGCCGTGTATGCGCCGGCGCAGACGCGTCCGTCGCCGTCGGCGTAGCACATGGACGAGAAGTAGAACGACAGCGGCTCGAGGACCGCGCACGGAAGGAACCACACCCAGTACTCCCGCGCGCCGGAGAGCACCGCCCCCGAGACGCCGAACGCGGCAGTCGCCGCGTTGCGCGAGAGCGCGAGGGCGCCCATGAGGAGCAGGCCGAAGCCAAGCGCGGACCAGAGGCCCTGCGTAAGCAGCTCGCTCGCCCGCCTGCGGTCGAAGCGCCCCATCTCCATCGCGTAGAGGACGCTCGTCCCGGTGCCGACCAGCAGCGCGATGAACGACACGACGTTGAACACCGGCTGCATCAGGTTGATAACCGAAAGCCCGTCCTCGCCGATGATCTGCCCGCAGATGACGCTGTCGGAAAGCCCCATCAAATACTCGACCGCCATCGCGAAAGTCGCGGTGGGCAGGAACTTAGCGAACTTGCTGGCGGTAAATGTCATAGGCTTCTAAGTGTTATTATACCAAATAGCGCCGCAGAAGTGTGGAAATTCTGCCGTAAAATCAACGGGCGCCGCTAGTGTCAGCGCAGGCGCAGCGAGTCGCCCTCGCGCATCGCGTCGTTGGCAAAATGGACGACCTGAGCGGCGGGGGTGTCGAGCCGAACCGTCAAAAACACGGGTGAAGAGGCCGAGGCGCCCTTCGGCAGGGGAAGCGCGAACGCCTTCCGCTCCCCGGGGCGAACCTTGCGAAGATCGATGTCTACGGAATGGCCAGCAGACCCTGCCTTGATCTCTCCGCGCGGCTTCATCAGCAGATGTCCGAAACCCGTGTTCTCCACCGTCACCTCTACGGCGGCGCTCCCGAACTTCACACCGCGGACAACAAACCTGTAGCCCATGTGCGTGAGCATGAACGTGCGCAGGTCTGTTCCGTACCACTCTGAGAGGTCGGGCATCCCCTCGAAGTCGTAGTCGTGCGTAAGCTTCAGCCGCCCTATGCGCTCCGCAAGCACGTGGTTCTTGGTGTTGATGTTCCGAAGGTAGCTGAGGTGCGTGCGGTAGAACTCCTCGACGATGTTGAACTTGCCGAGGTCGAAGAGCGGAACAGCCTCCGCCTCTGCGACTTTGATGTGCGCGAGCTCGCCTCCGTAGGGCACGTTGCGCCGCGCCTCAAGATACTTCACGCCCTGCTCCCGCACCATCCACTTCTCGTGGTGGCGCCACGTTCCGTAGTCCGCGTCGGTCCCGAGATATCCGTCGTTGAACATCCCAATGCGCCTCTGCGCGGGCTGCACCCTGTAGTACGAGCCGTCCTCGATCTCGCGCAGGAATTCATCGACGTTCTTCCCGGCGTATTCGAGAATCCACATCGGATAGCGCACAAGAAGCGCGGTCTGCTTAGCGAGCGTCTCGAGCCACGCGTCGCCGATGGCGCGGATGTGTTCCGGCTCGCGGTAGGCGTTGGAGTGCATCTCGCCCCACGGACCTGTCATGCCGCATTCGACGGCAAGGACGACGTCAGGGAACGCGCCGAGGATCGGACCCAGCTGGCGGATGTGTCCGACAAGGACGTCGAAGTCCGTCGGCTCCGCGCCGGTCTCCGATCCGCTGGTGTAGCCGAAGCGCACGATCATCACCGCTCCGTTCGCACGTGCGTTGACGAGCGTGTTGGAGACTGCGGCGAGCGCATCTGCGGTGATTGGGATGTCCTTCCCGCCGATGACGCCGAGGGGGCGCGGATTGCCCTTGTATTCGTTTCCACCGGAAAAGGCGCCGATGTTCCAGAGCCACGAGCAGAATCCCTTTGGCGAGCCCGCCTCGTTGCCCTCCTCCCTGAGCACATGCCACCAGCCCGGCGCCGCGCCTCGCGCGGGATTCGACTCAAGCGTCGAGCATCCGTCAAGGAAGCGCGCGTCGCCATCCGCCGCCGCGACGGAAAACACCGACGCGGCGACGGCGACAGCCAGCGGAATGCTCAGCGGGCGAATCATCTGATGACTACGGAAAGTCCGGACGAAGCCTTTGCGAAGAGATTCCCCTCTCCGTCCCTCTCGGCTCTCCAGGGTTTCGACATAGCGGGCAGCGGGGAGTCGTCGTCGATCGTGCCGAGGATAAACTTGTCGGCCGCGACAAACTGCTCGCCCATCTGCACCAGCGTGATCCTGCCGCCGTTGTTTATGTATTTGCCGACGTTGAGTCCGTCGTGGGTCGTGATCGCGTCGCCCGTCTTCCAGACGCGGATCTTCACCTCGCCGCCCGACGCGAGATTGAGAGTGCCGAACGAGTTCGTGCACGCCGCGGTCGCATTGACGAGGTTGGTCATGACGAATCCGCCGGCCTCGACCGTTCCCGCCCAGTTCGCGCCATCGGCAAAGTAGAGCGTCGTCGCGCCCTCGCCTTCTCCTGGAGCGACAACGCTCGCCGAACCTGTTGCCGTGTTCGATCCGCAGGTGACAATTACGCCGAACTTGTTGACGTTCGCGTTGTCAAGCGCAATCGACCCCGCGCCAGTGATCGGCACGTCGGCCAGCGCGACGACACGATCACCGCAATTTTCGTCAAACTGTCCGGCGTCCCAAAACACCTTGTTGCGAGTCGTAAAAGTGAGAGTGGCGTTATCTCCTATCGAAACGGACTGAAATCCAGCAAACGGGATGTTCGTCGTGTCGTAGATGGTGACCGAACCGGACGAAGAACTGACGTGCTCGTTATACAGGGACGGCATGTAAATCGTGTACACGCTGTTGGAGGCGATGAACACGCCGTTGCCATTGCCTGAGAACCGATAGGTCTCGAACACGCCGCCTTCCTCTACGACAATCGCCTGATGTCCGGAGGAAGTCGGAGTGACTTCAAGCGGGTGTGAGCCATAGTCGCCCAAAGCGTTCATGCGGAACTCGCATCCTCTGCCGACCACGATTCTGCCGTTCTCGGCGATTTGGGCATACCGACCCCAGTATCCGATAGACTCGAAATTCCTGTACGCACCGCCGTTTTCAAGCCGGAATGTCGCCCCGCCTTTCACATAGAAACTGCCCATGGCCCCCCACTTGGTATTGTCGAAGACTAGCTCGAAAGGAATTGACGCGGGGTTGTTTACACCAACGTAGAACCCGATCTGATAGTTGATGGTCAGGTTGTATGTCTTTCCGTCGCGTACATACTGAGGCAGAATCGTCGTATTGGAAAGAGTCAGTCTGCCACTCCCTATCGCGTTCACGGTGCCGCCGACCTCCGGGCAGCAGAACCGCAGATTCGACGTGTTGTAATCGCCAGAACCTGGCTCAATTGAAATCGTTCCGCCGTTGGCAGTGAGTCCAATATATGTCGTTTCTCCAGGAGCGGCGTAACCGAATGTAATTCCGCCCGCAGCCGACGCAGCAATGGTGCCCGCCAGCGAAATATTCACGTTCGAGAACTTCATGCCGCCGGGGACGTTGAGCGTCGCGCCGGATTCGACAGAGAGAACCGGAACAACGACATCAGGTGTTGTGGCGACAGTGCCTGCCAGGTCGGCGATGTTCGCAAGCGTGACAACTGCATTGTTTCCTATCGCAAGAGTTGCATTCTTGTTGAGGATTATTTTCGGTAGCGTGAGATCCGCCGCGACACGGAGGGTTGCACCGTTCTTCACCTCGATGGAGTTCCACGCGGGGAGTGTTCCGACGCTGTACGTCGCGACGACATCTGTGCCGTCAATCGAAACGTCCGAACCGGCCTCCGGAATCGTTCCGCCCCAGCCGGTCGCCTCCAGAATGTCTCCGGTAATTGTGAACTTGCCAGCCGTCTCGGCCTCAACGGCAAGTGTGCCTCCGCTGATGACAAGGTCAAATCCTGCCGGGACGGAGGCGTCAAGGTCAGCCTTGGCCTTGGCGAGAAGGTCTGCGTTACTGGAACTGATGACAGCAGATCCGGCCGCGACACCAGAAAGATCCGCCTCAAATGTAACATTGGCAATTGAAGCCGGCTGGAACGCCGTTATCGTCGCACCCAGTGTCGACAAGACGATCTTTGTCTGGCTCGCAAAGGAAACATTGGAAAGGTCGTAAGTCCCCGCGCCGAGGCTGAGACCACCTGCCGTAACCGAAACTGTCGCGGCTGTCAGAGGCATCGCAAACGTGCCGCCGCCTGTTTTAGTGATAGTCACCGGATACTCTGTTGAAACGTTCGGCGCGGAGAAAGTCTTGCCGCTGGCGACATCAAGCGTGACGGACGAATTCGCAGGAAGCACAAGACTGATATTGTTGCCAAACGCGCAGTTGTCAGTTATGTTCAGCGTACCGGCTGACCAAGTGTAGGTCCAAGGAATTGTCGATGCGAAATCTCCACAGAAAATCACGGTGCCGCCAGTCTGATTAAACAACTCAGGACTGGAAGATGAGGAACTTCCTGTCAGTGAAATTCCATTCGGAAAACTAGCAGTGCCCCCACCGATATTAAATTCGTCATGGTCATGCTTTGTACCATCAGAACTATTGCTTTTGTTTTTGGCAGAATAACTGACCGGGGCAAAGATAAGTGTGCCGTTCTCCTCAACATTGCACTGAAATGTTCTTGATGAAACCTGCCCATATATGTTGGCCTCAGCTCCTCCGGACACATGCATAAGCGTCGGGTTGCGGTCATTGTGCGAACAGCGAATATCGCATCCAGCCGGCAAAACCAGTTTTACACCGTCATACAAGCGGAAACCTGTGTAGTCACCATTCCCCAGTTCATTTTGGATTGTTAAGGTTACGGTTGTTGAAGCAGCTGAAGTCCTGTAAAGATTCATGTACCTGTATGAACTTGCAAAGGCAGAAATAGTGCGGTCTTGGTCGAGCGCTATGCATGCGCCAAAATTCCAGTCACCTAACGTATCCCATGTGATTGAGTCACTATCTCCTGGGACACCTTCAGGACTCCAGTTTGCGGCAGTTCCCCATTCTGATGGAGTGTCCTTCGACCCCTCATTTGTGAGTTTATACGTCTCAGCCCCTGCGCCCAGCGCCGTGCAGGCGGCGGCGATAGCAACGAAGAACCTCACTGCCCGTGAGGCCGTGAAGGAACAGTCAGTGGCATTCATTTTGTAGTACCTCCTATTTGGACTTTCGGGGGTGTATTCCCGTTTTTCCAACTCAATTATACCACACCTAATGTTCCCGCGCAATACGGAATTTTTTTATCTCCGTGAAATGGACCGATCTTAAATAACCGAGGCATTCTCAAATCCTCCGTTGCGAGCAAAAAGGACAATAAGATGCGAAAGGGTTCCGGATGTTCCGTCGTGCGCTGTTGCCCAGGGGGTTCCGCCGCTCCGCGGCGGAACAATGTCGAGGCACTTGAGAATCCCACTTCAGCAGCTTCTCATGGTCCGTCGCGGAGCGACGGACCCCCTTGGGCATCGCGGCGGACTTGACGCGGCTTGGCGCTGACGGTGTCGCGGACAACGCCCGCCGGGGAGATGTAGCGCATCGTCATCTCCTCCCCGGACACGGAGAAAAGGCAGGCGCCGCAGGACGATTCGTTGGCGTCTGAGACGGCAACCACCCCGTATCCGTCGCCAAGCCGGGGCTCCTCCATGTGCGAGTCGATTTCCGGACAGACGACATAGACCGTCCCGGCGGCGTCCATCTTCCCGTCGCGGAGCGGATGCGTCCTCACATACGCGTGCGCGTCCCCGGAAAGAGCGAAGTCCACGCCGAGCGCGTCGAATGTGCCGCGCCAGAATCCGTACCGCCCGTAGCTGCACGGACCGCCATTCTCGAAGTACGGGTAGTGCTGGAACACGACGAGGAACCTGTAACGTCCCTTCTGCGCCCCGACGACGCGCACAAGCCACTCGCGCTGACGCTGGTCCGCGCTGTGGCGAACGTCGTCGTCCATCTCCTTCCCCTCCTCCGCGAGCGTGTCGATTCCGACAAACAGCACCCCGCCGTAAAGGAACCAGTAGGTCCCCGCGAGTCCGGGCGCGCCGTTCTCCGGATTGTTCCGCGCGGACGCGAACCACCTGTCGTGCCAGCGCGTCCTGCCTTCGGAGCGGTAGTATTCCTTGTTTCCCGGAATCATCGCGACCATGTAGTCCCGCATAACGCGCGAACGGTCCCACTCCCTCCAGCAGTCATAGGTCTGTCCGTGCTTCACCGCGTCGCCCGTGCAGAGAACGAACGAAATGCCGCCGCGCTTCGCGGACATCTCCTCGGCGTGCGAGAGAAGACGGTCGACGGACTTTATCTTCTTCGGATGCGACGGCGTCGAATGGATGTCGCCGATCCAGAGGAAATCGAAGTCTCCGCCTTTTGGCGCCGTCCTTGCCGATCGCGAGACGGACTCTCCGTCCGGCCCGCGCACCTCATATGCGTACCGCGCGTCGGGCTCGAGCGAATTGACTTCCGCCCTGTACAGCCAGTAGTCGGTCTTTCCCGTGTACTCGACAGGCGTCTTCGTCTTCTCCGCAACGACGGCCTGCGCATCGCCGCCCTCGGGGCCGAATCGCAGTTCGCACTGCGGGCTGTCCGAATGCCAGACGATGCGAAGCGCCGTCGAGGAATCCTCGGCGGGGCAGGTTCCGAGAAGCGAAACCTCTCCGAACGCGCCCTGCGCCGCAAGCGCCACCATGCAGATGGAAATCAAGTTCCTCATACCGCCATTCCTTTCAATTGAATGTGCCTGTAACGCTCAATCTGACTGGGGGAAGCGGCGTCTCGCCGCTTGCAATAGAAACGACGATTCATCCTCTTTCGAAGCGGCGGGACGCCGCTTCCCCCAGTCACCGCATCACCCAGGCATCATCATTATAGCACATAATTCCGAATTGTGGTATAATGGTGGCATGAAATCCGAAAGACTTTACTCCCTCGACCTGTTGCGCGGACTCGACATGCTCCTGCTTGTTGTCATCGGTCCGATGTTTACAGCGATCAACTCGGCCTGGGCCCTTCCCGGCTGCGTGATGGGCCAGTTCCACCACAACTGGGGCGGATTCACCCTCTGGGACCTCATCATGCCGCTCTTCATCTTCATGTGCGGCTCGGCGGTGCCCTTCGCACTTGAGAAGCGCAAGACAAACGGACGCGCGGGTATCCCCTACTGGCGGCACGTCCTTACGCGCGTAGCCGTGCTGTGGATTCTCGGCATGGTCGCACAGGGACGTCTCCTCTCGATGGACATAATGCTCATCAACCCCTTCAACAACACGCTCCAGGCGATTGCGGCCGGATACCTCGTCGCCGCCATCGTGCTGGCGATTCCCTCGAAGCGCGTCCGCATCGCCGCGCCCTTCGTCCTTGCCGCGGCATACACCGTCTTCCTCCACTTCTGCGGCGACTACACGATCGACGGAAACGCCGCGACGCGCCTCGAGCGCTGGATACTTCCGCTAATCACCCCCGAGGGATCGAAGGCGCTGGAGATGGCCGACCCAGGCTACTCCTGGTGGGCGACGATTCCGATGTTCGGCGTGATGACGCTATGCGGAATGGCGGCGACGGACATCGTCATGGACGAATCCGTTCCACAGACCAAGCGCCTCGCGCGGCTCTCGGCTCTCGGCGCGGGGCTTCTCGCGTTCGGATGGGTCGCCTCGCCGCTTATACCGGCGATCAAGCACATCTACACCGTGACCTTCACGGCTCAGGCGATGGGATGGTGCATGCTCCTTCTCGCCGCGCTATATTTCATCGCGGACGTTCTGCGCTTCCGCAGGGGGACCTGGCTCGTGCTTCTTTTCGGACAGACCTCGCTCATGGCCTACATGTGCCACGTCTTCAAGCCCGCGTTCAAGGCGTTCGGAAAGATGTTCGCGCCGGGCGCGGCGCATCTGTTCGGAAGCGCCGCGGAGCCAATCGCAGCTTGGCTCGCGGCGTCCGTCCTTCTCGTCTGTTTCCTCGCCCTCTGGCGCGGCCGCAAACGCAGTTAGGACTAGGACTACTCCAGCCCCAGGCACTAAAAGAACGCAGCCCCGTCCGGTATCCGGGCGGAGCTGCTTTCTATGTGACTTCGGCGTTACCTGATCTTCACCGTAAACGCTGTGCGACGCAGCTTGTAGCGGATGATCACGATGCCGCTGCCGCCGTTGCCGCCGGGACTGAACGTGTTGCCGTATCCAAGCGCACCACCGCCGCCGCCACCGCCAAGACCAGCTACGCCATCGGCTCCTGGCACAAGAATCCCTTCTTGATCCCAATCGAAATAGCCACCGGCACCACCGCCGCCCTGTCCGCCATCGACAGGCTGCTGGTATTTGTCGGTATAGGATCCGCCGCCACCACCGCCTGCATACCAAACCTCCTCGCCAGAAAAGTCGCACATGCGCCCTTTGCCTCCCTTTCCAGGCTTCTCTCCATCAGCACCACCATCTTCGCCTGGAGCACCCGCACCTCCGCCGCCAGCACCGTAATAGTCAGTTCCCGTACCAGTGTACGTAGTGCTTCCGCCTGCATAGCCCTGACCATCTGTACCGGCACCGCCAGGACGACTCTTGCTTTCAAATTCCGATGCACAGGCACCACCGCCGGAACCGCCGGCTTTGGCAGTGAAATATATGCCTCCGCCCGCGCCACCACCGAAAGCCGTCCGGCCTGCAAACACAGTATTCTCTCCGTTTGCCGCATCGCGCAATCCCTGAATGCCGCCCAAGCCACCAGCACCGACAACGACAGGGTGCTTTCCGGCTAGCAGTGCCATATGCTCAAGGACAAGCATGCCGCCAGCTCCACCGCCGCCAGAGCCTGTAGCCCATCCATGCTGACCACCGCCGCCGCCGCCGACAAGAAGGACGTCGACATACGTGGAGTTCGGAATCTCGAACGTCCCGTCTTCGGTGAACGTGTGAATCATCCATCCGTTCGCCCTGTCCTTGACGACGGTGTTGCCGCCAGTCGCCGCCTTGGAGTCGTCCGCAAAGGTCTGCACGAAGCGGATGATCACGATGCCGTCGCCGCCGCGTCCGCCCTTAGAGGCTATATCAGAATGCCTGCTTCCGCCGCCGCCGCCGCCGCCGCCGGTTCCGTTGACGCCGGGTTCGCCGTCAATTTTATCAGTGTCCCCAACAGCACCGCCCTTGCCGCCGCCGCCCTTGCCGCCTGCGGCGAGCAGTCCAGTGCGGTACCAGCCGCCATTTCCGCCACCGCCGCCGCCGCCATACCAGAGTTCCTCGCCGGTGATCGAGCAGGCGATTCCGTCTCCGCCGACTCCGGCGTAATAGTCTTGCGTGAACAGGATGTTTACTCCGCCTTCGGTCCTGTATTCGCCGACGGTGTAAGTTCCGCCGCCGCCAGGCGCCCCTGCGCCGCCGCCGCCGCCGCCGGCATTGGTATAGTCGCCCTGTCCGTTCTTTACGACATTGCTCTCTATCTTGCCTGCCGCATAGTCGGCGAGCAACGTGTCGCGAAGGCAGCTTCCGCCGTTATGGCCCATGCCCTCGGTGCCTGTTCCGGAATAGCGGTTGGCGTAGTCGCCTACGGCCGACGCGCCGCCGCCACTGGCGCCGTCGCATTCCGCGTTGGCGTCACTGAAGCCGTGGTTTCCGGCGCCACCACCGAAGGCGTGGCGTCCGGCGAAGAGGGTGTCAGTGCCCTTCATGTTTTCCGCGCCGCCCTTTCCGACGATGACGTCGTACTGTCCGGCCGCGATAAAGACGCTCTGCTGGTAGATGACGCCGCCGGCTCCGCCGCCGCCGCCGCCGAAGTACCCGCCTTCACCGCCGCCGCCACCGCCGCCGACGAGAAGGATGTCGGCGCGGACGGTGTTGGAGAAGCGGATGCGTCCGTTGCTCGTGAAGGAGATGACCGCGCTGTCTCCGTCGGCAGAGGCGGATCCATTGACGACCGCGCAGTTGCCGTATGTCTCGAACTCAAGCGTGCGGAACTTTCCGGAGCCGGATCCCGTCGGAACGCTTCCCGTGCGGATTTCTACCGCGTAGAAATATTCAGTCCCCTCCTTGAGTCCGTCGATCTCTCCGCTGAACGTGCCGTCCTCGGCGATGTTGAACGTCTCGCTGGCGTTCAACGCGTCGACGCGCGTTCCGTAACTCACCACTGCGACGCCGTTGCCGCTGGTTACGTCGGTAGTGCCGCTGACCTTGGCCGAGACGTCGAAGGGTTCGACCGTCATGGAGCCGAAGGTGTTGGAGGTCGCAATCCTCACCGTCTCGCGCTTCGTGTCGGTTCCGTCGTCGTTGGAAAGGACGACAGAGAAGAACACGGGGTCGCCGAAATTCGCCGGGGGCGTGTAGCCGAACGACGCCGTGCTGAGTGCGTCAGGATCGTACGCGATCCAGTTGGCGCCCGGCTCGACAGTGCCCTCCTCGTTGTCCTGGAACACCTGGTACTTCGTGTAGCCACCGACGCGCGGAATGGCCTTGAGCTGGGCCTGTCCGGACGAAAGCTCCTCGATTCCAGTAGTGGAATCTACGATGAGGAGACCAGGGTCGAGACGGTACGTGAGGTCGTCGAACGTCTGATTGGATGTCGACTGCGGCGCGAGATACATGTAATCGCCGCCGCCGCCTTCACGGAACTTTATCATGATTGAATTGACGCCCTGCCGGAGATGGCCTGCAGCCGTGCCGTTGCCATAGCCGGTGCTGAACTGCAGCTTGCCGTTGACGTAGACGTACGTATCGTCGTCGCTTTGATAGCGCCAGTTGATGTCCCGGTCGTCAGGCGAAACGACGTAGATGTAGTAATACTTGAGGTAGTAGTCGCGTTCGGGGGTGGGCTTCCACTGCTCGCCACTGATGGAAGCCGCCGTCCAGACGAGCGTTCCGGGCGTGTGCGTGGTGTCGGTGGTGGTCAGCCCCGTGTAGGTCAGTCCAGGATAGGGGCGGATGTTCAGCTCGCCGCCGAAGTTCGCGAGATAGTCGTGGTTGATTCCGCTGTCCTGTTTGAGATCGTCCGTGTTGAAGTCCTCGCCGAGGTGGAGGAGCGTGCGGAACGGTCCGGCCGGAAGCGCCCCTCCCGCGACCGTCGTCGTCACCGCGACATTGCAGGTGGCGGAGTTGCCGGCGAGGTTGGTGACTGTGAGAACGAGATTCGTGTCGCCGCGGACAATCGCGTCCTCCGCCGTCACGGAGACGATTCCGCCGTGGCTGTCGGTGGACGTGCTGAGCGAGGCAAGGCGCGCTGCGGAAACCTTGACGCCGTCATAGGTGTTCGGAAGCACCACCGAAAGTCCGTTCGCCGACGCAGTCGGCTGCGCGCCGTACGCGCTCTTGATCGTGTCGGTCGCAGAGAAGTCCGTCTTGCCTGTGCCACGGAGATGGCAGGTGACCGAAATGTCGGCGTCGAGCGTCTGCGGAAGCTCGAACGTGATGACATCCGCAGGGACTGTCCCCGGCGTGTAGTCCTTCCAGCCGCCTGCCGCGGGCTCCGCCGCACCGACCGTGAACTGGTATTCCGAATAGCCGTACATCTCGGGCATCGTCTCCACGGCGACCTCTCCCGCGCCGGTGTATCCGGTATCCCCGTTGACGGTGTTCTTCACGACGAACGACGGATTGTCCTCCGAGTCCGGCGCTGCCAGAGCAGAATACGCGCCTGCCGCCGCTGCCGCGGCTGCCAGTACGAGTTTTCGCAGTGTTTTCATTTTTTGTTCCCCGTTTTTTGCCTGTTTATGAAAGTTCCCTCACTTCACGCCGCCATTGTAGCATAGCTGCGCGGGAAAGGCAAGCAAACGGCGTCTGTTTACAAAAAAATTCTTCGTCTGTTTTACGCACAGGCGGAAAGTGTAGCATCTGCCGAATACATACGCAGCAAGGCCGCGGGCGGCCTTGCCACATCATGTATTCAGCATATAGTCGCGCATCAGCGGATGCGGATCGCGAAGCCGCTATTCTTCTCGATGGAGTCGATCACGATGCCCTCGATGCGGCATGTTCCGTGGATGTTCAGGAAACCAGCGCCGCTGATGGCGCATTCGACGACATCGCCGGCCTTCGCGTTAGTGATGTCGAAGAACATCCAGGTGAGGTGTCCATAGCCCTCGTCGCTGCCCTCCCAGGCATGGGAAACGCCGCCTACGCTTGCAAAGTCCGGCTTGAATCCATCGCCATAGCCCGAGAGCAGGCCTATCCTGACGACGGGATGGTTCCTCACGTGCCCGTTGAAGCGAATGCGGGCAAATGTCTTGTACGACGAGGCGCTCAGCCCGGAAACGGAAACCGCGCTGGGCTTGAAGTCCTTGACGTCTTCGGATATCTCCTCGCGAGGATCGTCGATCCAGTAGATGCCGGGCTCGTTGGAAATCTCCACGTCGACGAACTCCACAGACCGGATGTAGTCCGTGACGTTGCTTACGACAAGTCCGCCCTCGTAGGCGACGCCCGAAGTCACGTTGTCGGACCTCATGTCGTCGCCGTTGCCGCAGGTACCGGGGAAGATGTATCCGTCGAGTCCGTAGGCGTTCGGACGCTTTGCGTCGAGGAGCAGGTCCTTGCGTCCGGGAACAGGCGCGTTTTCGTTGTTGTTCCCCGCCGCCGTTGAGCGCCACGCGGCCTTGAATCCGTCATGATAGGCCCCACCCCAGGGATAAGCGGCGAGCTCGGGATCCTGCGTCGTACCCTGTGTGCCGATCGGGCTGCCAGCGTATTCGCACCCCGCGTAGGAGAACGCCGTCGCGTTGGGCGAGATGCCGACGACGACCTCGATCGTCTCCTCGACCGTGGCGGTTCCGTCGGACACGGCGACCTTGAACGTGAAGGTGCCGGGTCCGTTGATCGTGGCGGTCGCGGATGGCGAATCGGCGTTCGCAATCGAATAGGCGGCAGGCGCCTCGCCGACGAGCGACCACGCGTAGGTGAGCGCGTCGTTGTCGGCGTCGTATGCGGAGACATTAAGTGCGACCTCGACAGACGTTCCGTCAATCACAGGTTTTGTGGGGGAACTGGAGACAGAGACGATCTCGGGGGAGACGTTGTCCGTCCAGGTCGCTAAAAGGGTCATATCGGAAGTGACAGGCGATGAGAAGTCGTAGGGTTCGCCGTTAAGCGTCCAGCCGATGAAGGCATATCCGTCCAGGAACGGATCGTCAGGCTGCTTGACCGCACGCCCCGCCTTCACGGTCTGCGGGTTGACGAAACTTCCGCCGGCAACATTGAATGTGACGTCATAGCTGGTGAGCGCATCGCCGACGATGTTGAAGGCCGAGGCGTCGAAGCTCTCGTACTCGCCCTTCGCAGCTGAAAGCTCGAGATAGATGTCGCCGATGTTGCAGTACTGCCATATCTCGACCGCGTACTCGCCCGCCGAGGGGAAATCGACGACGCAGAGCATGTCTTCGCTTCCGCCCTCGTACCTGCGCTCGGCGCTGAAGTCGACGGCGCCGATTTCGAAGCGCACGAAGGAACCTTGGTTGCCGCCGACGTTGAAGGTCCATTTCCCGGCCGCCGGAACGACAATCGTGCCCGTCGCGTGGTAGTACGGAGCGCTCGAGTGCTCCCACCTGCCCTGGGGATAACCGCACGCGGGCGCAAGGGGATCGAGCTGGTATGTGGCGGAATCAAAACCGTCGAAGTTAAAGCGGCCCGTCTTTGCCGCGTTGTATCCGGCAACGACCCTGGTCGTTATCGGCTGATCGAAATCGTATATCACATACCCCTTCTCGACGGCGTTGGTCACATCTTCTATCGACTGGATCGCGAAGCCGTCGGGGAACTGTCCGAGCCCGCCGCTGGCTGAGTCGCCAAGGCAGGCCTTCTTGATGATGAATCCGTCGGCCGTGACGCCGATTCCTTCGACCGTCGTCTCGCCGAGAAGCGTGCCCGTCAGCGCTGCGGCTGCGATGAATGCCAATGTCTTGATTTTCATTGTCGAAGTCATTTTCTGGGTTCCCCGAACTTGTGCCAACATTGTAGCATTATATCGGGACAGGCGACACCCCCACGGTCAGGGGGGTGTGCCGAGCCGTCACTTCATCTCGATGTCGCCCCAGTTCTGCGGGGCGAGCGCGGCCTCGGACGGGACGTCGGAGACGATCGCCGTGGCCTTGTTGGACCAGTAGACGCGAGCGACGGTCGCGCCGTTCTGTCCGCGCAGCACGCCGATGTCGCCCTTCATCTTCTTGCCGCGCAAGGGCTTCAGCTTCAGGAGCGAAAGCGGGATGCGCAGCTCGTAGTTGGCCTCCCAGCCCTTCTGGTCCTTTCCTGCGACAAGCTCGACCTTGTCCGTTATGTCCTCGACCTTGTCGAAGAATATCGACGACACCGGCGAGGAGAACTTTACGCGCTTGTCCTGCGGCGTTCCGGGTACGGACGGCATGTACAGCATCGCCTTGGGCTTTCCGTCGACCATCGCGGCGAGGATGCGCATGTTGCCGTATCCCTCGACGGACAGCATGACGTCGAGCGCGCCGCCGGTCTTGAAGAGGCATTCGGTATTCTCGCCCGAGTTCTTCGCGAGAGCGTTAACGCCCTCCGTGCGCCACGCGGCGTAGAGGTCCGTCTTCGTCGCGCGGAGCGCACCCGAGATGTCGTAGGGCTTGTTGTCGGCGTTGAAGTACGCGCCGACGCCGCGCTTCTCGATGGAGACGAATGTCGCGGCGTCCCAGTCGGAAAGGTCTCCGTCGAGCTTAGGCGCGTCGCCGAGCGCGAGCTGGAGCGTGCCCGTCCCCTCGCGCAGCCTGCGCGCGGCCTCGTTGGCGTCGCGGCGCTTCTGTATCTCGTCGAGCGTCTTCGCGGTTACGACGAGCTTCTGGCGCGCGATCGGCCTGAGCGTGTCTAGTCCGTCGAGCCTCACCACGCTGGATGAGTCCTTGCCCGCGACGACGTACGTCCCGCGCTTCGTCTGGTTGAGCGTCGGCCAGAAGTGCTCGTCGCACGGAGAGATTCCCGTCATGTCCATTCCGCGCCTCACGGACGGCATGTCCCAGCGCTTGCCCTTTCGCGCATCCTCGAACACGGTCGCGGCGAAGAGTCCGTCGCTCGTGAAGAGATAGAAGTCGCCGTGGTTTCCGTTGACGCCGACGAGGGGCTTCACCTTGGAGCCGATCGGACGGATGAAGTCGCCCATGAGCCTCGTCGCCGCGGTGACGCGTCCGGGCGTGTCGGGAATCGGCGCCGTGTGGCCCGCGTGGAGTCCAGGCCAGAGGTTCGGATACGACCACGTCGGCTTTCCGTTGGACCCGCCGGTGATGGAGTAGTTCGGCAGCGGGCAGACGCCGACGGTCGAGAACGCGTTGCCCTCCGCGTCGACGAGCGTCTGGTTTCCGCCTGTGGACGGACTGCGCGTGGAGCCCATGTAAATCGTCTTCATAGCCTTCGCCTCGTAGACGGGCATGCCGGACGGCGTGATGCGGCTCGGACGGATTATCACCGCAGGGTTGTTCGTCGGCGTGTACGGGCAGTACTGGCGGTCCATAAGGACGTTGCAGGTGATAGAGCCGTCGTCCTGGAACGCTACGCCCCATCCGTCTCCAGGGATGAGCTCGACTTCGTCGGGAGAGTACTTCCCGTCCTCGTCGAGGTCGCTCCAGAGGAAGAGCGCGGGCGGATACGGATAGCCCTGCCTGTCGCGGTGTCCCGCCGCCCTGAGCGCGTCCCACTTCGCCTTGAACGCGGCGTTGGTGAGGTCGGGTGTGTAGTTGCCCTCGTAGCTCGAGTTCATGCTCGTGTGGCCAACGGCGGCGACGGGAACGAGCCTGTCGTCGCGTATTCCGCACAGCACCGCCACCGGCGCGCCGCCGACGGGATCGGAGTTGAAGCTGTTGGAGAGAAGCTTCCTGTACGTCTTCCCGTCCTCGCCCTTCACTGTCTCGACGCCCTTGGGGGCGTTGGTCGCCGGGAGGTAGATCGTGCGCTGCGGCGGCGCGAAGTTCTTTGTAGGCGTCGCGAACTGCTGGACGTCGCTGTCGGAGTCGGCGCGGAGGAGCACCCTCGCGAGCTTCGACTCTCCGCTCTTCCAGTCCACCTTGAACTCCATGAGCCCGTTGCCCTCGTCGTAGTAGAACAGCGAATCGTCGCGCGTGTCGAACGTGCCGCCTGCGCCGTACTTCGCCGGACCATAGAAAGCCCTCTCGAACGCGCCGGTCTTCGGATTCCACACCGAGGTGCGCTTGGGCAGGAAGTCGTTCTCCGTAACCCAGAGCCTACCCTTCTCGTCGAGCGCGAGACCGCACGGATGGTTCATGTGAAGCGGATCGTACTTTCCGGAGGCGCACGCTCCCGCCTTGCCGATGGCGCGCTGGAGGCGTCCGTCGGCAGAGAACACCTTGACCTGCTGCGACGAGCCGTGGTCCGCCACGTAGATCGTTCCGTCCGCGCCGACGGCGAGCCCCGTAGGGTCCTCGAGCCCGGAAGCGACGACGGGCGTGGACATCCCGCTTGCGAGATCGACCTTCACGACCTTTCCGCCGCCGACGGCGAAGAGCGTTCCGTCTCTTCCGAACGCGACGCCGCCCGGCGCCTTCAGCGGAATTTCCTTCGACGGCTTCAGAAGCTCCTTCGGCGGCTCCGCGGGCATATCGTAGACGACGAGCTTGTCGTGCGGCGTAAGCGCGACGACGACCTTGCCGCCGAACGCGGCGAGTCCGCCGGTGATGAACGGCTTCCCGCCGTGCTCGTCCGTCGCCTTGAGCGGCATGAGCGCGAGGCGTTCCTCGTTGCCGTCCTCCTTGAGCGCGGTGAGGCGGAACTCATACCCGCCGTGTCCGTCCCAGCAGATGGAGCCGACGTAGTAGTCGTGGCGCGCGCAGCGTCCCTCCGCCGTGTCCACGGCGAGGCAGTTGGCGCCGGTCCATGCGCCGCCGATCCACTTGATGCCGCCTTCCTTCACGCCCGTATCGGGATTTACGAAGATGAGTCCATCCGGTCCCTCAGTGATGTTCGCGCCGAGCGCGACGACTCCCTTCTCGCGCTTTCCGCGCGCGGGGAGATAGCAGGCGGTGACGGGCTGGGAGTGGTTGGCGAGCCAGGCGCCCTTGTGGTCGGCGGTGCACCACGGCGGATCGCCGGGCGAATAGATGGAGAACTCGTAGACTGGGGTGATCTTCGCGTGGGTGAGTCCGCGCGCGAAGTAGGTCCCGGGAGCGACGGGGCTTTCGGGGACGTTGTAGAGTCCGTGCTCCGCCGCGTCGTGGTCGCGTCCGAGGTCGTCCGTCGCGTCCCAGTAGATCGTGTTCTTGCCCTTCTTGAACGGCGTGTCCGAGACGAGGTTCTTTACGCGGTTGCCCTTGTCGTCCTCAATGACGACGGTGGCGAATCCGTCATACGGCATTTCGAACGAGATCGGAACAAGCCCCTTGACGGCCTCCGCCTTCGCGGCGGCCTCGGCCTTGCGCGCGGCGGCCTTGAGCTCCTTGACCTTGGGGTCGAGCGACTTCGCGAGGATGAAGAGTCCGTTGAGGAACACCTTCTTCCCGCCGTCCGACGAGCCCTCGACGTGCGGATGCTCCCAGTACTCGTAGACGACGCCTTCCTTGCGTCCGAACGCCGTCACGATCGGCGCGATGATCTTCAGCTTGAGCCCGCGCGTGACGACCGTCTCGCCGAGGTCGACCCAGGCCGCGGTGAAGGACTGCGGATACATGCAGCGAAGGCCCGACACCTTCTTGACGAGCTTCCACTGCGACGGCTTGGCGTCGTTCGGCGCGGTCTTCGCGGGAGCGGTGCAGACGTAGATCTCCACGTCGGTGAATCCGGGCATGTTGAAGCCGACGCCCTGGAACGCGACGGGGGACGGCCAGGTGGCGACGATCTCCTGCGGATTCTCCGGGGATACGGGTTTGTCGGAGAAGCCGTTCCAGCGGTCCCATCCGATCATGCTGCGGTTGACCATCTTGGGTAGCTCGCGCTCGTCGCTCGTCGCCTTGAACGATGCCATGCGCGCAATGTCCTCTACGCGCTCGGGGAAGACGTAGATGCCGTCGATCGAGGCGCGGCGTCCGCCCTGCCACGACGCGCCCGACGTCTCGTCGAGGTTTTCGGAAAGCCTCAGCGCGCGCGTCTTCGTTCCGACGGGGAACGCCCAGAACGAAATCTCCTTCTCGTCGACGTCCTTCGAGCCGCGTCCATCGGCGAGGATGCGCACGCCCGAGATCCACTGCGAGTCGTCGGCGAGATCGCCCGGATAGGCGGCGTCCGGCTTGAGGACGGAGGGTTTCGTTCCGCCATGGGCGCTGAACACGGTGCCGACTTCCACGCTCTCCTTGAACGCGTAGCGCATGTGCCGCACGCCGCTCTTGGGGGAGACGCCGTACTGGATGCCGCCGCTCGAGCCCTCGCCCTTCCTGACGAGCGGATTGAGTACGGTCCATGCGGGCTCGAATCCGCTTTCGACGCCGTCGGTGAGCTGCTTGCAGTTGGTGAGGTCGACGTTCTCCCACATCACGGGAGTCTCGAACGTCCCGCGCCACTTGTGCGAAAGGTCCTTCATGACCGTTACGCCGTCCGCGCGCTTTTCGATGGCCACGGGGTCTGCGGAGACCGCCGCCGCGAGGATTGCAACCGCTGTCAGTATGTACATTTTCCTGTCCTCTCCCTGGAGATTGACTTTACAGTACAATTCTACCACACGGCGCGCGAAGGCGCACCCCCCACGAACGGGGGGGGCTCCGATATCTCTTGCGCGCCCAACAGACATTCCGCTTTCTGTGTCGGAAATATGGTAAAATACACGGTATGACATCGAAACGGATTATCCTTGCCGCCGTGTTGGCGATCGCGGCCGTCTGCCGGGCGGCGGACATCGGCGACGTCGCGACGCTGAAGCGCGCCATATACGCCACGGAGCGCAGCAGCGGCACGTTCGACATCGAAGTCGTCGTCTCCAAGGTGGACGACGATCTCGGCGGATCCGTCGCGGTCACAGACGGCGACGCCTGCGCGATCCTCGCGGACACGAGGGGAGCCGGCGCGGCGATGCTGCACACAGGCGACAGAATCCGCGCACGCGGCATCGTGCACATGAACGACATCGGCTACAACGGCGCCGACTTGAAGGAGGCGGAGATACTCTCCCACGGCGAGCCGCCGCCGCCCGCGCTCGTCTGGCCGGGAGAGCTTCGCTCGGACGACAACCTCGACCGGCTCGTCCGCTTCGAGGGAATGGTGGCGGATGTCTTCCGCGACGACACCGACATCAGGTTCATCTTCTTCGTCGTCGCCGGAGACGACCAGGAGGTCGCCTACGTCCCTGTCCTTGCGCCGTCTGTGGAATGGCACGACCTGGTCAAGTACATCGACGCGCGCGTCTCCGTGACGGGATTGTGCATCCGCGACAGGATGGGCAGCACGAAGCGCAAGCTGAGCGCGAACCTCTCGCACGTGTCGCTGAACGACATCCGCATCACAAGGCCCGCGCCCGCCGACCCCTTCGACGTTCCGATGCTCGGCGGCACCGCGCGCGACACCTACATCCCGGTGCCGGGCGTCTCCAGGCGGCGCAAGGTGCGCGGACGCGTCGTCGCCGTATGGCACGGAGACAGGCTCGTGGTGAGGAGGGAGAAGGAGTACTCCACCGTCATCCTCGCCGACACTTCCTCCCTCCCCTCCTACGGAGACGTCGTGGATGCCGTAGGACTCCCCGAGACGGACATCTACCACCTCAACCTCTCGCGCGCCATGTGGCGTCCCGCCGAGGCTGACATTCCGGACCAGGACGAGCCGATGCGGATGACTCCAGAGGAGCTGCTCACCGACGGACACGGACGCCGTCAGATCGACGCGAAGTACCACGGGCGCGCCGTCACCGTCAGGGGACGCGTCGCGCGCATGCCGTCCGAAAAGCCGGGGGAGCTGCGCATCTCGATAGAAGACGGCGGATACGACCTGACCGTCGACTTCAGCTCAGTGCCAGAGGCGCTTTCGGGCATCACAGCCGGATCCGTCGTCGACATAACGGGGACATGCGTCGCCGAAATCGCGAGTTGGCATCCGCAGGGCGCCTTTCCTTCCGTCGAGGGCTGCGCCGTCATCGTGCGCAAGCCGTCCGACGTGACGGTCGTCGCGCGCGCGCCGTGGTGGACCGTCCGCCGGCTCTTCACCGCCGTCGGCTCGCTAGCCGTCGCGCTGGTGGTGATCCTCGTCTGGAACATCATGCTCAACAGGACCGCCGAGCGCAGGGGGCGCGCACTCCTCCATGCGCAGCTCAAGGGCGCCAAGGCCGCGCTGAAAGCCGAGGAGCGCACGCGCCTAGCCGTCGAGCTCCACGACTCGCTTGCCCAGATCGTCTCCGGCGCGGCAATGGAAATCGCCGCAGCTCGTCGCATGCAGAAGGACGCGCCCGAGGAGACCGCGCGCCACCTCGACATCGCCGAGAAGACGCTCGCGTCCTGCCGCGACGGACTCAGGGACTGCCTGTGGGACCTCCGCAGCCGGGCGCTTGAGGAGACGGACATGAACTCGGCGATCCTGCGGACCCTCACCCCGCACGTCGGCGCGAAGAGGGTGGACGTGCGCTTCGACGCGCCTCGCCGCCGCCTCTCCGACAACACGGCGCACGCCGTCCTTCGCATAGTCCGCGAGCTCACCGTCAACGCGATCCGCCACGGCGGCGCCACGCGCGTCAAGATCGCCGGCGCAATGGACGGAGACCGACTCCTCTTCTCTGTTACCGACAACGGCTGCGGATTCGACCCAGACGCCGCGCCAGGAATCCTGCAGGGCCACTTCGGCCTCGCCGGAATCCAGGAGCGCGCGCAGCAGCTGAACGGAGGGATGGAGATAACCAGCGCCCCCGGAAAGGGCACGAAAATCAGGGTGGTCGTATCGATCGCCGAGAAAGACGAGGTGTAGGACATGAAGAAGGTCAAGGTTCTCATTGTAGACGACCACGCAGTGCTCCGCATGGGGCTCGCGTCGCTCCTCGGGGCGCAGCCGGACATCACCGTCGTGGGAGACGCCGCAGGCGGCGAAGCGGCAATCGCGAAGGCCGTGAAACTATCGCCTGACGCCATCGTGATGGACCTCGCTATGCCCGGCATGGACGGCGCCGAGACGACGCGCGAACTTCTAAAGAAGCGCCCCGAGTCGAAGGTGCTAGTCCTCACGACGTTCGGCACGTCGGACGGCATAGCGCGCGCACTCGAGGCCGGCGCGATCGGCGCCATAATGAAGAGCGCCCCGTTCGACGAGATCGTCGCCGCGATACGCGAGACGGCCGAGGGCGTGCGCCACGTCTCCGCCGAAATCGAGCGCATCCTCGCCGACGACCCGCCAGTCCCGCAGCTCTCCCAGCGCCAGTCGCAGATTCTCGAGTCGCTCGTTCGCGGACTCACCAACGGCGACATCTCGCGCCAGCTCGGCATCAGCGTCGACATGGTGAAGGAGCACATGATTGCCCTCTTCGCCAAGATCGGGGCGGCGAACCGCACGGAAGCCGTCGCAATCGCGCTGAGAAAGCGCCTAGTCAAACAGTAACGCGGCGAGGCAGAACACTGCCCCGCCGCGCTTCACGCGAACCTCCACGCTTCCAGAACTACTTCAGCAGAAGCGCATTGGGTTCGATTCCGTACTTCGCCGCGATGTTCGCCCCCGTGCCGTCCGCGAATATCTCCTTGAGCGTCGCCTCGACCTCGTCCTTGAGGGCTACGTTGCCCTTCTTGAATCCGATGCCGTACGTCTCGGTCATGACGATCTCGCCGAGCATCTCGAACTTGCCGGGAAGATCGGCCATCTTCTTCTTCGCGACGCCGACGTCCATCGCCACAGCGTCGACTCCGCCCATGTTGAGCTCGTTGACGGCCTGGTTGTAGTTCGGCATCACTACGAGCTCCTTGAACGTCGCGCCGAGCTCCTTCTTGTCTCCGTCCTTGGAGAGCGCCTTCTGGACGGGCGTGTCGGTCTGCACGCCTACGATCTTCCCCTTGAGGTCGGCGAGCGTCTTTATCGGCGAGCCGGCCTTGACGAGGACGACCTGCGAGTTGTCGACGTAGGGGACGGTCCATGTGTACGACTCCTCGCGTCCCTGCATCGTGAAGCCGTTCCAGATGCAGTCGATCGAGCCCGAGTTGAGCTCCATGTCCTTCGCGTCCCAGTTGATCGGATTCGCGACGAACGTCCAGCCCTTGCGCGCGCATACCTCGCGCGCGAGATCGAGGTCGAAGCCCTTGTACTCGGCGCCTTCCTTGAATCCGTACGGAGGGAAGTCCGCGTCGAAACCGACCGTGAACTTCTTCGTTCCGTCGCTCTTCTCGCCGCATCCGGCGAGCGCCGCGGCCGCGGCAATGATGATCATGAGCTTTTTCATGTCTCTGTCCTCTTTTATGTGACTTGATTCGGATGTAAACTACATGTAGCGCGTCGCGAAGACGTGGGCCTTCCCGCGCAGGACGACAGGAGCGCCTGGTCCGACGAGAACGCTCGTGCGGTTCGCGACCTCCACGCCGTTCGCGGAGAACGAACCGTCCGCGGCGAAAAGCACCGTGCAGCCCGCCGACGCCTCAAGCTCGAGCTCCCCGTCGAGGTCGAGCTGACGGAAGTCGAAGAACGGGCATTTCACGTCCCTTGACGGAACTGGCACCGGAAGCGCATAGTCGATCGCCTTCAGCGACTTCTCGACGTGCAGCTCGCGGGGCTTTCCGTCCTTGCCGACGCGGTTCCAGTCATAGAGGCGGAACGTCGTGTCGGAGCTCTGCTGCACCTCGTAGATGAGCGCGCCGTCGCCGATCGCGTGGACGAGTCCGCCCGGAATGAAGAACGCCTCTCCCTTCTTCGCCTCATGTCGGACTAGCAGCTCCTCGAAGCGGCCGGACTTCACGGCCGACTCGATGTCCGCCGGGGTCGTACCGGGCTTGAGGCCCGCATATATCACGCCGTCCTCCAGCATCGCCCACATCTCTGTCTTCGGATCGCCGCCCGTGAGCTTTCGCGTCTCCTCGTTCGGATGCACCTGCACGGAGAGGCGCGTCTTCGCGTCGATTACCTTGATAAGCAGCGGGAATCCCGGCTCTACGTCCGCGAGCGAAGCGCCCGCGCGCGCACCTTCCGCGACGAGGCTCGGCCCCGCCGGATGCACCGAAATCTCCCAGCTTTCCTGGCCCCACAGCGCCGGATGGACGTTGGGGCCGAACTTCAGAATCTCACCCTTGTTCATGGTTGTAAATTATACCATAAGTGCGCGCGGCGTTCAAAGCGACCTCTCGCAAAAATGGCGCGCGCCATCATGTAGACTACAATTGCAATATGTGACCGGGCGAGCAGCGGGCAAACGGCATAATGAAACTCCGACGGTTGACAAAACGCCTCCGCTACCGCTGCGGCCTATGCTTCGCGAACTTCAACCGCCAGCATCCGACGCGACGAGGCGATCTCTCCCTTCCAGCCGCGTCCTCTCCCAAGGAGGTGGAGCTTCCAGCTCCGCCACGCCGACATGGCGTGACGCCGCATCTCCTTGACAAGACACATCCGCCCAGACTCCGAAACTCCCAATAGCGAAAGCAACCGTATAGCGGCGGTTGAAAAACGTGAAGCACACGGCGAAGTGGTAACGAAGCCCCTTTGCCAACCATCGGAGTTAAAGGAACAACGGGGACTGTCCCCGATATTTTCGGGCACTGCCAAAGGCATTCACCGAGAAAGGACTATACATGCTGGCGACTGTCCTGAAAAGCCGCCGCGCGACGGAAGCCCAGGGGATCGGCCGATTGGAGACGCGGCTTCCAGCCGCGTTAACATGTGACCGGAGCGAGCAAGCAGAAACGCAATTTCAATCCGGCTGCTGTCCGTCGTGCGCCTTCCATGCGCATTCGGTGATCTTCATGTCGGTGAAGACAGCAGTGAACGAGGAGTCCTCGGGCGAGCAGGCGTAGATTCCGAAACGTATCTCGTCCGCCGCGGCGCGCATGTGGCAGACGCGCATCTGACTGAACTCGACGCCGTCATGGGAGCACTCGATGCAGAAGTCGTCCGCTCTTCGCGAGAAGCGGTACCACATCGTCTTCACGTCGGCAGGAATCGCCGTCGTCGCCCAGTCGGAGTATCCGTCATTCGTCACGACGCTGCCGAGGTGCTGGAAGCTGTCGTTCTCGTATTCCACGGACGCTTTCAGCCAGTTCTCGCTGTCTAGATACATGACGACGCCGCACTGGTCGAAGCGATGATGACTCTGGGAGAAGTCCGTCTTTACGACGAAGCTAAAGTACTTCTCGCCGGTGCTCATCTGCAGGGCAGGCGCGTTGTCGTTGCGGAAATGGTAGTACGTGCGTTGCCAGAGGTCGGTGCGCGGAGCGGTTTTTATCGAGATCGCGCCGTTCTGGACGGAAAAGCCCGCGGGCTCGCGCGTCCACTTTAGAGAGGCTGCATCTATGCATCCGCCGTTGGCAAGCGCAATCGCGACCGCATCGTCGCGTTCATGCGCAACCTCCGGCAGGCTCGCGCACGACGTCGCAATCTGACACGCGCCGACTGCTATTATCGTTTTCGACAGTTTCTTCATTTCGACCCTCAATTCGTTTATGCGTCAATTATACCAAATCCCCTTCTTCCCGTATACCCGCGCACCGCGGCAAATCCGCACGCAACAGGGGGTCCGTCGCTCCGCGACGGACTGCAATCCCAGATTCCACGGCAGCTATATTGCCCCCGCATTGCTCCGTCGCGGAGCGACGGAGCCCCCTGCAATATGTGACTGGGAGATCAGTTGCTTGGAGACGCGGCTTCCAGCCGCGTCCTCTCCCAATGAGGTGGAGCTTCCAGCCCCGCCATAA
>JAEEGG010007379.1_pt1 | contig 25383 bp, 21 predicted proteins | sample 9134161 | NCBI WGS metagenome assembly JAEEGG01 (sample SAMN16246543, study PRJNA631951) | gut metagenome | biome: gut microbiome; feature: rumen; material: CR-attached | host: Bos | place: Iran: Karaj | collected 2018-10 | reverse complement strand
TCTTTTTTTTGATAAAAGTAAGAGTTCTTTTATTTGTTTCTTTTGGGGAATTGAGGCGTTCTCTATCCGCACAGCAGCTAATGGTCTAAAGGAAAACTTTTTTCTTTTCTTCATTGTTTCAGCAATGTATTTCCTTTGTAAGATGTACAAAAGATTCTCATTAAAAAACATCTTGTTGTTTTCAATGTTGGCTTTTTGTACACTTTTCTTTAGATTTGTTATTTTCGTTTCATTAGTGACAATTTTCTTTGTCATGATATTTCTTAAATTTCGTACAATAAAACAAAATCTATGGTTTTATGTGACCATCTTTCTTTTAATCATTATACAAAATGCCCTTTATTTTCTAAGAATTATTGTGGAAGCAAGGGGATATTCTGTTGAAGGTCTTGAATATACCCAAGAAACAAAAGGTAGTGGCTTTTTGCAAGCAACTACAAATATTGTAGGTGCTTTGGTTGGTCCTTTCCCCAGCTTTGTGTCTGATGAATTCAAACGTAATTATATAACTCTTTACAGTTTTACTCCTTTTACAAAAATGCTATATTCCTTGTTTTTCATATATGGAATGTGGTATGCTTTGAAAAATAAATTAACTGTATTTTTCCCTTTTATAATATTGTGGCTAATGAACTCAATAATGCTTGTGGTTACGGTGTTCACTTTACATGATCGTTTTCAATGGCCTCATATTCCTTGCACATTGATTCTGTCATGTTTAGGCTATGAAAAGTTGAGTAAAAGCAGAAAGAGTAAAGCTATCGAGTCATTATACATTGTGATAGTAATTGCACTTATTATTATTTTTAATTTAAGATTGAATTAGCATCAATGAAAATCCTTGTGATTTCAAATATGTACCCTTCTGACAAAGATGTGGTTTATGGAATCTTTGTGAAAAATTTCTGTGATTTTATTAAAACTAATATCGGAGATGGAAAGATAGATATTATTGCAATAAAGGGTAGAGATGGAAGCAAGTTGAAGAAGTTGTGGAATTATATTAAATTCTATCTACAGATTTTCTTCGCTTGTCTTATCTGCAAACATGACTTGGTATATGTTCACACGATCTCTTTCCCTGTTATTCCATTAAGGCTAGCTTCTTTCTTTAGGAGAATTCCACTGGCTTTTAATATTCATGGAAGCGACTTAATTTCCCAGACACTACTGGCAGCAACTTTGAAGAAATTTTCTTATCCCTTGCTTAGACGAGCGAAAATGATAGTAGTACCTTCTTCAATTTTTAAAGAGGTTCTACTTTCTATGCTGCCCACGATAAGGAATGATATCATATACGTTTCGCCTTCTGGAGGTGTTGACACAAATCTTTTTTTCCCAGATCATCATAATAATAAAAACATTGTATTGGGTTATGTTTCCCATATCGAAGTCAAAAAAGGATGGAGAATCTTTGTTGAAACGATTGAGATTCTATGCTCAAAAGGGTATAATGTGAAGGGGGTTATGGCAGGAAATGGTATCGAAGAACAAGATTTAAGAGATTTTTTGACATCTAAAGGTAAATTTCTTAATGTTAAGTATTTAGGTGCAGTAGCCCAAAAAGAATTGCCAGCTGTTTATAATAACATGGATTTGTTTCTGTTCCCAACGTTGTATTTTGAGAGCTTGGGGCTAGTTGGTTTAGAAGCTATGGCATGTGGTGTTCCTGTTGTTGCAAGCAATGTTGGTGGTCCAACAGAATATGTTAGGGATAGAGAAAATGGGTTCCTATTTGAACAAGGTAATGTGGAAGATTTGGTAGAGAAGGTAGAACATTTTATATTTTTGAGTGATAACGAGAAAACACAACTAGCATTGAATGCTAGGCAAACTGCTATGAACTTTGATAAAGAAAGGGTTATGGCCGACTTGTTTCAGATAATATTAAGAACAATCTTATAGAATATGAATTTATTAAAACCAATTTTTGAAGGGTGTAGAGTGCTTGTTATAAATCTTAAGTATTATTTTTACACCAAGGTAATGGGAATGGATATTAGTAGATCTGCCAGAATTAGTGTTGGAGTCAAACTTGATCGAACTAACCCTAAAGGTATACATATTGGTGAAGAATCTTATGTAGCATCTGGTTCTCTTATTCTTGCTCATGATTATTCTCGTAACATACATACTCATACTTATATAGGAAAACGTTGCTTTATTGGAGCTAATTCTATTATTTTGAGTGGTATAAGAATCGGTGATTCGGTAGTTGTAGGTGCAGGAGCTGTAGTTACAAAGAATGTGCCTAATAATTGTATTGTTGCTGGAAATCCGGCAAGAGTGATTAGAGAAGGCATTGAAACAACTAAGTTCGGGCAAATTAGAGAGACTGCTCACGTATAATTGCTAAATTGTATTTTTGAAATGAAGAAGTATATAGGGATTTTTATATACTATTGTTTTGCTAAATATCTTCCAGAAAGAAAAACCCCTTTTGTGGGGAAACTGTCTAATGGCTTCAGACGTTTTTGTTGTCGGTTGATATTCAATAAGATTGGGAATCATGTAAGCATCAATAGAAATGTAAACTTTGGCATCAATAATAAGATTTCGATAGGTGATTTTAGTGGACTAAGTGTTGGTTTTACATTGCAAGGCGCAGATCTTACTATGGGCGACAACGTGATGACTGCTCCTAATGTTACAATATTAGGGAATAGTCACATCATCGACTCTGTGGATGTTCCAATGAGGTTACAAGGGACAACACCCAAAGGGCATATTGAAATAGACGATGATGTTTGGATAGGGAGGAATGTCACAATTCTGCCAGGCTGTAAACATATTGGTACAGGATCTGTAATTGGTGCATGTTCGGTTGTAACCAAAAATATTCCTGAATACGAAATATGGGCTGGTAATCCTGCAAAAATGATAAAGAAAAGAAAATAGTAATTATGAAACAAGAAATCGCAACTATAAATGGTGTGAAAGTATACCCTTTTTCATCATTCCAATCGTTGATGGATTATGTGAGGAACGTCAAGGGGATTCTTGTGGCTATCAATGCAGAGAAGATTCTTCACGCAACTCCTCAGACTAGAAACATCATCAACCGTAATATTGGTTACTGTGATGGTGCGGGTGCAGTAATGGCATTGAAGAAAAAAGGTTATAATGCGGTGAAACTTCCTGGGTGCGAACTATGGCTGAAAATAATCGAGAGCACATATAAGGAGGGTAAATCTTTCTATCTTGTAGGGGGTAAACAGGAGGTAATTGACGCAACAATAGAAAAACTACAAAAGGACTTTCACGGCATTAATATCGTTGGTTATAGAAACGGATACATCAAGACAGATGAGGAAAAGAAAGAACTTATTAACGATATTGCTGAGAAGAAACCAGATGTGGTTTTCGTTGCAATGGGGTCACCGAAGCAAGAACTCTTGATGGAAGAAATGTCGGAGAGGCATCAAGCAATCTACCAAGGATTAGGGGGTAGTTTTGATGTCTATACTGGAAGAGTGAAGAGAGCCCCTAAATGGTGGGTGAAACACAATCTGGAATTTGCCTACAGACTAATAAAGGAACCTTCAAGAATTAAACGTCAGATTCATCTCCTAAAATTTCTTGCTCTTGTAAAGTTAGGAAAAATATAGTTTTTTGCCTATTTCAAAATGTTTCATAATGTCATATACATGAAACATTTTTGCATATAACATTGCATGGGTATGCGATAAATGACCCTAAAACAGCCTTTGACACGCATTTTTATAACAATTTCTGCATAAATTTCGATGTTTTAACATTTGTTATGAAACATCTGACTCCACTATTTTTCCCACTTATTAGACATGTCTCACTGGCCTTTTGAACAGGGGAAAAAGAGCAATGAGGACAAAGAATTTTAATGGCCAATTGAATGCCCCAAATGTTCAAAATTGCGATTAAGTGAGTGCAGAGGGCAAACTCGTTTGCACTATGCCGAGCGTGAGCAATTTAGGCGAAGCCAATGGTCAATGTTCAAAATGTTTCATAATGTCATATCCATGAAACATTTTTGCATATAACATTGCATGGAAATGCAGGAAAATCGCCATAAAACGCACTTTTTGCATGCATACAGATACAGATTTTGCATATTTAACTTCATTTTAACATTTACTATGAAACATTTGACATCAGCAGTTTTTTCATAGTTCATCCCATCAGAATCATCATACACACACATCATCATGACAACATTCAAACGTAATATCCTGATTACCGGCGGAGCCGGATTCATCGGCAGCCACGTGGTGAGACTCTTCGTCAACAAGTACCCCGACTACCACATCGTCAACCTCGACAAGCTCACCTACGCGGGCAACCTCGCTAACCTCCGGGACATAGAGGACCGACCCAACTACACCTTCGTCCGAGCAGACATCTGCGACTTCGACACCATCTGCCGGCTCATGCCCGAGCACCACATCGACGGCATCATACACCTAGCGGCGGAGAGCCATGTCGACCGAAGCATCAAGGACCCATTCACCTTCGCGCGGACCAACGTGATGGGAACCCTCTCACTCCTGCAGGCGGCAAGGCTCTACTGGGAGGCGCTGCCCGAACGGTACGAGAACAAGCGCTTCTACCACATCTCTACCGACGAGGTCTACGGGGCGCTCGAGATGACTTGCCCAGAGGGCAGGAAGTCCGACATCAGCGCACACGAGGTCTACGGAGACGAGTTCTTCCGTGAGACCACCAAGTACAGCCCGCACAGCCCCTACTCCGCAAGCAAGGCCAGCAGCGACCACTTCGTCCGCGCATTCCACGACACCTACGGCATGCCCACCATCGTGACAAACTGCTCCAACAACTACGGACCATACCAGTTCCCCGAGAAACTCATACCGCTCTTCATCAACAACATACGGCACCGCCGCCCGCTGCCCGTCTACGGAAAGGGGGAGAACGTGCGTGACTGGCTCTACGTGGAGGACCACGCGCGCGCCATCGACACCATCTTCCACAAAGGACTCATTGCCGAGACCTACAACATCGGAGGATTCAACGAGTGGAAGAACATCGACATCATACACGTCCTCATAAGGACCGTCGACCGCCTGCTCGGAAGACCGGAGGACGCTGACCTCGACCTCGTCACCTACGTCACCGACCGCGCCGGGCACGACATGCGATACGCCATCGACTCCACCAAACTCAAACGGGAGCTCGGATGGCAGCCCAGCCTACAGTTCGAGGAGGGCATCGAGAAGACCGTACGCTGGTACCTCGACAACCAGGAGTGGATGGACAACGTGACCAGCGGAGACTACCAGAGGTATTACGACGACATGTACAAGAACAGATAAAACATAACAGACAGGACATAACCAACAGGACAGGAGAGGAGGATGAAGAAAGTCGCAATCATTGGCGTGGTGGGCGTTCCGGCCAACTACGGGGGCTTCGAGACACTGGTGGAGAACATCATCGGAGAGAACGCCTCGGAAGACGTGGAATACACAGTGTTCTGCAGCTCCAGGATGTACGAGGAGCAGCTCGAGACCTACAAGGGAGCCAAGCTCAAGTACATCGGACTCAAGGCCAACGGCATGCAGAGCATGCTTTACGACATCGTGGCGATGACCCGCACGTCGAACAAGTACGACGCGGCGCTCGTGCTCGGGGTCTCGGGATGCGTGTTCCTGCCGGTCTTCAGGCTGTGGTTCAAGAACAGGCTCATCGTGAACATCGACGGGCTGGAGCACCAGCGGGGCAAATGGAGCGGGTTCGCCAAGTGGTTCCTGAGAAAGTCGGAGGCGATGGCGCTCAAGTGCGCCGACGTGGTGGTGGCCGACAACAAGGGCATACAGGACTATGTCACCGCGACATACCAGAAACCGTCGGCGTTGATCGCCTACGGGGGCGACCACGTGGAGAGGAAAGTGTCGGAGTCGAAAGCGGCGTGGATCCTGAAGCACTACGGAGTGGGGAAGGACAGGTTCTCCGTCTCTGTCTGCAGGATAGAGCCTGAGAACAACTGCCACCTGATACTTGAGGCATTCGCCAGGACAGGACAGAAGCTGGTGTATATCGGCAATTGGGAGCAGAACGAGTACGGAAGGGAGCTCAAGCGAAGGTATGCAGGCTTCGCGAACATCAACATACACTCGCCGGAGTACGACCTCGACTCGCTTTACGTGCTCAGGTCGAACGCGGCGCTCTACATACACGGACACAGCGCCGGGGGCACCAACCCCTCGCTCGTGGAGGCGATGTTCTTCGGTAAGCCCATACTCGCATTCGACGCCGTCTACAACCGAGCCACCACCGACAACCAGGCATACTACTTCAAGGACTGCGAACAGCTTGTGCAGCTGCTGCAGCAGGACGGACTGGATGGAGCGGCCATGAGGGAACTCGCGCACAAGAAGTACATCTGGAAACATATAGCCTCACAGTACGAGGAACTTTACGGATGAGGACATAGATAAGCACATGAGGCCAAGTCCGCCATCGCGCGACTGCCTTAAAGCCGACGGCTGCAATTTCATCGATTTTCATGGAATTGCAGCCGTCGCTGTTTTTTTAGACTAAATATACGACTTTTTAAAGGAATATTTGTAATTTTGCATTTTGCGGACGCAACTGTTGCGCCTCCAATTCGGAAAAACAAGAATCAGAGATATGAAAATAAACTTTAAGAAATGCATACCCGACGTGTTGTGCATCGTTTTATTTGTGTTGATATCGGTTGCTTACTTCTATCCCGCTGATTTCGAGGGACGACGCCTTGAAGGTGGTGACCATACTGGTGGCCTGGGCTTAGGGACAGAGTTGAACGCTTTCAAGGAAACCCATAACGGTGAGCAGTCGCGTTGGACAAACGCCGTCTTTGGAGGAATGCCTACTTATCAGATGGCACCAAGCTACCAGTCGACCAACATCCTTTCTGCTATAGGCGACATCTATCATTTGTGGCTTCCCGACTATGTGTTCTATATCTTTATCAGCATGTTGGGCTTCTACATATTGCTCCGCGCATTCGACTTCAAACAATGGATGGCTGCCCTTGGCGCCATCATTTGGGCTTTCTCGAGCTATTTCTTCATTATTATCGCCGCTGGTCATATCTGGAAGGTGTTAACGCTTGCTTACATCCCTCCCACAATAGCAGGTATGGTGATGTGCTATAAAGGAAAATATCTGTGGGGAGGAGTGGTTGCCGCTCTGTTCGGGGCTCTTCAGATTATGTCGAATCATGTACAGATGTCATACTATTTCCTTTTTGCCATCCTTTTCATGGTTATTGCTTACTTGATTGACGCCATCAGGAATGGCAAGATGACCAATTTCTTGAAGGCTACATTATCGTTGGCAATAGCTGCTGCTTTGGCTGTGGCCATCAACATCTCCAACCTCTACCATACCTACGAGTACAGCAAGGAGACAATGCGCGGCAAGAGTGAACTGGTGAAGGAAGGCAAGACTGAAGACCAGACCGACAGCGGTCTGGAGCGTAGTTACATCACCAATTGGAGTTATGGGAAAAGCGAGACTTGGTCATTGCTTGTGCCTAATGTGAACGGAGGTGCTTCTGTGCCTTTGTCTGCCAGCAAGACTGCCATGAAAAAAGCCGACCCGCAGTTCAACCAGATGCGTCTCTACGATTATTTCACCCAATACTGGGGTGACCAGCCCGGCACCAGCGGCCCAGTGTATGTGGGTGCCTTTGTCTGTCTGTTGTTTGTGCTTTCGCTCCTTGTGATTCCTAACAAGAATCCATTGAAATGGGCTTTGCTGGCTGCCACTATCTTGTCCTTCCTTTTGGCTTGGGGACGCAACTTGATGTGGTTCACCAACCTTTTCATCGACTATGTGCCCATGTACAGCAAGTTCCGTACAGTGTCGTCCGCTTTGGTGGTGGCTGAGTTCACTATTCCGTTATTGGCCATGATGGGTCTGAAGGAGTTTATCGAGAAAATGGACGATGAGGAAAAGCGTAGCGGATTATTGACAAAACTGGGTATCAGCACAATTGTCACGGGCGGCTTTGCCTTGTTGTTCGCATTTTGGCCTTCCATTTTCGGTGGCGGCACTAATGCAAGCGACGCGAATACTGTAGAACAGTTGGTGGGATATGGCTTCCCCGAGATGCAGACTGGTATGTTGATGGATAGCCTGAAGAAGATGCGTTATGCACTGCTGACTTCTGATGCTTGGCGTTCTGTCATCCTGATTTTGATAGGTGCGGCCTTGATGTACATCTATGGCATGAAGAAGCGACAGATAACAGCCACAACGTTGGTAATCTGTTTGACAGCCCTTTGTCTATACGACCTTTGGAGCGTCAACAAGCGTTACCTCAACGACCAGATGTTTGTGCGCCCGAATCTTCAGAAATATGCCAATCCTTCAGAAGCCGATACATTTATTTTGGAAGCCGACAAGGATGTGAAAGACTACAGGGTGCTCAGTTTTAACAATCCGTTTAATGACAACTCTGTCTCGAATTTCCATTTCAGCGTCGGAGGTTATCATCCTGCCAAGCTCCGTCGTTATCAGGAATTGATAGAAACGCATATCAGTGATGAGATGCGCAATGTTTATAAGGCGTTGGGTGAGGCGCAGTCCGATACCGTCGCGCTGTACGCGCTTCAAGATGGTATGCATGAGATGCTCACTTTGGTTGATGGAGCTAAGTGCGACAGCCTGTTCCCTGTGCTTAATATGCTTAATACCCGTTGGTTCCTGCTCAATAGTCAGGACGGAGGCCAATTGCCTATGCGTAACCCCTATGCTTACGGAAATGCGTGGTTAGTAAAGTCTGTCAAATATGTTGACAACGCTAACGAAGAAATTGAAAAGACTGGTCTGTTGAGTCCTCGAGAAGTGGCGGTGGTCGATAAATCCTTCAAGTCAGCGTTGGGCGACATAGAAACGCTGAACACAGACTCTGCAGATCAAGTTGCTCTTACCCTGTATGACACCAATCATCTGGAATACAAGGTGAATACTAAACACGGCGGAGTGGTGGTGTTCTCTGAGATTTACTACCCTGAATGGACTGCCACCATTGACGGTCAACCTGCAGAGATAGGCCGTGCCGATTATGTGCTCAGATGTATGAAGGTTCCTGCCGGCGAGCATCAGGTGGTAATGACCTTCGCTCCCAAGAGTATCGAACAAACTGAGGCGGTGGCAAATGTCTCGTTCGTGTTGCTGTTGCTTGCTGTGGCAACGGGTGTGTTCTTTGCTTACAAGCGACGCAGGGATAGTAAGGTGGTGATGCAGGAATAGAAGTTCTTCATAGACGCTTTTGCACTTTAAACACTATAACTTTAGATGCTAAGGAAGCTATAGACGTTACTTTAAACAATTAGAACTATCGACTCAAACACATAACATTTGGAGTATGAAACATTTATTGATTGCTATGATGCTATTTGTAACGTCGGGCCTATTCGCTCAGGAAGGCAGACTGGATGTGAATGGCGTCCGCGACCTTACCCTCGACAGCCTTGCCAAGGCCAATCAGGTTCGTCCTGTTTCGGGTTCCAGCCGCAAGGGCAATAATCCCGTGTTATTTCTTGTGGGTAATTCCACTATGCGCAATGGTACACTTGGTAATGGCAACAACGGCCAATGGGGGTGGGGATATTTCGCTCATGAGTTTTTTGACGAGAGCAAGATTACAGTTGAGAATCATGCCCTTGGAGGCACAAGTCCTCGTACTTTCTATCGCAATCTTTGGCCCGATGTGTTGAAAGGCATACGACAGGGTGACTACGTGATACTTGAGCTGGGGCATAACGACAACGGACCTATCGACCGCGACCGTGCGCGCTCCTCCTACAAAGGGAAGGATGGCAACCAACCACTCACCCAAGATTCAATCCTTGTCACCATACAGGAGAACGGGCGACAGGAGATGGTCTATTCTTTTGGCGGTTATCTGCGGCGTTTTGTCAGTGAAATTCGTGCAAAAGGAGCTACTCCCATTCTTTTCACCCTTACACCTCGAAAGGCTTACGAAGAAAGCGATACCAATCGCATCGACCGCAAACTCACTACTTTCACACCATGGATCAAGGCGATGGCCGAGGAACTCGGAACGCCTTGTGTTGACCTTAATGATATCTCAGCTTGCAAACTCGAGACCTACGGCAAGTGGAAGGCTGACTATCATTTCTTCGGCGACAAAATTCATTCCTCCGCTTTCGGAGCTCAGATGAATGCCGCCTCTTGCGCTGAGGGATTGGCTGCTTGCAATGACCCGCAGGTCGCAGAATTGAAGTCTTACATTCTTGCTGACAAAATCCAGCCTAAGAGCATCCTTGACACGCATCCTGACTGGGTGGTGACACGGTCTGCTAAACAACCGAATGTAAAGAAAAAACCACGGGTGTTCCTCACTGGTGACTCAACTGTGAAGAACAACGACAAGGACGAAGACGGCATGTGGGGATGGGGAGCCCAGGCATCTACTGTGTTCGACGGCGAGAAGTGTACTGTGGTTAATGCCGCCAAGGCTGGTCGCTCCACTCGCACATTCCTTGAAGAAGGCCGCTGGGACGAGGTTTATCACTCCATCGAACCTGGTGACTATGTGCTGATACAATTCGGTCATAACGACATCGGTGATATCGACACCAATAAAGAACGAGCCGTCATCCGTACGGCAATAGATACCTGTCATGTTTATAAAATGGCCTCCAATGGCCAGTACAAGGTGATTTATTCTTTTGGTTGGTATCTGAAGAAATTCATCCAAGACGTACGCGAAAAAGGCGGCACTCCCATTCTTGTATCTCTTACTCCTCGTAACGAATGGCCTCATGGTAAGGTGGAGCGGCGTAATGACTCCTATGGCAAATGGTATAGGGAAGTGGTGGCTGAGACTGGTGTGGATTTCATCGACCTCCACAATATCACTGCTGATGCTCTCGACAAGATGGGGCAGGAGAAAGCCAAGGCAATGTTCAACCACGACCACACTCACACATCATTGCAGGGGGCTCGTCTGAACGCTAAGAGCATTGCTAAGGGACTGAAACAAATCAAGTCGCCATTGAGGAAATGCCTGAAATGACAAGTCTTTCTTATATGGTTATGGATCAAGGGGTGGATGGAGTCCACTCCTTCATTCATTTAGACGCTGTGGATTCTACCAACAGTTATCTCCGTAGATTGCTTGACCAAGGCGAACAACTTGACGGGCTTACACTTGTGGTTGCCGACTGCCAACGGGCAGGTCGTGGTCAGAAAGGAAACAGCTGGGAGTCGGAAGACGGCATGAACTTGACGTTCAGTTTTCTGCTTCACCCCCTGTTCCTTAAGGCCAGCGAGCAATACTTGATGTCACAGATGATAGCTTTGAGCGTTGAGGAAACCCTCAGTGCGTATACTGAAGGTGTGACCATTAAGTGGCCCAACGACATCTATTGGCAGGACAAGAAGATTTCGGGTACATTGATTGAGTGTGACTTGAAAGGTAAAAGTGTCCAGAATTGCATTGTCGGCACTGGGCTGAACGTCAACCAAGATTGTTTTTTGAGCGATGCACCTAATCCAGTGTCTCTCAAAATGATTACAGGTCAGGAACACGTCCTCGGGGTATTGTTGCATGAGGTGGCCCGCCATTTTATCTCCTACGTTCGTCTGGCTGAATCAGGAGATGCTGAGACCATTCGCCAGCGCTATAAGCAACGTCTTTATCGTCGTGATGGTTTCCACGCTTATGAGGATGAAAATGGACGCTTTTCTGCTAGTTTCTTGGATGTTGAACCTTCAGGACGTTTGCTGTTGACAGATACGGAAAATAAAGTGAGAAGATACGAGTTTAAGGAACTTAGATTCATCATTTGATTTTTTCCACCGAAAATGTATCGTGATATTTGTTCATATCAGTTTTTTATCATACATTTGTGGTAATAAATTGGTGATAGGCATTCTTGATGCAGGTGAGTGTCAATCTTTCCTTCTCATGATAAGGTGCCACACCCCTAAGTTTAACAATAAATCCCAACGCTATATGAACTTTATTGAATTGTGTTTGAAACGCTTCTCAGCGAGAAATTATACCGACGAACCCGTGTCCGACGCAGATTTGCAGTACATACTCGAGAGTTTTCAGGTGGCACCATCCGCAGTCAACCGCCAGCCCTGGAAATTCTTAATAGTCAAGAGCGAAGAGGGAAAAGAGAAAGTACAGCGTTCATACGACCGCGACTGGATTAAAACAGCCCCCTTGTATATTATCGCTTACAAGAATACAAACGAGCAATGGGTTCGCAAATACGACGGCAAACCACATGGCGATATCGATGTGGCCATTGCCGTGGAGCATATATGCCTGGCCGCTACTGATTGTGGACTGGGTTCTTGTTGGATTTGCAATTTCAATCCTGACATCATCAAATCGGAGTTTCCACAACCCGTAGAATACGAACCTATAGCCATCATTCCTATAGGCCATATACCCAATGACGGGAATGTAGCGGTGAAGACTCGCAAATCGCTCGACCGAATTGTGGAGATGGTGTAAGGCTTCTGGTTTTTTACGCATGTTTTGATTGATATTATTCCCAACATACTCTGCTTAAGCCCGGCCTATTAAGGCTGGGTTCTTTACATTTCAATGGATTTGATTCTCAGATGTTTCTCCTTATAATTCATTCATACAACCATTTATCAGCCATTAGTAGGTAATGAATCCTTAAGGTGCTGATTTAAAGACCCTTTTATTTAAGCTTTTCACTGATGCAAGACCCAAGACACATACAGATTAAAGACTACAATTACGATTTGCCTGATGAACGCATCGCCAAGTTTCCCTTGGCAGAACGCGACAGTAGCAAATTGCTTATTTATAACAAAGGTGTGGTCTCGGAGGATGTGTTCACATCTTTACCCAAGTATCTGCCCCAGCACAGCTTGATGGTGTTCAACAACACCCGTGTAATCCAGGCTCGCCTCCATTTTCGGAAGGATACAGGTTCTATGATAGAGATTTTCTGCCTGGAACCTTCCAGTCCGATTGACTATCAGCAGAACTTCGCCTCCAAGGAGGGCTGCACGTGGATTTGCTTGATTGGAAACTTGAAAAGATGGAAGCAAGGTGTGTTGAGCCGTAAAGTGACGGTGTGTGGTAAGGAGGTGACGTTCACTGCCGAGAAAGGCGAAGAACATCATGGAGGCAGTCATTACGTGTCGTTCACTTGGGATGATGACGATGTGTCGTTTGCTGAGATTCTCGATGCTGTAGGTGAGTTGCCCATACCTCCTTATTTGAACCGAAAAACAGAGGAAAGTGATAAACGGACTTACCAGACCGTATACTCTAAGATAAAGGGGTCGGTGGCAGCTCCAACGGCTGGACTGCATTTTACAGAGAGGGTTCTGAAAGCCATAGATGAGGCTGGTATCACCAGAGAGGAACTGACCCTTCATGTGGGAGCGGGCACTTTCAAACCCGTGAAGAGTGATGAAATCGAAGGCCACGAGATGCATTCCGAATATATCGTTGTAAAACGCCAGACTATCCAGCGGCTGCTGGAACACGATGGACGAGCTATAGCTGTGGGCACTACCTCTGTGCGGACGCTTGAGAGCCTCTATTATATAGGTGTAAAACTACAAGGTAATCCCGACTTGTCGGAGGATGAACTCCATATTGATCAGTGGATGCCATACGATTATGCCAAAGGAGAGGAAATTCCTGTGATGCAAGCTCTGGGTAATATCGATGCTTATATGGAAAAAAATGAGTTGGATGCCTTGCACACAAGCACTCAGATTATCATCGCCCCAGGGTATGATTATAAGATTGTGCGCATGATGGTGACGAATTTCCATCAACCCCAGTCCACCTTACTGTTGTTGGTGTCGGCTTTTGTGAATGGCGACTGGCATAAGATATACAACTATGCCCTTGACCACGATTTCCGCTTTTTGAGTTATGGCGACTCTTCGTTGCTGATTCCTTGAACGATAATTAATCATAGAAAGACAATGATGAAAGACAATCAAGAAGAACTGTTCCCCATTGTTGACGAGATGGGTAATGTGGTTGATGCTGCGACCCGTGGCGAGTGCCACAATGGCAGCAAACTGCTCCATCCGGTGGTGCATCTGCATGTGTTCAACAGCAAAGGAGAACTTTATCTGCAATGTCGTCCAATCTGGAAAGACATCCAACCCGGGAAGTGGGATACGTCAGTAGGTGGGCATGTGGATTTCGGAGAACATGTGGAGCACGCTCTTCTCCGTGAAGCATCAGAAGAACTGGGTATCACGGATTTCCAATCGGAGCGTATCGACCAATATGTGTATGAATCCGATTGTGAGAAAGAACTGGTGTTTGTGTATAAGGCCATCTATGATGATGAGATAAGTCCGAGTGAAGAACTCAATGGCGGACGATTCTGGAAGAAGGAGGAAATCGAACTTAATTTCGGTAAAGACGTGTTCACTCCCAATTTCGAGTATGAATACAGACGAATGGGCTTCTGACACATTCCTCGTTTTGGTCTCATCAATCTATTTCGTTATATCGTTATGACGAAATAACGTTATAACTAGAGAAATAAGAACAAGAAAACAACAAAGAATCAATATGAAGATAGGAGATAAAGTCAGGTTTCTCAGTGAAAGCGGAGGAGGTATCGTGAAAGGCTTTCAGGGACGTAACGTAGTGTTAGTGGAAGACGAGGACGGTTTCGATATCCCCATGCCAATAGATGAATGTGTGGTGATCGTGACCGATGATTACAATATCGCCAAGGTGCATACTGTCACTAAAGCCCCAGAGAAACAAGAACAGAAGAATGTGACTAAGAAAGAGGCTGTTACTGTGGCAAGTGTCTCTAAGGCTTTGGCCATTAACGATGAGCAAGAAAGCGAGGTTGAGATAGACCCTGCCGACAAACCCATCACTTTCCGTCCCAAACCACAGGAGCGCAAAGAAGGGGATAAACTCAATGCCTTTCTTGCTTTTGTCCCTGTCAATTCCCGGGAGATTTCCACTACCACTTTTGAGTGCTACATTGTGAATGATTGCAACTATTTCATTTACTACACCTATTCCACTGCGGAAAATGCATCATGGAACCTCCGCAGTTCGGGAATAGTGGAACCCAATACAAAAGTGTTTGTGGAGGAATTGCATCATACAGACCTGAACACTTTGGAGAAAGTGGCCATACAGATGGTGGCTTATAAGGAAGATAAACCTTTTGGAATGAAACAGCCAGTGAGTGTGGTTATGAGGATTGACGGCACAAAGTTCTTCAAACTGCATTCGTTCAAGGAAAGCCTGTTCTTTGATGAATTAGCGTTATTGTACGAAATAGTGAAAGACGATGTGGTGACTCGTCCGCTTGTGATTGATGCTGCAGAGATGAAGCGTTCGATGTATGGCGGTGGAAAAAGTGAAGTGAGAGAGGAACGCCCACACACGGCTGATGCTCGAGTGAGAAATGTTTTACCATCACAGGGCAGGAGTACCACTCAGGCTGATGTGATAGCCAGTCCTGCCAGTGTTTTCGAACGTGTGAAGCAGATTGGTAAATCGGTGATTGTGGAAGTCGATTTGCATATCAATGAATTACTCGACAGTGTGTCGGGAATGTCTACAGGCGACATGAAGGAATATCAGCTGAACGTTTTCCGCAAGGTTATGGAAGCTCATAAAACAGAGAAGGGGCGTAAGATTGTCTTTATTCATGGTAAGGGAGATGGTATCTTGCGTAACAGTATTATCACAGAACTGAAGAGTAAGTACAAGAACTGCACTTATCAGGACGCCTCATTCCGCGAGTATGGTTTTGGTGCCACCATGGTGATTGTCCATTGACCTCTAATCCTTGATTTCCTCGAAATCAATATATTCCCCCTCATCGGCAGAGAATATTTTCCCCTCTTGCTGATGTGGGGGATTATTTGTCTGGTAGCGCTTGTCGTTTCTACGCTTTGAACGTGTGTATTCTTCCTTGCTTCCTTTCTCATTGTCACCAAATAACCTCTTGGATATATTCTTGAAGTAGTGGCGGATAATCATGATTCCTCCCGCCGCCAATGCGATGAAGAAGAGTATGGTGCCAAGTATGATGTAAATGATAATCATGTCCTTTGAAGTATGGTTTTATAATAAAGACAACTAAAACTGTGCCAATCTATCAGACTGACATAAAGGCAGAACTCTAAGGGGATTAGTGTTTCTCTGTGATATATAAACCGATAGACATGACGATATAGGCAATGATACATGTGGCAATGCCTTGGCTGAGATTCGTCCAAATCTGGCTGTGCATGACTCCCGTGGCGAATGAGTATGCCAGGATAAGTGCGCAGATGATAAGAAAAATGTATTTCCGCTTGTTGTCTTTCCAGGCCATTGACTTGAACTTCAAGGCAAACATGGGTATTTCGCAAACGAGCAACCAACAGAACATGATGACGAAAGCCAGAAGGAAAGGTGCGTTGAAACGTGGAGAGGTGAGATAGGACTCGCTGCTCGAAATCAATGCGCCCCAGAAAATGGCGTTGGCTGGAGTGGGCATTCCTATGAAGCCTGTGTGTTGCCTCTCATCAATGTTGAACTTTGCGAGCCTAAGCGCGGAGAAAGCTGCGATGAGAAAAGCCGTGTAAGGCATAAGGTTGAACCAGAATGGTGTGTACATGAAAGCGGGGTATCTAACTACCGTGAAGAGTGTGAATACCATGGCAGATGGTGCCACGCCGAAGGTGACCATGTCTGCAAGTGAGTCAAGCTCCACTCCCATGTCTCCTGAAACCCCCAGTGCGCGCGCGGAAAGTCCGTCGAAGAAATCGAAAAACGCTCCGAGAAGAATGAAAATGAATGCGGTAGTAAACAGATGGTGGAAAGCCGCTCCGGTGGCAATACATCCGCAAATCAAGTTGCAGCAAGTAATGGTGTTGGGAATATGCTTAGTGAAACTCATTGTCTCTGTTTGATAAGAACTCTAGTAAAAATTGGGTGAACTTGACTTTCTGCGTCAGTCTTTCAGTTTTGCGATAAGGGTCTCGTCTCCAACGGTGCTTTGTCCGACTTTCACGAGTATTTCTGTGTCGAGTGGAAGGTACACGTCAACTCTTGAGCCGAATTTGATGAATCCAAGATGCTCATCGATAAAACATTCTGTATTGGGCTCAGCATATGTCACAATGCGTCGTGCCACAGCTCCAGCTATCTGCCTGACAAGGATATCCTGTCCGTTTTGGGTGCGGATGACGATGGTTGAACGTTCGTTCTCTGTACTTGCCTTAGGCAGGTAAGCCGCTCTGAAGTTTCCGTCATGATGTTCCACCTTGATGATAGACCCATCGCATGGAATCCAATTGGCATGGACATTCCATAAGCTCATGAAGATAGATACCATCAACCGCTTGTCGTGGAAATACTCGTCCTCCTCAACTTCTTCCACAACAACAACCTTGCCGTCAGCAGGGGCGACGACAGAATTGACCGTTGGACCGAGGTACATACGTATCGGGCAACGGAAGAAGTTCACCATGATGCCGTAAACCACAGCCAAAGCTCCTATGACAATATAAGTGATAGGATGGCTTCCTAAAAGCCGGAACAAAATGAAAGCTATCACTAACAATACCACGCCTCCAAGAATCAGCGGGCGCACACCCTCGTGGTGTATGCGAATCTTGTTCCTGCGCTTGTTGTGAATGATTTTATTTATTGGTGTCATTTTATTGCTTGGTAGAGACTATAGTCTCGGATTATCGTTGTTGGTAGTCTTTGTGTTTAGCCAGTACTTGTGGCGTCGGATAGTTGGTCGTAACTGCAAAGTTAGTTCATATTCTTTATATTTCAAAGAAAAAATGGATTTTTGTCTTTTTTTGTTACTCTTGGCCGTCTAATGTGGGTTGTTCCACTCTTGGTCATGATGACCAGAACTCGTTATTCTGACATTCCTTTAATTTTTGGCAGAATGTCTTTGCGTACGTAGAGCGAGTACCATTCGTTCTTTTCAATTAAGATGTAGTTTTGTTGTAAGATGTTGTCGATTAACAATTTGCCATTCGCGGTGATAATGTACTTCGCATTGCAGCTACTGAATTGTTCCATTACCCTTGGTCCAAGGGACTGACCTCTACCGATTTCATATTGTTGAAGTGCGAAATAAGGGTATGCGGGGCAAATATCTTCGTATTGGTAGATGTCGGCATTGAGGTTATAGGCAATGAATGAGTCTTTGTAGTCATCGGGCAGGAGAGCTGCTGACTGTCGGAAGATTGGGAGATAGTAGTTGAAAAGATACATTCGCTTCATGGCGTATACAGCGTAAGCAAAGCTTGTCACAGCGAGCAGTGTGTATGCGACCAGGATGGTGTTGAAAAGCTTCTTCCGTGTCATCAAGCAATCTTTGCTGCATATAGTTTTCAGTTCGTTGAAGATGACAGCGGCATAGGGTATTGAGATGATCATATAGTATCCATATCCGAAGCTTTTGAGGAACCACAAAAGGGTAAGCACGCCCATTATAATCCAAATAGTGGCTGTGGCTCCGACCTTCTTCTTGGCATTCTCATCTTTTACCATTAGCATCATGATGCCGATGATAATCAGACCATAGCAGTTTGCTGTACGGGTGAGGATTTTCCGAAGTCCGTAGAAAGAGTTGATGTGGAAGATGGAAGAGTCGGTGTATTCGAGGTTGTAGAGGACTGTGCCGTACCACATCTCATAGAGCGCGTCGTTGAGATAAAAGTAGATGATAAAGGGTAGGGTGGTGATGGTTGTGCCAGCGATGAAATATAACGCATTTTTCCCGAGGTTAGCCCATCTTCGTTTGATGATGAGTGTGACGATGATGACTGCTACTGCTCCGCAAATGCCTATGGCGTTTGTGAGTCGTGTCATCAGGCTCAGTCCCAACACCATACCATAAACAGAGGCGTGCAGGGGATTATGGTCAGTCTTTCCTTTTTCGTGTTCCTTGGTCCATTTGTAGATGTAGAAGACCGCCAATGTGATGAAAGGAAGCACATATTCCTCCACCCTGTTGCCTCCGAATAGCAATGCGCCATATCCCAAGGCAATGATGGCAGTAAGCCACATAGCCCACTTCGTGTTGTATTCCGTTCTAAGGGTTTTGAAAGTCAAGTAGAAAGAAATGGCATTGAAGAGTATTTGAAGGATGAAAAGCCCTGAGATGGAATGTGTGATGAGGTATCCTATGCCATTGCAAAGGAAGATGAACGGGCCTTTGAGATCCCATAGCTCCACATAAGGGAGATGCCCTTCCATCCAGAACCTGCCTATTGTCCAAAAGATGGCGGAGTCACCAGACAAGGGCTCATGATAAAGAGGTGAAGTGGTGAACGACAGCACACTAAGCAGGAGTGCAGATAATATGATGGAATATATTACTGCTAAAAAACCATTTGAAGATTTGTCTTTTTTACCCGTCATTCTTTGAAATTTTATGCAAAGTTACTTATCTTCTGAGACATTTCCCATAGTCGTTGATAGGAAAATATTACAAATCCGAGAAAAACTATGAATGGGTTTGCTCATATGGTAAATAAACTTTAAATTTGCATAATTGATTAATCAAAGTCATGCAAGAAAATGATAAAGAAGAAACCGGAAGCGATTAGGATAATCAGGTTGTTTTTTGTTCTTTTCATGGGCGGTTTTTTGAGTTTGTCAGCTCAGAAAGTTCTGATAGTTGATACGGAAGGCACCCCTGTGCCTTATGCCCATATTATCGGTGAGGACAGCGTTATTATCGGTACTACTGGTATGGACGGTGTGCTCGAAGGCGTGAAATTCAACCAAAGCATCACCATCTCGCATGTGGCTTTCAAGTCTAAGACGGTATATGTGAAAGGTGAGGGTACAGTACAAATCCCCCTGGAGGATAGTGACTACGGGCTTGGCGAGATTGTAGTGAAGCCCAAGGACTATATCTATGTTCAGACTTATTACCGGATGATTTACATGAGTGATGACACGATGACTTATTGCCGATTCGGAGTCATCGACAACATATACAATGTCAAGAAGAAAACTATCACAGCCAGCCACACTCACATCTCAAAGGCGGAGATGGGTCTTCTCAAAACCCTTCTTGACGGAGTGGCTGGCAGTGTCATCGACGGTAAAGGTGAGTTGCCAAATATCAACTCATCAAAAAAGACCCCGCTGACGAAAGAGCGTGAAAGCGAGAGCCGTAACCGATATGTGTATAATGGCAAAATCATTGGCTATGAAACGTTTGATATGAAAGACCACTTACGGCGTGTCTCTTTGGATGAAGACGCCTACAAGAACCTCTTGAAACAAGAGAAAGCTGAAGCCAAAGCTAAGAAAGGTAAGGAACCGAAAGCCGAGAAATATCCGAAGAGAAATGTGGATGACAACTTCTACATGGTTTACCGCATTGACGATGAAGGCCGGTATGGTGTGGAGGATTTCATCATGAGCCAGTGGCATGATGATTATGTCAAATACGATAACATCTACAAAAAAGACGAACACATCCGTATCTGGTTGGAATCTTACTCCATTGACCGAGAGTATGTGGATAAGCAGGAACTGAAGGAGAAGAAGAAGGCCAATAAGGTGAAGATGTCGTGGGCTGCAATACAAGAACTTGAGAGTAAGCATAATATCCCGGTTCTTCCAGCCAAGGCACTGGAGGAGATTAAGAAACTGTTTAATAAATAACGCTTTAGCAACGATTATAAAAACTTTTAATTAACTTGACGATTATGAAACGCAATAGTATGGTTTATCGTTTATTGCTGGCAGTGTCGCTGCTGGCCCTGTCAAATTCTGCCAAATCGCAGAGCCAGCTTTATCCCCAGCATTTCGACCTTGACGAGGTGACTTTACTCGACGGGCCGTTCAAGACTGCCATGGATAAAAACATCGAAGTACTTCTGCAGTATGACGCCAATCGTTTGCTCACACCTTTTGTCCGTCAGTCAGGCTTGTCGTCGAAATCAGGCAGCAAGTATTATGGATGGGTCAACAAATATCCTTCTTTCAGCAACTGGGGGTTGAGCAATTGGTCGCTAGAGGGACATGTAGGCGGTCATTATATCACCGCCCTTTCACTTGCTTATGCCGCTTGTCATGATGACGCGATGAAATCGAAAATCAAGGAACGTCTTGATTACTGCTTGGAGGTGATGAAAGACTGCCAGGATGCCTACGACGATAACACCCAGGGATTGTATGGCTTTATTGGAGGACAACCCATCAACCAAGTTTGGACAGGGCTCTATAAGAATAATCTGACAGAATTCCGCAATTACGGGGGCTGGGTGCCTTTCTATTGCCAGCACAAGGTATTGGCTGGCCTCCGCGATGCGTGGGTTTACGCCGGCAGTGAAGTTGCCAAGGAGTGTTTCCATAAACTGGCCGACTGGAGTGTGAATGTGGTGAGCAAACTTTCTACTCAAGACATGCAGAATGTGCTAGGATGGGAGCATGGCGGCATGAACGAGTCAATGCTTGACGCTTATCAGATTTTTGGAGATGCCAAATACCTGAATGCGGCGAAAAAATACAGCCATCAGTATGAAATTGATGGTATGCAAGGGGCGGAGAATCGCTATAACACCTCTTTCCTCAATGGTCAGCATGCCAACACTCAGGTCCCTAAGTTCATTGGATTCCAGCGGATAGGTGAGACCAGTGCCAGCGCTGGCTCGTATAGGATTGCCGCCCGGAATTTCTGGGATGATGTGGCAACCAACCGAACCGTTTGTATTGGTGGAAATAGTGTTTCTGAGCATTTCCTCGCTCCGAGCAATGCTTCTCAGTATATCACAAATACAGACGGTCCAGAGAGTTGCAATACCAATAATATGTCGAAACTTTCTGAGATGCTTTTCGATTATACCCACAATGCGAAATATGCTGATTTCTACGAGTATGCGATGTGGAACCATATCCTTTCCACCCAGGATCCTAAGACGGGTGGATATGTGTATTTTACCTCACTTCGTCCCCAAAGTTATCGAATCTATTCTCAAGTAAACCAGGGAATGTGGTGCTGTGTGGGGACAGGCATGGAAAATCACAGCAAGTATGGACACTTCATCTACACACATGACGGAACGACCACATTGTATGTCAACCTGTTTACTGCCAGCGAGTTGAATAATGATGATTTCTCCATCAAACAAGAAACGAACTATCCTTACGAGCAGAAAACGCGCCTGACAGTAGGTAAGTCCGGCGAATATACCATTGCCATCCGTCATCCTTGGTGGGTCACAGAGGACTATAGCATCTCTGTTAACGGAGCAAGCGTGAATGTCGCGGTCATGAAAGGTACAGCATCCTATGCAGGAATAAACAGGAAATGGAAAGAGGGCGATGTCATTGAAGTGAATCTGCCTATGGAATTGCGTGTGGAAAGTTGCCCTCATTATAATGATTATGTGGCATTTGAATATGGCCCGATTTTGCTTGCGGCTCAGACAACAGCGGTAAGGAATAATGATGGAAGCGGTTTGATTTACGAGAAATTGCAGAATGAGTATGCCGGCGAGGGCAGAATGGACCATGCTCCTGGTTCTATGGGCAAGCCTCTTTCTTTGTCGAGCGCTCCATTGCTCTTAGGGGAGCGTCAACAGGTTCTGAATCGCATTAAGGAATTGGATTTAAGTAAGTTGTTGTTTTCAATTGATGTTAGTAATGCTTCGCGAGAAGGGGTGGAAAAATGGACTCGGTTGAACTTAGTCCCTTTCTACAGCATCCACCACGCTCGTTACCAATGTTATTGGTATCAGCAGACAGAAGAGGCCTTTGCCAACAGTGATATGGCTCGTCAAGATGCGTTAGAAAAAGACTTACAGGACAGGACCATTGACTTCGTGGGCACAGGCGAGCAACAGAGTGAGGCAGGGCATGACGCCTCGTATAGTCAGGGCTCCTCTACTGGCATGTTCAGGGATGAGTATTACCGTGACGTCCAAAGGAATGGTTATATCCAGTATACACTCTCTAATCCAATGCAGTTGAAGGACAGCCTGAGTGTTATGTGCCGTTTCACCACTGCTGACAGTGGCAGGAAAGGTACATTGTATGTGGACGGAGTGGCATTGGCCAACATCGAGATTGTGAACAATGCAGCAGGAGCCGATGACAACGGTTTCTATAATGTGGAGTATCCATTGCCTGACGAGTTGATTTACGACGAGAAGGGTAATGTGAAAACCAAGTTTGTAGTGAAACTACAGGCATCCTCCAGCACAGTTTGTCCAGGTTGGTATTATGTGCGTTTGTTGCATGGTTATGATAACCATGCCTATAAGTTCACTGCATCCGAATGGTCAACTGGTGACACCAACCGATTGAAAAGGAGTAACATCAAATATAATAGCGAGGATAATACCATAGTCGTCAGCAACACCACAGGGGCTAATAATGTGTGTCTTACCCTCAACTATACCGACAAGCAGTACACTATCGGAAAGAATGACAAGTTTTTGATCGTGAGGGGAACAGGATTGAGCAGTGATGCCAATGCATCGTATTTGTGGTGGTTGAACGGAGTGAATCGTGGAAGTAGTGTTGCGCCTTCCTATGTAGGCAAGGCACTTGGCTCGGATGTGGTGATAGCATGGGATATGACAAAGACAGGACTTGCTGATAATCTTACAGGTGACCGTCCTGATATTTGCATTGGTGCAACCATCTTCGGTTTGACAGCAACCAACTCCACTGTGGTCATACATGATATTGGCTTTTATCCTTCGGTTACAGATTATATCGATATGGTGTCGTCTGTGGATGCTGTTACTTTTGACGATAAATCTCTGCTTTCTGGCGTTTATACCATTCAAGGAATCAAGGTTAGTGAGTCGGATATCACAAGCGATTCTCCCCTTGGACTATATATAAAGAATGGTAAGAAATACCTAAAGTCGAAATAAAAGGTGTGATTCTTTCGTTATAAGCATTTTTTTTTCTAATTTTGCAACTGAAAACTTTTGCGTCATGAAAAGTTTTGTTCGTGACGCTTTTTTTATATGTATTCGTAATAATGGCAGAAAGAAAAGTCAGGGTGCGTTTTGCCCCGAGTCCTACGGGACCTCTTCATATAGGAGGAGTGAGGACTGCTTTGTACAATTACCTGTTCGCCCGTCAGCATGGGGGTGACTTGATTTTCCGTATTGAAGACACCGACTCCACACGTTTTGTCCCTGGGGCGGAGGAATATATTATAGAATCTTTTAAATGGCTCGGCATCAAGTTTGATGAAGGTGTGAGTTATGGCGGAGATTTTGGCCCATACCGCCAGTCGGAGCGTCGCGACATCTACAAGAAATATGTGGATCAGTTGTTGGTTTCCGACAAGGCGTACATAGCCTTTGACACTCCTGAGGAATTGTCGAAGAAGCGTGAGGAGATTGCTAATTTCCAGTATGATGCTTCCACTCGAGGCTTGATGCGCAATTCTTTGACACTTCCATCCAATGAGGTGGAACGTTTGATTGCAGATGGCCATCAATATGTGGTTCGTTTTAAGATTGAACCAGGTCATGATGTTCATGTTGATGACATGATACGGGGTGACGTGGTTATCAACTCGTCTATTCTTGACGACAAGGTTCTTTACAAAAGCGCCGACCAACTTCCCACTTACCATCTTGCCAATATCGTCGACGACCATCTGATGGAAGTCAGCCATGTTATTCGCGGAGAGGAATGGTTGCCGTCCGCTCCTTTGCATGTGCTTCTTTACGAGGCCTTTGGATGGACAGATACCATGCCCCGTTTCGCTCATCTTCCTTTGTTGTTGAAGCCTACTGGCAATGGTAAGCTTTCGAAGCGTGATGGTGATAAACTCGGATTTCCCGTATTTCCTTTGGAGTGGCACGACCCTAAGAGCGGTGAGGTCTCATCTGGCTACCGTGAGAGCGGTTATTTGCCAGAGGCGGTGGTCAATTTCCTTGCCTTGTTGGGGTGGAATCCCGGCAATGATGAGGAGTTGATGTCAATGGACGAATTAATCCGTTTGTTTGACCTTGGCAAGTGCAGCAAGGCCGGTGCACGGTTTGACTTTGTGAAATGCCGTTGGTTCAATCACGAGTATATTCAGCTGTCCGATAATCGCCGTCTGGCAGAGCAGTTCATGCCCATAGTTCGAGAGCATGGCGTTGACGAGACGATAGAACGAGTGGAGAAGGTGGTTGAGATGATGAAGAACCGTGTGGATTTTGTGAAAGAACTTTGGGACCTCTGTTCGTTCTTCTTTATTGCCCCCGAAACATACGATGAGAAAACAGTGAAAAAACGCTGGAAAGAGGATTCCGCTCAAGTGATGAGTGACCTTGCAGCCTTGCTTGAGGGCCTTGATGACTAAACTCTTGCTCATAAGGAGGAAGATATAGACAAGTGTATTGATGACAATGAACTGGATATGGGTAATGTGATGA
>JAEEGG010007373.1_pt1 | contig 25388 bp, 24 predicted proteins | sample 9134161 | NCBI WGS metagenome assembly JAEEGG01 (sample SAMN16246543, study PRJNA631951) | gut metagenome | biome: gut microbiome; feature: rumen; material: CR-attached | host: Bos | place: Iran: Karaj | collected 2018-10 | reverse complement strand
TGGCCTTTAAGTCTATCTTCAAGAAGAATGAAGAGAACGGCTATGGAGAGCTTACCGGTTTTGCGGCTCTGTGTACTGCCCTTTCGGCAACAATCGGAACCGGTAACATCGTAGGTGTTGCAACCGCAATTGCAGCTGGTGGCCCTGGTGCCCTCTTCTGGATGTGGTTTGCCGCTATCCTGGGTACAGCAACCAAGTATGCCGAGTGTATGCTTGCAATCAAGTACCGCGAGGTGGACCCGAAGGACGGCCATGTTCTGGGCGGCCCATTCTATACAATAGAGAAAGGTATGGGAGCAAAATGGAAGTGGCTTGCAGTTCTGTTTGCAGTATTCGGCGCAATGGCCGGAATGATGGGTATCGGTACCATGACTCAGATCAACGGTATCACCTCTGCCATCAACAATGTATTCGACCCCCAGAATGCCCATATTGCCTTTGAGTTTGCAGGAACCTCCTACTCCTGGGCTACAGTCATCGGTGGCCTCTTCGTGACATTCTTCTCCGGTCTGGTAATCATCGGCGGCCTCAAGAGAATCTCCAAGGTTGCATCCATCGTTGTTCCATTCATGGCATTCATCTATGTATTCCTGGGACTTTCCGTCCTGATTATGAACGTTACTGAGATTCCGGCAGCATTCGCCCTTATCTTCAAGAGCGCTTTCGGCTACAAGGCACTTGCCGGTGGAGCTATGGGATTTGTATTCAAGCAGATTACAGACGCAATGCAGAAAGGTATTGCCCGCGGTATCTTCTCCAACGAGGCAGGTCTTGGTTCTGCTCCAATAGCAGCTTCTGCAGTGCAGACCGATGAGCCTGTTGAACAGGGAATGGTGAACATGACCGGTACTATCATCGACACACTCATCATCTGTACAATGACTGGTCTTGCTATCGTAATCGCAGGGGCAGACCTGTGGAACTCACCTGAGCTCGGCGGACAGGGACTTAAGGGTATTGCCCTCACCTCTGCTGCATTCTCCAAGGTTCTTGGCGGCGACGGTGTCAGCGTCCAGTTCTTCCTGATGCTTTGTCTTATGTTCTTCGCATTCACCACTATCCTGGGCTGGGACTACTACTCCGAGAAATGTCTTGAGTACCTGACCAAGGGAAAGATGGGTCCGGTAAAAGTATACAGATGGCTCTACATCCTGGCCGTGCTGATCGGTCCTTACTTCACAGTTAACGCTGTATTCACCATTGCAGACATCACAAATGGTCTTATGGCTATTCCTAACTGCGTCTCCCTGATCGTACTCAGCGGAGTTGTGGCAAAGACAACCAAGGACTATTTCGACAGAAATCCGAACGGAAGGCTTTGAGAGCCCTCTCTTTGATCTGCCTTATTGAAATAAAAAAGCCCTGGTTTCCCAGGGCTTTTTTAAGTTTAATTTAAAGTCTACTTTATTTTAAACTAAAAAACGCTAATCACTTACCCATGATAAGCGGTTTAAAGATGTTCCAATATCCTGCGATGAAGATAACTATGATAACAACAGGAACTACATAGGTAAGGTAGAACCGGATACCCTTGCTATTAGGGAACTTAAGGCCCTTACCTGCATCAACCTCGGCAATGAAGTTGTCCCATCCCCATCCATATCTGAAGCAGCAGAAGCCCAGATAAACCAGAGCTCCGATAGGAAGCAGGTTGTTGCTTACAAAGAAGTCCTCAAGGTCAAGGACGCCTGTACCAGGTCCCAGAGGCTGGAATCCTGACCATACGTTAAAGCCAAGAGCACATGGAATAGAAAGAACTATCATCAGCACTATATTGATGATTACAGCTTTCTTTCGTGGGATACCCCGGTCGATCATGAATGCCGCGATATTCTCAAACACTGCAACTACAGTGGTCAGGGCTGCAAAGCTCATGAACAGGAAGAAGAGAGCTCCCCAGAAGGTTCCGCCTGGCAGCTGGTTGAATACGTTAGGCAGTGTCACGAAGATAAGTCCAGGACCTGCACCTGGGTTTACACCGAATGCAAAGCAGGCTGGGAAGATGATGAATCCAGACATAAGGGCTGCGAAGGTATCAAGACCGATGATGTTGATACACTCGCCTGTAAGGCTTCTAGACTTGTCGATATAGCTTCCGAAGATAGCCATGGATCCGATTCCAAGGCTCAATGTGAAGAATGCCTGTCCCAGAGCCGCATAGACTGCTTCCCACAGACCGTTCTCAACCATGTTGCCGAAGTCCGGTTTAAGGTAGAATGCAAGACCATCACCTGCACCTGGCAGTGATACTGCACGGAACACCAAGAGAAGCATGATCACTAGAAGTCCTGACATCATGAACTTAGTTATCTTCTCAACTCCCTTCTGCAGACCGAAGAAGCAGGCTGCAAAGCCGATGAGGACTACAATAATCATCCAGGAAATCTGGAGACTAGGATTGGATACCACTCCGCCAAAGAAAGCTCCTACCTGGTCCGGATTGAGACCGGAAAGCATTCCAGATGCAGTGGCAAAGAAATAATATAACATCCAGCCGGCTACTGTGGTGTAGAACATCATGAGAAGATAGTTTCCAGCCACGCCGAAATAGCCGAAGATATGCCATTTGGTTCCAGCAGGCTCAAGTGTCTTGAAGGACTGAGCCACACTCTTGCGCGATGCACGTCCCACAGCAAACTCTGCTGCCATGATAGGAAGACCGAATATCACCAGGAACAGAAGGTACATGAGCACAAAGGCTGCTCCACCGTACTTTCCTGCGATGAATGGGAACCGCCATACGTTTCCCAGTCCGATTGCACATCCTGCCGAGAGGAAAAGGAAACCTAAGCGGCTTCCCAGCGTCTCTCTACCCTTTTCCATAAAAACCTCCAAAACTAGAATTTAAAACTGAAACCAAGAACCGGCACCAGACGCTTGCAGTCAAGCCGCTCCTGCGCCATAGGACATGCCAGGTATCCTGATATTGATATTATATCCATAAATGAAATAAGTCCACCCGCACCTGTGGAGCAGATGAAACCGTTGTCGGCGCCATCCAGGCATCCGTAGTACCCCATGTCGAAGAAAGCGATTGCGCATAACCGCAGGAACGCCTTGCCCTTGAACATAGTATTGAGGCGGAGCTTCTTCATAAGAAGACGAATCTCGCTGCGGTTTGCCAGCTTAAGCCCCGAATCGAAACGGTATGTCTCGTAGCCCCTTACAAGGCCGCCAAGACCGCCGTAGACAGTGAGGGAGCCGATATGATGCCGCGCATAGATAGGAATCTCCGAGCCGGTGACATAGTCAAACATGGTGGAGTTGCCGAAATAGAGGCAGGCAAAATGGCTTTCCTCCTTGAACTCGTGCATCGGCACGAAAAACTTGAACTGGGCATAGTACTTGCGGAAGTCGGCATCGCCCAGATAGCTGTTGAAGAACTCGTTCGGTGCATACTCGAATGTGAAGTTGGTGAAGAAGCCGCTTTTCATGCCCGACTCTCTGTCATTCAAAACGCTGTCCACAGCCAGCTCAAGCACCACAGAATTCTGCACAAGCCCGTCCTTATCTGCCCGGTCACCCTTGAAAAATACGTCCCGGTCCTCATAGTACCATTCCCTAACCCCTTTGTAGAAGATGGAGAAATATAGCAGGTCGGTTTTCTTGCGGGGGTCGTCTATAAGCCCCTGAGAGAATCCAATACCCCAGTTCAGATGGGCTGACCAGAAGGAGACATCGTCGTAGTCCCTTATATAAGTATCAAGATCGTCATCATTCTCGTCCCGGAAATAAGCCAGTTTTGTACCCCGTACACCGGCTATAGCCCATAATATGGTGTCCCTGTCCTCCAGCAGATGGAGTCCCTTGTAGCCGATGGCGTTGTTCACGCCCCACACTGTAAGGTTGGTCATTATCGCGATGTCATCAGTGCCGTAGAGTGTGGCATAGGCCGGAGAGGAAAGGATTGCCAGGAGAAGAATGAATAGGAAGACCAGTTTTCTCGTCATACCAGCAGTTTTCTAAGCGCCTTGAAAAAGAGTTCATTTTCCCGGTGCTGTCCAACTGTTATGCGTATGCAGGTAGGGAAACCGTAGCTTGCGGCAGGCCGCACTATGATACCCTGCTCCATCAGGGCCTGAGCCGCCTTCTTGCAGTCCATCTTCACGTCGATCAGGATGTAGTTGGTCTGGCTCCTGAAATATGAGAGGCCCAGCTTGTTCAGCTCTGCGTAGTAATAAGCTTTCTCGGCTGCGGTCTCGTTCACTGTCCAGTTGTAGAATTCGTCGTCGGCAAGGGCCTCGGCAGCAATATTCTCGGCCACTATAGAGAGGTCGAAAGGCGGCTTTACCCGGGAGATGAGGGAGATAAGTTCAGGGTCGCCTACCCCATAGCCTATGCGAACACCTGCAAGGCCATATACTTTGGAGAAAGTACGAAGGATAAAGAGATTCTTCATCCCTCCCTTGATAAGTTCCACTGCATTGATATTGAAGGCCGGCTCTGTGAAATCTATGTATGCCTCGTCCAAGAAGACGAAAATGTGCTCAGGCACCTTCTTGAGGAATGCTATGAGCTTGTCTGGCGGCAGGCACTGGCCTGTGGGGTTGTTGGGGTTGCATATGAAAATTATCTTGGTCCTGTCTGTTATGCGCGAGTAGATGTCATCCAGGTCGATTGCGGAATCCTTCATGGGAGAGAAGACCGGAACAGCGTGCATTATACGTGTAATGGTCTCGTAGACAGCAAAGGTGATTTCCGAGATGATGGTCTCGTCGCCCGGGTTAAGGACTGCCATACCCATGTTGTAGATGATGCCGTCACCGCCGTTGCTGAGGGTTATGTTATCGCGGCTGCAGCCTAATTTGGTGGCAAAGGCATCCAAAAGCTCGCGGTCGTAGATCTCAGGATAGATGTGGAGCTGGTCTGCCAGCTCTAAGTACTTGGCCTTAGCCTTGGTGGCTGCTCCCCTTGGGTTCTCGTTGGAAGCCATCTTGTATACTTCGGGAAGGTCGATCTCGGAGAGGGCCTGCTTGACCGATTTCCCCGGCACATAAGGCTTTATTGGAAGTATGCTCTGGTTTGCCAGATCCTTCATATCCATAGTCAGTCCTCCAGATACTCAGGAAGCCCCTGGATCATAGCCTGAAGCTTCTTGTTCTTCACCATGCCGGCTGCCTCGTCAACGGTGTACCACTGGCGTTTGCGCAGGATATCCTCGGGCCAGTTGTCCAAGACCTGGGTAACCTCCATTGCAAACACTTTTATACGGCACTTGCCTTCCCATTTCTTGATGGAATACTTGCCCAAAGCCGGTTTATAAATCTTGCCGTATATGCCGGCCTCCTCAAAGGCCTCCTTCTGGGCAGACTCTGAGGCAGAGAGCTTGGCCTCCACCAATCCCTTGGGAATGCCCCATTTGTCCTTCTTTTTATTGGTTATGAGGAGAATCTCTATATGATCACCGACGTGGCGGAAAGGGATAATGCCAGACTGAATATATAATGTAATTCCGTTTTGAGCTTCCATATCATTAGAATATATATAATATAGCAAAAAAGCAATGGGTAAAAAAAAGGCGACCTGTCACCAAGTCGCCTTTCTGATACAAAGCTGTGGTTGGGCTTAGAGGGCAGCCACCTGCTCCTTAAGCTTGCCGTTGGCAATAGCAGCCTTGCAGATCTTGCAGATCTTTACTTTCTTGGAGTTGGCTTCGATTTCATAGAGTGTCTTAACTCCAGCTCTCTTGCAGATTGGGCACTCGCCTCTTCCGCTCTTTGGAAGTTCTCTTACGCCTGCTCCTCTGTGTGCTTTTGACATTATATTCTCCTTATATGTTCATTATCAACAGCGGTTATTGTATAAGAAAAGGGATTGCAGGTCAAGATACATATAACGGCCATCATTAAGACACTCTAACTCGAAATGAGGTTGAGGGGCGGAAATAATCAATTTAAGCCCGACAAAAAGATTTGATTTCCTGTTCCAGAAGGCGGAATACATTTGCAACCAGATATCCATCAGCGATTGCATGATTCAGACGAACAGTAACAGGCATGACAAGTCTGCCGTTTTCTTCCCGGTATTTTCCCCAATTGACGATCGGGGCAAAATACAAATGCCCATCTGGTAGTTCGATATGCATTGAATCATAAGAAAGCCATGATATAAATGAAGCATCAAACCAGTTAGGATGGTTTAACATATCCAGTCCGTACTCGCGAGACTTCTTTGCCTCTTCAACATCCCTCAATGCAGCCGTGTAGAACTTTTCATATTCCTTATAGTATTCGGTATACACAGGAGTGCAAGTTTCCGTATCCTCATGAAAAACATATTGTGTTGGGTTGATCACATCATAGCAAATCAGTTCATCTGTCTCCCAAAGATATCCCATTCTGTAATCTTCGCGTGAATTCATAACCTTTGAGAGAATATATAAAAAGTTGATATAAAATTTTGTTTCTGCTTTCTTTGAATAAGCAACAAGGTCTGTTACATCTATTCTTGCCGTCATGGAAGTCGAACATTTACAATCTTCCGAAAAGTGACGGAACACCCCTTTTCTATAGTAAGTCTCCCTGTCAATTACTTTATAATTCATTTCACCATTCTCACAAATCCCGATTTAATCAGGTTGTTGAATACTTTATTCTTTTCTTGATTTTTCCTGGTTTCCAATATTCATATTCGTAATAATTCCAAGACTCCTTATGATTCTCTATGCGGTTCCCTGTAAAGACAAGATCGTCACCCTTTATCTGTATATCCTCGTAACTCTCATCCACGGAAATCTTCTCTTGGATTTTATTCCCTTTTTTATCATAAACATATTCATGCCATTCATCTATTTCTCTGTTCGGAGCACATACACTACCATGATACATATGTATTAGATCACCTTTATCATTATATTCAAATGATAACCCATTATCACCATTGCCTCCGCCGATCTGTTTCCCCTTTTTATCGTATTCCCATATCATCATTCCATCTTCTGTATATTTTGTATAACCGCCGGAATGATATTTATATTTATAGTGCTCATAACCAGAAGAATCCTTCTCATGTATTATACGTCCCTTTTTATCATATTCATACCAAAGTTCATGACCAGAGGAATCTTTCATGTGTATCACTTTACCTATGTTGTCAAACTCGTACCATGTCTCTTCGCCGGAAGAATCCTTTTCGTAGATTTTATTTCCTTTTTCATCGTACATAGTTATTTCGGTCACCGACATCATTTTACTGACGTTCTGACCATCAATAACAACTTCCTTAGAAGCTTTTTCGCCTATTTCCTGGGAAAAACCAAATGCTCCAGACATAATAACAAGACAAATAAGAAACAAATATTTTTTCATAGTTTAAATATAATAAAAAAATGCGTATTTAACAACCGTAAATAAGCCATCTTTAGCGGTTAATTTTTTCAATCATCCTTGAGGAAAACATAGTAGATAAGGATAAGTATAACCAGGGGTGGCAGAGATCCGAATAGTATGTAAAAGATAGCTACAAGTTCTATCATACTCCCCTATTATACCCCTGGGGTGTGTCAAATAATGCTACAGGAGAAACTCGCCTTATCAGTAGCCAGAATCGCTTTCCAAGTCCAGGCAATAAGCACCACAATGGTACTCTTGCATTCAGCTGCTTTCAGTAGCATCTCTTTTGTTATCTTTTTCTTGTCACTCGGCATATTTGCCTCATTTTTTTAATAATAACCCTTATACAGTAATAAAACAAATAAAAAATCTGTTATTTTTGATAGCAAAGAAAAGATTGACATATCAGTCCGAATAAAGTACTATAAAAAGACTGGAGGATTTCATGGGAATTGATTTAAAAGATAACATAAAACCGATTTCATATATTAAGACAAACGCAGCAGATATGATGCATTATGTCAGCGAGCATCAAGAGCCTCTGATTATCACTCAGAATGGAGAATCCAAGGCAGTTCTTCTTGATATCGACTCTTATCAGAACATGAAAAATGCATTCTCGCTGCTCAAGATGATCCAGCTTTCGGAGAAAGATGTGATAGACGGACGGGCAAGACCGGCATCTGAAGTCTTCAAAAAACTGCGGAGAAAATATAAACAGGATGAAAGATAAAAAAATCATAATCTCACAGTTTGCCGAAGACGATTTGAACGAGATTGCAGATTATTATAACTCTCTTAACCCTATGTTTGTAGAGAGGATAATTTCTGAATTTGAAGATAATGTTTATTCTTTGGGAAAGTTCCCTAAAAGCGGGCGTGTCGTACCTGAACTTGCACGTCAGGGAATTGAGAGATATCGCGAGCTGATACAAGAACATTATCGTATAATATATGAAATTGCTGATGATTATGTGATTGTTCATACTATCATTGATGGCAGAAGAAATATAGATGATATTCTGATAAGTAAGTTGACCAGGTATTACCGTGGCATTTGACTTCAAAGACCGCAACTTCAGACGCTACTTCCGCTGGGCACTGACCCTCTTCCTCATCCCCCTTGTTGTTTTCTACTTCATCTACACTCCGGTCATGGCCTGGAGTCAGGAACATATTTTGCAGCCGCTTTACTTCTATCTTTTTGACAAGGGGTACGATGTATCATTCATCATAAACATGAGGATACTGGTGAAGGGCTTTATATTCACGGTGCTGCTGGCACTCTGCTGGTTCCCATCTACCCTGCTGATGCGCTATCTCTACTACCGCATAGTGGAGCACAGGCGTGATGCAGGCATCTTCGACGAGAAAGAATAGCTTATTTTGCATTTGCCCTAGTAGGTGTATCATTCCATGACACACCACATGTTGTATGCTCTAAACCATGGAGCGCGTATACTTTGCCATAGACCTCAAATCCTTTTATGCCTCGGTGGAATGTGTGGAGCGTGGCCTTGACCCGCTTAAGGCAAACCTGGTGGTGGCCGACCTGTCGCGGACCGAGAAGACTATCTGCTTGGCGGTGAGTCCTTCGCTGAAGGCATATGGGCTCAAGGGACGGTGCAGGCTATTTGAGGTGGTGCAGAAAGTACGGGAGGTGGAGGCCCGCACAGGCAAGAAGCTTGAGTACATAGCTGCCGTGCCCCGGATGGCCCTGTATCTGGAGTACTCGGCCCGCATATACGGTGTCTACCTGAGGTACTTCAGCCCTGACGATATCCATGTATACAGTATAGATGAGGTATTCATAGACGCCACATCATACCTGGGGCTGTACAAGACCGACGCCCAGTCCCTGCTCCGCACCGTGATAAAGAGCGTGCTGGCCGAGACCGGTATAACAGCCACGGCAGGCATAGCTCCCAACCTCTTCCTGTGCAAGATTGCCATGGACATAGTGGCCAAGCACGCGGCCCCTGACAAGGACGGCGTGCGGATAGCAGAGCTTACGGTAGAAAGCTACCGGAAGAGGTTGTGGGACCACCAGCCGATAACTGACTTCTGGCGCATCGGCTGGGGCACCGCTGCGCGCCTGGCCCGGTACGGTATGCACACCATGGGCGATGTAGCACTGCGGTCGCTGCACGACGAGGCGCTGCTCTACAGGCTTTTCGGCATAGATGCAGAGATACTTATAGACCACGCCTGGGGGCTTGAGAGCTGCACCATAGCCCATATAAAGGGCTACAGAAGCACGTCGAAAAGCCTGTGCTCGGGCCAGGTGCTGCACCATCCCTACCCACACGACAAGGCGCGGCTGGTGGTGCGGGAGATGGCCGAGTCTCTAGCCCAGGACCTTGTGGCCAAGGGACTGGCCTCGGAGCAGTTCTCGCTCTACATCCTGTACGACAAGAGCAGCACGCCGGTCCCGCGCTCCGACCATGGTCTGGTGCACTTAGGCAGCCACACCGCCTCACTGCACCGGATAACCAGTGGGATACTCGACATATTCGACCGTATAGCAGACCCCGCCCTGCTGGTACGGCGTATCCATGTGTCGGCAGATACGGTTGTGCACCAGGCGGAGGAGCAGCGGGACCTGTTTACCGACGTGGATGCACAGCGGAAAGAAAGATCGCTCCAGAACGCCATGCTCAGCATACAGGAGCGGTTCGGCAAAAACGCGATCCTCAAGGCTGGCGACTATACAGATGGAGCCACTACCCGGGAACGGAATGAGCAGATAGGAGGACACAGAGCATGAAAGAATGTTATGAGAAAATTGTGGATTTTGACTGGAAGGGGTCACCAGGCCGCATGCGCATGAGCCTTGAGGAGCGGGCTAAGATATTCATGCCCTTCGCTGCCCTGCGAGGTTTTGCCGAACTGATAAAGAAAGCCGAGGAAGAGGCCCAGAACAAGAAATGATGGCATCTGCACTTTTGCCCAAATAGGATTGAATAATTGGGACTTTACCCCCTTGTAAAAAGAACTGCAAAGGTCAATAATGAAGTCATAAAAGGTTGCAATATGTTAGCGCAGATTTCGGCTGTTTCAATTTTTGTCATCATGTTCACTTTCATAATCAGTGAAAAGTTTGAACGTCATTATATTACCCTGACAGGCGCAGCGGCAACCTTGGTCATTGTATTCGGCTTCTGCATGCACAGCATGGACGCGGCATGGACCGCCCTGAGCCTTGATTCCATGCTTGCCAAAAACTTTTGGTTTTTAACGGATGTGGAGGCAACCATAAACAGCGGTGTCAACTGGGCCACCATCATATTCATCGCAGGAATGATGATTATGGTTGAGGGCATGGCACGCACCGGCTTCTTCGCCTGGCTCTGCATGTGGATCGCAAAGGCAGTGCACTACAAGGTCATCCCTATTTTCATATCCTTCATGCTCATGTCGGCAATTCTCTCCATGTTCATCGACAGTATAACTGTCATACTGTTCCTTGCAGCCATCACTGTAGAGCTGTCCCATCGACTGGGATTCAACCCTATCCCCATGATTTTGCCTGAGGTCTTCTGCGCCAGCATCGGCGGCAGCGCCACTATGTGCGGGGATCCGCCAAATATCATCATAGGTACTTCACTGGGATACACCTTCGGAGACTTTTTGCGTAACACTGGGACTATGGCTGGGCTTTCGCTTGCGGCTGTTGTCGTATTCTTCTATTTTGCATTCCGCAAGGAGCTTTCTGTCAGGACTTCATCGGTGGATCCATCCAAGTTTCCCCGCCCATGGCACGCTATAACATCATTCAGTGGCTTTATCATGAGCATTATCATATTCCTGTGCGCTGTAGTGCTTCTGATAACCCATGCTCAGACCGGGCTGACCGTCCCCACCATCGGAGTGATTATAACGATAATAACTTTCCTATCTGCCCCCAGGTATATTCCCTTCATACTCAAGCGGGTAGACTACAAGACACTGCTGTTCTTCATAGGCCTTTTTGTGGTGATAAGCGGCCTTGAGCTGACCGGTGTACTGGGAATCATAGCCAGAGGAATAAAAGCTGTCAGCCATGGCAACCCATACCTGATGATCGGCATTGTCATGTGGGTATCTGGCATTGCCAGCGCCTTTGTGGACAACATTCCTTTTACTGCCACCATGATACCTATCATAGAATCCCTGGCAGCCACTACCGGCGTAAGCATGCATACCCTAGCTTGGACCCTTTCCATGGGTACTGACGTGGGCGGATGTGCCACCCCTATCGGAGCATCGGCAAATGTGGTGGGAACATCAATATGTGCAAAGAACGGCCATCCTGTAAGCTGGAGCCGTTACTGCAAGTGGCTTGCCCCCGCCTCTGTCCTGGCAATGGGCATCTGCACCCTCTACATCTTCATCGTCTACCTGTAAAAAAAGAGCCGATGCACCCTGGAGTGGATACATCGGCTTGAAAAGGAGGGAAATTACTGGGTTTGCCAGTTATTTGGTCTGTGGACCTGGTGCTGCCGGTTTATCTGGAGCAGCCTGAGGTTCAGCCGGTGTCTTGGGAGGGAAACCTGGCTTAGGCTGATCCTTGAAGAAGCCTGGTTTTGGAGGGAATCCCGGCTTGTCCGGGAAGTGGTGCCCGAACTTATGAGGGTGACATCCGAATTGCGGCGGGTAGCATCCGAAGGCTGGCATCGGGGCCTGGGCCGGAGCTGCGCTCATCACTGGCTGCGGTGGGCACTGGTTATGTCCGCCGTGCATTGCCATAGGAATCAGAATACCCATTTGAACTATCAGAAGAACCAGAATCACAATACCGATTGTAAAAATTGCATACAGAAGTTTGTTGTTTTCCATTGTTAATACCTCTTTTGTTTTTAATCTACACACAGAAAACAGGGATAGGACATAAATTGTTCATTAAAAGTAGATGAAAATTTTGTTATATTGACAATAGGAATATCCGTCTTTATCCTTAATAATATGAAAGTTTTTCTGGTCCTTGCATTCCTTTTTTTTGTAGGAAGCCTTATAGGATGGGGGCTTGAGGTCTTCTGGCGTAGGTTCTTCTCCAAGAACAACCCTGAGCACAAATGGATAAACCCAGGCTTTCTGAACGGTCCTTACCTTCCTCTTTACGGCTTAAGCCTGTGCACCCTATTCTCACTCACATTCATCGATGTCAACTTTGTTTCTGAGCGCTGGCTTAGGGATACCATACTGTTCGTAATCATGGCCCTCTGCATCACTTTGATGGAATACATCGCAGGACTCATCTTTATAAAAGGAATGCACATCAAACTCTGGGACTACAGCAAGAACAAATTCAACATACAGGGAATCATCTGTCTCCAGTACACATTCTACTGGTACATTCTGAGCGCAATATACTACTTCCTTATCCATCCACGGGTCCTGGAATGGCTCTACTGGTTCACCGGACACATGGCATTCTGCTTTGTCATCGGGTTCTTCTATGGTGTCTTCACCATCGATATATGCTACACATTCAAGATTTCCACAAAGATAAGGGAATTTGCCCGGGAGAAGCAGGTGGAGATACATTACGAGAAACTTAAGGATCAGCTGAGAAGACAGATGGAACTGGCCCAAGAGAAACGTAGCTTCCTCTTCCCGTTCAAATCAAAGCAGGGCACAATTAAAGAGAATCTGCAGAAGATTTTTAAAAAGTAATACTGTTATTTTTCCCAAGGGAAGACGTACTGCTTGAGCCCAAGCTCATCGCGGACAGCAGAAATCTCCTTCTGGACCGGCTCGGTTATAGGTACGCCTGTATCCTTGCGCTCAAGCCAGATATTCCACTCCTTCTCGCCTGCGGTAAAGATGCGGTCGGCACCCGGGGCCTTGGTGGAATTACGTACCTTGCGTATAATCTCCCCTGCCTTCTTGCGGGCCAGTTCCTCGCCCAGGAAGTGGCCTGTGTCTATTGCGATAAAGAAGTGGCCCAGATGGTAAGGCCCCGGCTTCCCGACAGGATCCTTGCCTACCAGCATCTCGCCGTAGGCGCCGTCCTGGAGAATGGCGGAAAGGAGTTCCACGACCATAGCGTAGCCGTACCCTTTGTAGCCGCCCAGAGCCTCGCCGGCACCGCCCAGCGGCAGCAGCGCCGCATCGCCCTTGCGTATCATCTTCAAGGCCTGATCCGGGTCGCCCTCATATTCCTTGCCGTCTTTTGTTATCACTGTGCCCTGATGCACAGGCTCTCCGGTGCGGATATAGTACTCGATCTTGCCGTTCTGGGTGATTGATGTGGCGCAGTCTAAGATAAAGTTGAATGGCTCGTCTGTCGGTATGCCGATGGTGAGCGGGTTTGTGCCGAACATGCCGTCCACGCCCCATGTAGGTGCTACAGATGGGCGGGCGTTGGTGCCGGTGATGCCGATGCAGCCCTGCTTTGCAGCCTGGGATGCGTAGTAGCCGGCGATTCCGTAGTGACAGGAGTTGCGGACAACTGTCATTCCTGTGCCATACTTCTTAGCCTTGTCTATGGCCATCTGCATGGCTCTGTAGGCTATAACCTGCCCCATTCCGTCGTGACCGTCTATGACAGCTGTGGTCTCGGTCTCCTTGAGTATCTCGAAATTGGTAACAGGGCTCTGGATACCAGCCTTTATGCGATCCAGATAGATAGGTTTGAAGCGGTTGCAGCCATGACTCTCAATACCCCTGCGGTCCGACTCCAGGAGGACATCGGCACATATCTTGGCATCCTCCTCTGGTACTCCGTAGCCTTTAAATGCATCAATAACGAATGAGGTAATTAAATCCCAGGGACATACAACTCTGCTCATACACGCCTCCGTATCCATAATACACTATATTCTAATAAAACGCCAGCAGAAACTGCCCCTGCTTGCAGTACCCACTGGAGGCATTGTGCTCTGCAGCAACAAGCACGCCCCACCACCTCACCCTTTTATGAGCTATAAAGGTGTTATTCAGCAAAGTAAGCCCAGAAAAAGGCATGTCTGTCGATAATGCGGCCCGCAGGGAGCGCACCTAATCGAGCAGGTGTGCCTTATTTCTGGGCACTAAATATGCTTGATTATTGTCTTTATATTTTATAAATTATCTATATATGGGTTTCTCTCGGGCTAGCAAATTCTTCATTGTCTTCTTTATAGTGTGCATCGCAATAGGCTGCATCATCGTGGGCGGTGGCTTCGGTATACTCCACGCCATGAACCGTCACGTGACAGAGGCCGACATGATCAAGGAATTCCAGCCCTCGCTCCCATCCACCCTTCTGGACATCCACGGCGACGTTATAACCGAGTTCTTTGCCGAGCAGAAGCGGGACATAATCCCTGTCAACGAGCTCCCAAAGGAGCTTATCTACGCCATCATCACAAGAGAGGACAAGAACTTCTTCCAGCACCGGGGCTTCAGCTTCAAGGGAACTGTCCGAGCAGCCATGAACATTGCCCTCAAGCGGTATGTATCGGGTGGTAGTACCATAACCCAGCAGGTGGCTGGTGCCAACTATGCCAACCGGTCCCTCAAGACTATAAAAAGAAAGCTTATCGAGCTCTGGTGGGCATTCCAGCTGGAGAAAAGCCTTACCAAGGATGAAATCCTGGAGATGTATCTGAATGAATCCTATTTCGGCCACACCACATATGGCGTGGAGGCAGCATCCCAGTTCTATTTCAAGCATTCTGCGCGCAATATAAGCATCGCAGAGTCGGCCATCCTGGTAATACAGTTGGCTAACCCGGCGCGCTATTCCCCTATAAAGCACCCTAACCGGGCAAAAGTGCTGCAGCGCGAGGTACTGGACCAGATTGTGCGTTCCAACTACGCCACACAGGAGGCCACAGACCTTTCCTTCGAGCAGTACTGGAACGATATCTACGACCCGCTCCGCTCTACCAGCGAGAACGCTTATCTGGTTAAGAACGACAAGGCACCATACTTCAGCGAATACATCCGCCAGGAACTGGAGGACATGCTGTTCGGCAAGATGGACTATCTGCGGGACGGCCTTATCATCCACTCCACACTGGACTTGAGCTATCAGAAGACTGCAGACAAGTACATGCAGGACGGTATATACAACTTCAACAAGAAATATCAGGAGAGCAGCGGAAACCGCACCAGCTATGTGGACAAGGAGTTCGCCCCTATCGTGGAGGCCCTCTCTCTGCTCTACAATATAGACGCAATCAGAGCCACAGGCGTACAGCAGCGCAAGTATTCAAACCGTATCTTCCAGGAGGAGATAACACCGATTCTGGAGACTGTATCGCTCCTCTTCGACTCTGAGTCCATCAACTTCATCTCCAAGCTCTCTTATTCCAAGGGACAGGCAAAACTGAACAAGACCACCATCGAGGGAGCCCTAATCATCCTTGAGAACGAGACCGGCCATATTAAGGCTATGGTGGGAGGCAGCGGCTTCGAGGTGAAGAAGTTCAACCGTGCGGTACAGGCAAAGGTAATGCCGGGCTCCTCATTCAAGCCTCTCTACTACTCTGCTGGTATCTCCAAGGGAATCATAACACCGGCCACAATGCTCTTAGACAAGCCTATGGCCTTTATAAACGACGACGGCTCACCATATATGCCGCTGAACTTCCTGGGCGAATGGCAGGGCACCGCCACTGTGCGGGAGGCTCTCTCCAACTCCATGAACGTTCCATCCATCGAGGTTCTTGAGATGGTTGGTTTTGATGCGGCCATCAACAGGGCATCCAAACTGCTGGGCATAAACGATCCGGCACAGATAGCCAGGACATTCCCCCGCAAGTATCCGCTGGGACTGGGTATCATCGGCATAGCACCGATCCAGATGGCACGGGCCTTCGCAACCTTTGCAAACCAGGGTAAAGAGGTAGTTCCTATAGGAATCCGCTTTATCGAAGACCGAAACGGCAAGATACTGTTCGAGCCGGAGAAAGACCTGCGTGTGGAACAGCGCGAGGCCGGCGACAAGCGCCAGATTCTCTCGCCACAGGCTGCCTATGTAATGGTGGACATGCTGAAGAGCACAGTGGAGACTGGAACCCTGGCCAACAGAAGAAGGCAGATAGGCGGCTTCCCTATGCCGTTTGCGGGCAAGACCGGAACTACCCAGAACTGGTCCGATGCCTGGACTGTGGGCTTCTCTCCATACATCACTACTGCAGTATGGTTCGGCTTTGATATGCCGGGCAACTCCCTGGGGCTCAACCAGACCGGTGCTACAGCCGCAGGTCCGGTATGGGCAAATGTGATGAAGGACATCCACCTGGCAAATTCACAGCAGATGCCGCCCACCGACTTCCCACGTCCTGCAGGAATCGTAGAGGTCACAGTATGCAGCAAGTCCGGCATGATCCCTACAGCCGACTGCAACGACGGACAGAGGAAAGAAATCTTCATATCCGGCACAGAGCCAAAGACCTTCTGCACCATCCATAAATTCGAAAAACAGCGGAACAACGAGCTGCTCCAGAGGCTTCAGGATAATCTTTTCGACAACTTATGACACTTTTAGTTTGCAAATTGGCGTTTCCACTGCTATAATAGAGGAAAGGAGGATGCTGTGCAGGTCAACATCAAAGATATAATTATCAAAAAAAGAGCCCGGAAAGATGAAGGCGACCTTACCAAACTGATGGAAAGTCTTGATAAGATAGGCCAGCTCAATCCTATCATCCTGAACTCCAAGATGGAGCTGATAGCAGGATTCCGCCGGCTTACAGCCGCAAAGAAGCTGGGCTGGACCAAGATAAACGCCACTATTATCGAGATACACGACAAGGCCGATATGCTGGCCATAGAGATTGACGAGAATGTGCAGCGCCTTGATTTTGACGAGGCTGATTTGGCCGAGGCCTACAAAAAGCTTGCCAAGCTGCGCCGCAAGAATATATTTGTCAGAGTATGGCTTGGGATAAAAGGGTTCTTCAAAAAGCTGTTCGGTGGCAATAAAAAAGCGCCGCAAGAAGTTAAAGCCGAAGTAAAGGTTGAAGAAAAAGCTGAGGCTAAGCCGGAAGAACCGGCTGAAAAAAAGAATCAGGCTTAGGTTCTAGGAGCCTTGCGCTCGTCCACAGGACTTCCATCCTTATAGACAAGGAAATAGACTACAGATTTACCTGTCTCCATATTCTCAAGAGGAATGCCCAGCTCTGTCCCTGGCTTCACTATATCTCCTGTTTTGACCATGGTATCCTCGTTTCCGCCATAGATGTAGATATAGCCGCTTGAGCTTTCCACATAGATGACACGGCCCATGCCACGGTACTGGCCTTCGTAGATGACCTTGCCGGATGATACAGAATGTACCACTGCATCCTTGTTTGCAGAGATCATGGTGCCTTTAAGCTTTCCTGTAAGAGGCTCGCGGGGACCTTCCACCGGCCAGAAATAAGGTGCTTTCTCGTTTACAGGAGCTGCCGGGGTTGTCTGCTTTGGTGCAGGCTTCTGCGCTGTGGTTGTAGGCTTTGTTGTATTTGCAGGTGCTGGTTTTGTTGTGGTGGTTGCCGACTTCTGTGCTGTTGTGGTTGTTGTATTGTTTCCGCCTGGAATCACCAGTACTTTTCCTATATAGAGCTTATCATCGTTCTTTATATTATTGGCCTCTTTGAGGGCTGCAAGTGTGGTTCCGAATTTCTTTGCAATACCAGTAAGGGTGTCGCCTTTCTGCACGGTGTACTTCTTTGTCTTGGGAGGGATTATTAGCTTGGTGCCCACATTGACTTTGTTAGGGTTCTTTATATTGTTGGCCTTTATGATGTCCGATACAGAAACCCCGTATTTCTGGGCTACTGTGGAGAGGTTATCCCCTTTCTTCATTGTATAAGTTGTGGCTGCCATCGCAAGAGTTGTGACAAATAATAAAGCAAAGACAAAAAGTATTTTTTTACTCATAGAGAACACCTTTACTCTATTTTCGGCAATATAAAAAAAACCTTTAGTTTATGGCTTATGGTAAAGCAGGTGGTAAGATGGTGTTTGTGAATTCTTATCAAATTTGAAATCGCAATAAAAGAATCCGTCACCACTTTCCATATTCTCTATAAAATGCGAATTTACATCATGATGGATTTTCCCTAAATCATCTATTTTAATCTCATCCAAGCTCTTGCGGCTTATGACAATCATAAGGGCAACCTTAGAAATCTTTTCGCTGCTATCCCAGTTCTCTATTTCTTCCATAGAAGAAAATTCCTTGTAAGCGAACGAACCAGATTTCTGAACTTCTTTTGTAAACAGTTCATTCCATAAAAAATCAGGATAAACATGTATTATTGTGGAATCCAGCACTTCTATTGCATCGTCCAGAAATTCCTGGATTTTTGCGCGCTCGTCCTCTGCAAAATGCAAGAGAAACGCTTTCTGGAATTCCTCATATTCCTGCATCATTTCTTTTTGGAGTTCTCTATCAAAAGAATATCTGTCAAACTTATGTTTTAGCTTTTTCATTTTCACCTGCAATAATATTTAAATATTATACTTTCTTCTTAGAAAATAAAACCCTGCAACTGGCAGTTTGACAGATAGCCAACTATGAGATATTATTATTTATATCATATAATTAATAAGAGGGGTATTTTATATGGAAAAAATGAACAGAGAGTTCTCGATGGAGATAGCTCGTATCACCGAGTACGCTGCTATTGCCAGTGCCCGCTGGTGGGGAAAAGGCGACAAGATTGCTGCTGACGGTGCTGCAACCGAGGCTATGCGCGCTATGTTCGACTCTGTAAGTATTGCAGGAACCGTAGTTATCGGCGAAGGAGAGATGGACGAGGCTCCGATGCTCTACATCGGCGAGAAAGTAGGAAAATGGGACGAAGGCGACTTTGCTGTGGACATCGCAGTAGACCCGCTGGAGGGAACAAACCTGGTTGCCAAGGGTATGCCTGGCGCAATCACTACTCTGGCCATGGCTCCAAAGGGATGCCTGCTGAATGCTCCTGATATGTATATGGATAAGATCGCAGCCGGCCCTGCGTGCAAAGGCAAGATTTTCCTCGACGCCTCTGTTACTGAAAACCTTAAGGCTGCTGCCAAGGCTCTGGACAAGAACGTTGGAGATATAACAGTTGTAGTACTGGACAGACCGCGGCACAAGGAGATCATAGACGAGATCAGAGCCTGCGGTGCCAGAATCAAGCTTATTACAGATGGCGACGTAGCTCCCGCAGTATCCTGCGGCTTCCCGGAAAGCGGTATCGACATGATGATCGGCACCGGCGGCGCACCTGAGGGTGTGCTGGCAGCAGCAGCACTCAAGGCAATCGGCGGCGAGTTCCAGGGACGGCTCCATCCTATGAAGGATGGCGAGCTTGAGAGAGCCGCAAAGATGGCTGGAAAGGATCCGCTCCGCCTTCTTACTATCGACGACCTGGTTCAGACCCAGGACGTTATGTTCGCAGCAACCGGCGTAACCGACGGCGAGCTTTTGAACGGTGTCCGCTTCTTCGGCCATAACATGGCTTCCACAAAGACCATCATCCTGAGAGGATCTTCCGGAACAGTACGGTTCATCGAGTCTAGACACCACCTGGACCGCAAGGGCGAAAAGACATGGAAGCTCTTTGCTCCAATTGCATGAGGTTTTAATATGAGTGACAACCGGCCTTCCTGGGATGATTATTTTCTTGAGGTGATGGATGCTATATCCAAACGGGCAACCTGCGACCGCGGCAAAAGCGGCTGTGTTATTGCCAAGGACAACCAGATACTGGTGACCGGCTATGTAGGTAGCCCTGCGGGCCTGCCCCACTGCGACGAGGTTGGGCACCAGATGAAGAAGATGATACACGAGGATGGCCATATCACTCAGCATTGTGTACGGACAGTGCATGCCGAGCAGAATGCCATCTGTCAGGCTGCAAAACGGGGTATCTCCATCGAGGGAGGTACCCTGTACTGCCGCATGACACCCTGCCGCACCTGCACAATGCTTATCATAAACTGCGGTATAAAGCGGGTTGTATGCCAGCAGCGCTATCATGTGGCCGAGGAATCTGAGGCCATGCTCAAGATGGCTGGTATTGCGCTGGAATACAAGAGCACAGAGACAGTTCAGTATAAAAATCAGTAATTTGAATTAGTCGTTCTCTTCGGTCTTAAGCACAGCCAAGAATGCGCTCTGGGGCAGCTCCACGTTGCCTACCACCTTCATGCGCTTCTTTCCCTCTTTCTGTTTTTCCAGGAGTTTACGCTTACGGGAGATATCGCCGCCGTAGCACTTGGCTGTAACATCCTTGCGGTATGCGCTTATGGTCTCCCGGGCTATAATTGTGCTGCCTATGGCACCCTGGATTGGAATCTTAAACTGATGCCGAGGAATCTCGTCGCACAGCTTCTTACAGACATGCCGCGCCTTCTCCACTGCGCTGTCCTTGAACACCAGCATTGAGAGGGCATCCACAGGACTGCCGTTTACCAGAATATCAAGCTTAACAAGGTTTGTGGGCTTAAAGCCCTGAATCTCGTAGTCGAAGGAGGCATAGCCGCGGCTTATGGACTTAAGCCTGTCGTAGAAATCGAACAGAACCTCGGCAAGCGGCATATCGTATACAACCTCAACACGCTTCTGGTCCAGGTAGTTCATGGAAGTCTGCACTCCCCGCTTTTCCATACACAGGGTCATGATAGGCCCAAGGTAATCTGACGGGGTTATGATGGAGGCCGCGATATAGGGTTCCTCGCAGTAGTCTATGCTGACTGGGTCGGGGAAATCCATAGGGTTGTTGATCTTGAGCATCTCGCCGTTCTTAAGGTAGACGTTGTACATTACAGATGGCGATGTGAATACGATGGAAAGGTCGAATTCCCGCTCTATCCGCTCCTGGATGACCTCAAGGTGGAGAAGGCCAAGGAAACCGCACCTGAAACCGAAGCCCAGGGCAGAGGATGAGTCTTTCTCGTAGATAAGGGAGGCATCATTCAGCTTAAGTTTTTCGATAGCCGCAAGAAGTTCCTCGTAGTCGTTGGAGTCCACCGGATAGATGGATGAGAATACTACAGGTTTAACCTCTTTAAAGCCCTCCAGAGGGTCAGGAGCCGGGTCGTCGGCCAATGTTATGGTGTCGCCGATATGGACGTCGGAGATGTTCTTGATGCCTGCGTTGATGTAGCCTACATCCCCTTCCTTAAGGCAGTCGTTCTTCTCAAGATTTATCTTGAAGAGGCCTGTCTCCTCAACCCGGTAGGTGCCGCCCGAGATCATGAACTTGATGGTCTGGCCAGCTTTTATCATACCAGAGAAGACGCGGATATTAACTATTACGCCCCGGTATGGGTCGTAGTGGGAGTCGAAGATAAGGGCCCGGAGCTTGTCGTCCTTAGCTGGTGTCGGAGCCGGGATATATTGGATTATAGCTTCGAAAAGTTCATCAACCCCCTGCCCTGTCTTTGCCGAAACCAGGACGGCCATGTCGGAGTCCAGCCCCAAGTCATGGTCTATCTGGTACTTGACCCCCTCTATGTCGGCGCTGGGAAGGTCTATCTTGTTTATTACAGGGATAATCTCCAGGTTGTGGTCTATGGCCATGTACATATTGGCCAGAGTCTGGGCCTCAACGCCTTGGGTGGCGTCGATAAGGAGCAGCGCCCCCTCGCAGGAAGAGATGGCACGGGAAACCTCGTAGGAGAAGTCCACATGACCTGGGGTGTCAACCAGGTTGAGCACATACTCCTGGCCGTCCTTTGCAGTATAGCGCAAGGTGACAGCCTGCGACTTTATAGTTATGCCCCTCTCCCGCTCTATGTCCATGTTGTCCAGGATCTGGTTCATGGAGGTGCGGCTGTCAACCAGGGCAGCCTTCTCTATAAAGCGGTCTGCCAGGGTCGATTTACCGTGGTCGATATGGGCTATAATGCAAAAGTTCCTTATCCGGCTTGTATCCATACGCAGTAATTATATCAGATTGTTGTCATCTAGGTAAGCCACCAGCTGCAGGCCTGTCTCCATAAAGCCGGCCTTTTTCTTCTTCACATAGATCTGCATAGCCACATAGCGCTGTCGGCTGTCGTATTTCCAGCCCCGAAGCGAGAACGGGTCGTTTGCAGAAAGATCTGCCTCATAGGCTGCAAGGCCCTGGTATACCTTCTTTATAACATACCCTTCCTTAAAGACATAGTTACCGGTGCTTTCCACCTGCATGCCGAAAAGCGGCAGAATGATATTCTTCTTACTGTCCTTGCGCAGCGCTATATCAAGGGCCTTGCGGGGCCGTTTCTTGGTGGCGATATAGCTGGTGTTCGCCTTTCCGTTCCGCTCCCAGCCTATACACAGCAGGGTGTCGGGAGAAAGGGTGTTAAGGATTTTATGCACCTGGGTTATAGACTTGATCTCAATACCGTTGATAGTCTTTATGATATCGCCGTTCTGGAGCCCTGCTGCACAGCCTGCCTCGCCAGGAATGGCATAGAGCACCTCCAGCGTATTGTTCTTCTCATACATAGAGAGGCCCAGCCAGGAGTGAACCACCTGACCGCCGTCATACATACCGGACAGAAGATCCATGACCCAATGGGAAGGAATGGCAAAGTTTATGTTCTGGAACCGTGGAATTCCCGCAAATACTACACCGATAACCTCGTTCTTGTCGTTGATAAGCGGTCCGCCTGAGTTTCCTGGGTTTACCGGTGCATCCACCTGGAGCACATCACCCAGAGGCAGGAACTTACGCTGACCTGCAGAAATAATACCTGTGGTTATGGTGTTCTCCAAACCTCCCGGAGAACCGATAGCATATACCCGGTCACCCGGATTATAGCTGTTGTCCAGACTGAAGTTGAAGATGTATTCTGGGTCAATCTCGGTCTTGAGCAGCGCTATATCAAAGATAGGATCCCATGCCACAACCTTGGCTGGAACACGGCTTCCCACAGCATCGGGCAGCCTTATGAAAAGGCGGGAGAAGCCTTCATATTCAGGGTTAACCTCGCTCTCGATAACATGGTAGTTTGTGATTACATAGCCACGTTTGTCGATGAAGAAACCGCTTCCTATGGAACGGTCCGGCACACCTACTCCGTACTGAAGCTTGGTTCCCTTGTTCACATATATGGTGACAGTTCCCTTCATCATCTCGGCCGGTGTCGAAAGATTCTCCAGAACGCCTATGTACTCCTTCTTCTTGTCACAATCGCCCATGATGGCAGCGATAAGCTTGAGCATATAACGGTTGTTCTGGGTCACTGCAAGGTCGCCATACTTAACCAGCAGCTCCTGGGAAGGCTTTACAAAATTAAGGTATTTGTAAAACTTATAAAGTGCAGAGATATAGTTCTCTTTCTCATACTCGTCCTCGGCCGCCTGCAGATAAAGCTTGATTATATCAGGGTCGCCGATAAGGGAGGTCTTCTTTATGGTCAGCAGAGAGAAATAGATGGAGATAGCCTTGTCATAATTCTTCTCCTCTATTGCCTTGTTGTAGTCTGCTGTAATCCGCTCGTAGATGCTCTGGCGGCAGCTTTCCACAGTTCCATCTTCCCGGGCCTTGTCATAGATCTTGTCACGTGAACTGTCTATATAGAGAATCTCCTGCAAAGCTGCAAATGGGGCATCTTTCTCCAGGTGCTTCTCCACAGTGCCTGCCACATCGGGATCCCGCTGATACACATACTCCTCATTCTTATCCTTGGATTTGCAGCCAGCTAAAATGAGTACGACTAAAAAAAGTGAGAAAAGAATTCTTCTGGTCATGCCTTTTCTGGTTCTTCCTCTTTCTTAGGGAGATGGAGAAGCTCTCTGATCTCGGCATCGTCCAATGTCTCTCTCTCAAACAGGGTGTCGGCCAGAAGCTCCAGCTTGTCCCTATTCTCCTTAAGGATTGACTGGGCATCCTGGAAGCATTCGTCGATGATATGCTTTACCTCATTGTCTATAGCCTGGGCTGTAGCCTCGGAGTAATCCTTGCGCTGTGTGATCTCCCGGCCTATGAAGATAGGCTCATCCTCCTGTCCAAATGCAACAGGACCGAGAATGTCGCTCATACCCCACTCGCAAACCATCTTGCGGGCAAGCTGTGCTGCCTGCTGAAGGTCGTTCTGAGTTCCGGTGGTGGTCCAGCCGTATATCATCTGCTCTGCGATATAACCGCCAAGACAGATTTTGATACGGTCCTTGAGCCACATCTTGTTGCGGGAATAACTGTCTTTCTCAGGCAGCGACATAGCCATACCCAGCGCCCGGCCACGTGGAATAATAGTAACCTTGTGGAGCGGATCGGAGTACTTGAGGAAATAGTGCAGAAGCGCATGTCCTGCCTCGTGGAATGCGGTGGCCTTCTTATCGTCGTCGGTGATGACCTTGGACTTCCGGGCAACACCCATCATAACCTTGTCACGGGCCTCCTCGAAGTCTTCCATAGTAACTTTCTTTTTATTCTTGCGGGCTGCAAAGAGTGCGGCCTCGTTCACCATATTTGCAATCTCGGCACCGGAAGAACCTGGGGTTGCCCTGGCAAGACGCTCCATATCAACTTCGCCGTCAATAGGAATTTTGGAAGCATGGAGCCTGAATATAGCCTCCCGCTCCTTGACATCCGGCATATCCACAACAACCTGCCGGTCGAACCGGCCCGGGCGCAGCAGAGCTGGATCCAGGACATCGGGGCGGTTGGTGGCAGCCAGGATTATAACGCCATCCTTGCTGTCAAAGCCGTCCATCTCAACCAGCATCTGATTAAGGGTCTGCTCACGCTCGTCGTGACCGCCGCCGTAACCTGCACCTCTGGTGCGTCCTACAGCATCAAGCTCGTCTATGAAAATAATACATGGTGCATTCTTGCGTCCCTGCTCGAACAGGTCACGGACACGGCTGGCACCTACACCTACAAACATCTCCACAAAGTCTGAACCGGACATGTGGAAGTATGGGACGCCGGCCTCCCCTGCAATAGCCTTTGCCAGCAAGGTCTTTCCTGTACCAGGCATACCTACTAAAAGCACGCCCTTAGGAATCTTGGCGCCTATATCTGTGAATTTCTTTGGATTCTTAAGGAAGTCCACAACCTCCTCAAGCTCATACTTGGCCTCATCCTGACCCGCAACATCGGCAAACATAACCTTCTTGCCGCCTGCATCGTACCGCTTGGCCCTGCTCTTGCCGAAGCCCATGGCCTTGTT
>JAEEGG010007372.1_pt1 | contig 25388 bp, 9 predicted proteins | sample 9134161 | NCBI WGS metagenome assembly JAEEGG01 (sample SAMN16246543, study PRJNA631951) | gut metagenome | biome: gut microbiome; feature: rumen; material: CR-attached | host: Bos | place: Iran: Karaj | collected 2018-10 | reverse complement strand
CCAGAAGCTCGGCCTTCCGTTGGACAGCGTTGAATTCTCCGACGGTTCAAAGGGCAAGAGCGAATTCCAGGAGTGGGTCTCTGCGGCCCGCGGTGCTAATCCTGACATCAAGCTCGCTATCAAGTGCGACTCAAAGACTCCTTATTCATCGATTAAGTTGTTGATGTCAGAGCTTCAGGACATGAACGAGAACCGTTTCCAGCTTATCACGAATCTCGATGTTAAACGTTTAAACGACTAGTAGTATTATGGCAAAAAAGAATCTATCCAAGCAGAAAAAGATGGATACCCGCGTGAACTTCACGCCAATGGTAGACATGATGATGCTGTTGATCACCTTCTTCATGCTTTGTACTACGCTGGCTAAGCCGCAGGCAATGCAGCTCACCATGCCGTCAAACGAAGACACAAAGCAGTTGAATGAAGAGCAGAAACAGGTTACAAAGGCTTCTCATACCATTACCCTTTACTTGGGTTCCGACGACAAGGTCTGGTATATTGCCGGTCTGCCCAACTACGACGATCCCTCGTGTGTCAAGCAGACGACCTATGGTAAGGACGGAATCGAGAAGGTGCTTTTGGAGCATACTACAGAGGAAGGTGTGAACCCCGTGGCTAAGATCAAGTTGGCCAAGAAGGAGTTGGACGCCAAGAAGAATGCTTACAATTCGAAGATGACCGACGAGCAGTACCAGGAGCAGCTGAAGAAGCTGAAGAAGGGTGAGCTGCCCAATGGCGAGAAAGTTCCCGCCCTGACTGTCATCATCCGTCCTCTGAACACCGCAACGTATGCCAATATGGTTGCCGCTCTTGATGAGATGTTGATTAGCAATATTGATAAGTACGTCATTGACAATGTCGACAAGATGAGTGACGATGATAAGGCACTCATCGAGAAGGCTGGCGTCAAGTGATTAACCCCTAAAAGTAGAATAGACTATGGCAAAAATAGATCTTATTGACAATGGCTGGGTTGACCTCGTATTTGAGGGCAAAAACCAGGCTTATGGAGCTTATCAATTACGCAAGAACACCGGTATACGAAACTTGAAGGCTTTGGCCGTCATGTTCGCCGCATTCCTCATCATTGCCGGTATCGTATACGCAAAGGTCTCTATTGAAAACTACATCGCTTCTAAGAATGCAGCCATCGAGGCTGACGTCGAGCTCCAGAGCTTGGCTGAGAAGAAGGAGATTAAGGAAGAGAAGAAGGACGAACCCGAGGTCGAAAAGATCGAGGTGGAGCGCGTCAAGAGCTCTGTGGCCTTCACCGTTCCTGAAATCAAGAAGGATGAAGAAGTAAAGGAAGATCAGGAGATGAAGTCTCAGGATGACCTCGCTGAAACCAACACCGCCATCGGTGCGTTCACTGTCGAGGGTAACGATGAGACCGCCGAAGTAAAGCACGTAGAAGAGAAGATTGCAGAACCCGAGCCTGTGAAGGAAGAGGAGACGAAGGTGTTCGACGTCGTTGAACAGATGCCTTCATTCCCCGGAGGTCCCAGCGCCCTGATGCAGTACCTCTCCAGCAACATCAAGTACCCGGTAGTCGCCGAGGAGAATGGTGTTCAGGGACGTGTCGTATGTACCTTCGTCGTTGAGAAGGACGGTTCTATCACCGACGTTCGCGTCGTGAAGTCCGTTGACCCCTCACTCGATAAGGAGGCCGTACGCGTGGTGAAGAGCATGCCGAAGTGGATTCCCGGTAAGCAGAACGGTTCTGCCGTCCGTGTGAAGTACACCGTGCCTGTCACCTTCCGTCTTCAGTAATTGATTCGACATGAATAGAAACGTATTCAATAGTATTATTGGATTAACACTCTTATTAGGCTTGTTCTCCGCTTGTGGGAACAAGCCTAATCCTGAATTGGAGGAAGCCTACCAGAAAGCCGCGGAAGCCTTCGTGGCCGACGAGAGTTTCTTTCCCATCCTCGACGAGGAGCTCTTCTATTTCAACAGCCAGCGCCTCGATACCATCGGTGTCGAATACATGAACGAGCAGGATGCCGTCAAGCGGCTCATGAAGCTCGAGACGTGGCTGGCCTTTACCACGCGTAACTTCACGCCGAAGGAAGAGCAGAACCTGCGCGACCGTAAGTATCTGCCCCGCGCAATACCCATTGCCTACGACGGTCTCGCCATCATCGTCAACAATGCCAACCCCGACACGTGCATCACCGTCCGCGATTTTGCACGCATCCTGCGTGGTGAGGTCACCAAGTGGGGCGAAATCTATCCCCAGTCCACGCTGGGAACCATCGACGTCGTCTTCGACAATCCCCTGTCGAGCACCGTCCGTTGGTGTGTCGATTCCATCCTTGGCGGCAAGGAGTTCACCAATCCGAACATCGGTGCGATGAAGACCAGTGCTGCCGTCATCGACTATGTCGAAAGCCACAAGGGCTCGTTGGGCATCATCGGTTCCAACTGGCTCAACGACAAGCGCGACACCACCAATGTCACCTTCAACAAGAATATCACCGTGATGGGTGTCTCGAAGATGGACTCTGCCAAGAGTTACAATTCGTGGAAGCCCTATCAGTATTACCTATATAATGGCAACTATCCGCTCGTCCGTACCATCTATGCGCTGTTAAACGACCCGCGCCCCGATGGCAATCCGACGGCTTTTGCCCATTTCTGTCAGCTGCCGCGCGGCCAGAAAGTCATTCTCCGTGCCGGTCTGCTGCCCCGCACTGCTAATATGAATGTACGTGAAGTCATTGTCAATAGCGGAGTCAAATAAACCTTTCATTTTAACTGACGTCAAAGAGGTAAGAAGTGAGAGGTAAGAGGTAAGAAAAGATGTAAGAAGTAAGAATATTGTGTAATTTTAAAGTAATAAGAATTATGAAACAGATGAAATATGTATTGATGGGAGTGCTGATGTTAGGATTCGGCACTTCAGTGATGGCACAGGACGGCTCACAGGCCGACGTTAATGCCGTAAAGCAGATTATCAGTAACAAACCCGCCGATCTGGACAAGCAGATGAAGCCCTTCTACAAGGCTAACAAGAAGAACGCTGCCAACCTCGTTGCTTTCGCACGCGCCTTCTTCGAGGTTAAGGACACTGCCAACGCCAAGACCTATGCTCACTATGCATTGGAGGCCAGTAAAAACAAGTGCGCACCTGCCTACATCCTGTTAGGCGACATCGAGGCTCTTGCCGACGACGGTGGTGCAGCAGCAGCCCAGTACGACCAGGCTATCTATGCCGACCCCAAGCTCGTCGAGGCTTACTACAAGTATGCTCTGGTATATCGTAAGATTGACCCCCGCGGTGCTGCCGCCAAGCTCGACCAGCTGAAGGCTGAGCGTCCCGACATCAGCGTTGACGCCATCAAGGGCCATATCTACATGATTGCCGGCGACCGTAAGGCTGCTTACGATTGCTACAAGCTCGTACCCGTCGACAAGATTGACCCCAGCTACCTCAACGAGTTCGCTCGTGCCAGCTATTTCGGCGGTCACTTCGAAGATGCTCTCAAGGCTTGCGAGGAAGGTCTGAAGCACAATCCCGGCAACCCCACCTTCACCCGTCTGGCTATGTTCAGCAACTACGAGCTGAAGAACTATGACGCTGCCAAGAACTACCTCAACAAGTATTTCAACGAAATCAAGGACGTCGAGTTCTCTGAGTACGACCACTACTATGCAGCCCTCATCCACGAAGCCCTCGAGGACAAGGACAATGCCAAGGCCTCTTACCACAAGGCCCTCGACCTCGTCAGCGACTCTTCTATGATCAAGCGCTGGGACATTCTCAAGACCCTCGCCAATTCTCACAAGAAGGACGGCGACCTCGACAATGCCATCAAGTACTATCAGGAGTTCCTGGCTTGCAAGCCCGAGGTGAAGGTTGACGACTATGAGACACTCGCCGACATCTACAGCTCATTCGCAAAGGAAGAGGCTGATGAAGCCGCTAAGAACGCCCTGCTCACCAAGGCTGCCGACGTCTATGCCCTCATCGGCGAGAAGTATCCCGTCCAGCAGGCTTACGCCAACTACAAGCGTGCCGAGCTCATCAACAAGACCGACAAGGACATGGCTAAGCGTCTTGCTAAGCCCTACTATCAGCAGGTAGTCACCCTGCTCTCCGGCAAGGCCGACCGCTCAAAGAGCGAGAACACCATGCTGAAGTACAGCCTCCACTACCTCATGTTCGGTTCTTATCTCGACAAGAACATCCCCGCTGCTAAGGAATATGCCACTCAGATCCTCGCCATCGACCCCGAGTACAAAGCTGCTCAGGACATCATGGGTCTGAAGTAAATGCGACTTCTCATCGCTACACTACTGCTGTCAGGAGCAGTATATACTACAGCCGTTCGGGCTCAATCGACGGAATGTTCCGTCATCAGGATTGAGCCGGAACGGCTGCCTGATTTAAACATCCCCCGCTTCAGCCACGCCACGTTCTACGCCGCCAACGGTGAACTGACGGTGGCGGGCGGTCATACCACCAGTTTTGTGCCGACGCCGACGGCCGAATATCTGAAGGACGGCGAGTGGCACGTGATGCCGATGGCCTATCCCCACGACGACGGGCTCTGCGTACCGCTCCGTAGCGGTAAGGTACTGTTGGCAGGCGGCTACAAGGAGAATCTCGGCGTCGGCCAGACCATCGAGGCAGAGCGCTACGACCCTGCTACCCATACTTTCGAGGGTTTTGGCTGTCTCGACAGGCGACGGACCCATGTTTCCGCTGTCGAACTGCCCAGCGGACAGGTTGTTGCCGCCGGCAACTGGTATCACACTGATGCCATCGAGACCTACAATGGCGGCATGTATTTCGAGACTGCTCGCGAGGTGTCTGTGCCGCGCAGCTTGCCCTATCTCTTCTGCCTGTCCGACAGCGACGTGATGGTGGTAAGCGGCTATTGGGACAACTACGGGAAGGTCATCCGCAACAACAGCATTGTCGACCGACTGAAAGGCGCGTCCTTCCGCGTACCGCTTTTCGATACGTGGCAGCCATACCTGCTGCCCAATGCTCCCCGTACTGATGATAGTTTCATTGGCGATATCGAACAAGGCATCTTCGCCTATCTGCTGCCAGTAAGGGATTCCGTAGGGCGCGTGGCTATCTGTGAGGTACGCGATACCGCCTTCTCGCTGTTGCCCACCGCCATGCCTGTTCCCATGAAGTACGAGCAGGATTCTATCATCTATAACACCCCCGTCATTGTCGACCGCCAGTCGCAGTGCGGTTACATCATGGGTGGCGACACCATAGGCCGCACCTACATCCTTTGCATTGACTATGCCAAGCGACCAGCCACCCTGACACTCTATTATGCCGACCCATTGTCCGAGGCCGCAGGGGGCATCCCCATCCTGACGCCCGACGGCAACCTGATTACGACGGGTGGCATTGCCCGTGGCGGCACCTGGTTCACGCCCACCAAATGCGTCTGGCTCTTCCCCGTTGGCAACCGTACCGACGAGGCTGCCGAGGCGCCGATGACGTTCTCCCAGCGCTACTGGCCCATCTATTTCGCGCTGGCCTTGCTGGCATTGCTGGGCCTGCTCCTTTGGGTGAAGCGCAAGCGGTTGCCGCTGCGCAAAACCGCAGAGCGCAGTGGCGAGCCTGTTACAACGGGCAACGACGCTTCCGCATCCTCCGTTCCTGACTCTCAGCAGCCTTCTGCAGGACAGGAACAACTCATGCAGCGTCTGGTGCAACTCATGGAGGACGAACAGTACTATCTGCGTTCCGGTCTGAAACTCTCCGACCTTGCCCACGCCCTCAATACCAACATTCGCTACATCTCCGACTGCATCAACATCTCGCGCGGCTGTTCCGTCTCGCAGTTCGTCAACGAATACCGCGTCCGCCACGCCCAGCAGCTCATGCGCGACAATCCCGACATGAAACTCACCGTCGTTGCTACCGAATCCGGCTTCACCAACGACAAAGCCCTCGCCCGCTCCTTCCGCGACTTCACCGGCATGACCCCCGTGGAGTGGAAAAACAAGAGAGATGGCATTTGACACTCAACATTCAGTATCATAAATTATTTCGAAGAAGATATGAAAAATAAAAGCCACTCGAAAGTGACTTTTAAATGGAGTAGTGTCGATCAAGGCTTGCTCCCCGCACTCAGCGGTGTAGTCAAAACATACGTTCTGACGCTGCAAAGATAGGGATTTTTTCGTTATCTTCCAAATAAATCGGGATTTATTTTCATTTTTTTCGCTTCAAGCCCATTTCTTTTCCAAACTCTTCCTATCTTTCACCGTGGTGAAGATGCTCAAAGGGTATGGCTACGCAATCTGTTTATTTTCCTTAAAATTTTCGGTCTTACGATGTAAAGCTTCTATTTCTTGGGTTCAACTCGGAACATCCTTAGAGCAACCCCAGCGAGGACCTAGAGCAACCCTATCGAAGGCTTATGGATGCCGTATTTAGTGGAGTTTCCTTTATTTACTGCATTTTCCAACGCTTTGGTCTGATAGGCTTGCATGGAAAATAACGGACAAAACGAACTTTCTGCGTGTTAACGGGGGTGAAGAAATATTAAAATTCATTTCGTTTTTCTTTTTGCGCTGCTTTTGCTGTTTTTTTGCCATGAAAGTGCAAAATTGACGGTTAAAAGTGCAAAAATGACGTATGAAATTCCACAATCGACCGACAAATGCGGAATTTGTCCGTTGTATGCAGAATTTGTCCATCGAATCCGACAATTTTTTTCCTGCTATTCCGAATTTTATTCTTATCTTTGTGCACTAAAATATTACTAAATAAAACAGATTATGACACAAAGACGAATAAATATGCACATTGGTAATTATACCAAAGTCCTGGGTGATGACCTCCGTAAAGGCTTGCTCATCACCCTCACCCTACTGTTTGTATGTCCTGGTGTGTGGGGACAGGAGAGTTATTCTGGCGAAGGTTCTGGTACATCAGAAAGTCCCTATATAGTTACTAGTGCAGCCGAATTAGATTGGGTATTCGCATATGGTGGCTATGCCAAACTTAATCAAAACATTACAAGGCAAAACACTGAATTTGTGGTAACTGCAAATCCGGTTCATTTGGATCTCGCCGGACATACACTTACTGTAAATCCAGGAGATTATTATTATAGTCGTATCATAGAAGTAATGTCGACTGCCAGTTTAACAATAACAGATAGTAGTGGAGACAACTCTGGTCAAATAACTGGTGGAAACTTGTATCCTGGATGTGGAGCAGGCATCTATAATAGTGGAATCCTAATTTTTGAGGGAGGTACTATCACAGGAAATAATGCCCAATTAAGAAATAACACTCAAGGATATGGCGGGGCTATCTACAATGCAGCAAGCGCCTCTTTAACCATCAGCGGTGGTGTTATCACCAACAATCATGCCCATAATGCGGGTGGTATTTACAATGATGGAAATATAACACTAACAGGTGGAAGCATTACAAACAATAACAATAATACATCCAACAGTTTAAGTGCTGGAATATATAATACTGCTAATGCCACATTGACCATCTCTGGAAAACCCATTGTAGAGAATAACGGCTATGGTGATATTTTCCTTCAGAACGGAATGAAGATAACCATTGATGGAGAGTTGACGGGAGAAGAAGGCAGGATATGTATAATGATGGCGAATTACAGTCAAGGGGCCTTCACTACAGGATTGAAAGAAGGGAATGGATATACCAATCCAGAGGGTTTTAAGTATTTCAAGTCGGATAACAACAATTACGAACCTTACTTTGATGACTCAAACTCCAATGAGATATCATTCCAAACGAATTGGGTCGCATTGAGAAAACGCTTTGCCGCAGGCGGAACTATCAAATTAAACAAAGACTACGTAGCCTTAGGAACTGACACCTATCTGGAAGTCCCAGCAGACAAAGAGGTGATTCTCGATCTGAACGGAAAGACCATCAATCGTAATCTTTATCCTAATACCCCTACGGGAAATGGATGTGTCATTAAGAACCTGGGCCAACTGACCATTAAGGATACTGGGGGAGCAGGACAAGGAACCATTAGAGGAGGTTATAACTCTGGTGACGGCGGAGGCATTGTGAACATAAACAACGGCATCTTGAATATAGAGGGTGGCCGCATTATGTATAATAGAGCCACAGGAAATGGCTCTGGCATCTATCATAATGGAGCGTCACTTAACATGAAAGGTAAAGTCACAATTGATGGTAATTTGGGAAACTACGTTAATAACGTCTATTTGACGAGTGGGAAGATAATTACCATTAATGGACAACTTGATGTTAACACACAAATTGGTGTCACAATGGAGGACTATAGACGTGCCAATACCAATACAGGTGTCTTTACGTCTGGATTGAATACCTATGGTAGTATCTCGAACTTCACCTCTGATAAAGCTACACAATATGCACAATATATTAATTTATATAGCGATAATGGAGAAGCGAAACTGCAAACAAACTGGAGCTATCTACAGGACGAAATGCAGGTTAACAATAACGTCATTACCTTAGACAAAGACTATCAGTATGGCACAAGTGATGCAGGAGGGTTGAGCGTTCCTGGAAGTACAACGGTAACACTGAATCTCAATGGGCATACCATTGACCGCCACCTGAGTAGTGATATAACAGACGGTTACGTCATCAAGGTAGAAAGCGGTGGAGGCCTGACCATTAGCGGAACAGGAACCATCACAGGTGGAAGAAACAGCGGTGATGGCGGTGGTATCGTAAACAATGGCACCTTGACCATTCAAGGTGGAACCATTACGGGAAACAGAGCGACCGGTAATGGCGGAGGTATCTATCATAACGGCACGACACTCACCCTGTCTGGTGCTCCCGTTATCACGGGTAATACTAGTAACAGCCTGGACAACAATGTATATTTGCCAAATGGTAATCTAATCACGATAGGCGCCGGAAGCTTGACGGGTGCCGATAGGAGTATTGGCGTTTCTATGGAAACGCCAGGAACATTCACCTCGGGGTTAGCTAGTTCGACTCTTCATGTGAAGTTCTCGTCAGATGATGCCAATTATGACACAAGAGCATATAACAACGAGGCACAGCTTCTCTCAGCATGGAACGCACTGAAAGAACGTCTTAACGCTGGTGAAAGCAATATTATTTTATACAAGAACTATGTTGCGGCTCCTGAGGATAATCATTTGTCTGTTCCCAGTGGCAAGAACGTTACACTGGATCTCAATGGCCATATTATCAATCGTAATCTAAGTACTGCTAAAAATGAAGGCTATGTCATCGGAAACAGTGGAACACTAACCATTAAAGATTCCAGGACAGGAGGTACCATCACAGGAGGAAATAATAGCAGTAATACAGGTGGCGGTATCTACAACTTAGGAACATTAACCATCCAAGGCGGTTCTATTACGGGCAACACATGTTCATTTGGTGCTGATGGTGGTGGTGGTATATGCAATCGAGGTACGCTGACGATGAGTGGTGGCACCATTTCTAATAATTTCGCAACATATAATGGTGGAGGCATCTATAATTCTTCTCAGTTCAGCTTTGGCTCGGGCGGAGGAAACTTGACCATTAACGGTGGTACCATCGAAAATAATTCAGCAACTAATGGTGGTGGTGGTATTTATATTGAATCATCATCATCAGGAATAACGATCTCTGGCGGCATGTTTTTAAATAATTCCGCTAATGATGGTGGAGGCATTTATTTGGGAGCTGGTACTCTTTCCATTTCTGGCGGTACTATCTCAGACAATACAGCAACAAGTCATGGTGGGGGCATTTACTATTATGGAGGAACATTCAATCTTTCTGGCAACCCCACCGTCGTTGGCAATACAGTTAGCGGCGTAGCCAACAACATATATCTGCCAAATGGCAAGGAGATTACTGTTAATGGCCCCTTGACAGGTACAAATGGAAGTATTGGTATTACGATGGCAAATCCTACCATTTTTACAAGTGGTTTAACGACTAATTCTCCTGCTTTTAGCAGTTACGAGAAATTCTTCTCGGATGCCAGTACTACCATTAAACTATTGGAGTTTGGAGGTGAAGCTCAACTCAAGAGCTATTGGTACTATCTGCTGGATTTGTTTATCTATGCATCTACAGATTCTAGTAACCCTACAGTTATCACATTGGAGAGTGGCAAGGTTTATAAGCCTCTAAGCGATGAGAGTGCTTTATCCGTTCCGCCAGATACGTATATCACTCTCAACCTCAATGGTCAGACCATCGACCGTGGATTGGGTTCAAGTGCAGCTCAAGGAGATGGTTGTGTTATCTACAACCAAGGTAACTTGCGCATTACGGGTAGCGGCATTATTACGGGTGGAAACAACAATGATACTGGAACCTTTAGAGGTGGTGGAATCTGTAATGAAGGAACACTGATATTAGAGGGTGCGTCATCCATACAAAATAACAAATCAACTGTTGGTGGTGGTTTCTATAATGCAGGCACCCTGTACATCAACGGCGGAACTGTGCAAGAAAACTCGACATCTCTTGATGGTGGTGGCATCTATCAAGCTTCTGGCACCCTATACATTAACGGTGGTACCATCCAAAGCAATACAGCTGCTATAGGAAGAAACGGTGCTGGAATCTTTTATGATGGTGGTACATTTAATCTTGCCGGCAACCCAAATATTTCGTCAAATACGGTGAACAGCGTTGCGAATAATGTATATTTGAAAGGCAATAACAACATCACCATTACGAATATTTTGAGTAACACGACGGCTATTGGTATCGTTTGCGAAAATGGACACACTGATCGCGCCTTTACATCTGGACTCAGTGGAAAGGGTAATGCTGAGAAATTCACTTCCAATGTAGCAGGCAGGGAAATAGGTGTTAATAGTTTAGGAGAAGCTATTATCGGAATACCATATACGCTCTCGTTTGTAGAAAACGATGCAAGCATCTACGTCAATGGAAATAAATATGATGAGTCAACCCTATCTGTCGTAGCAGGCGGACACTTGAAGGTACAAGTACAGGCACCAAGCGGGTATATACCTATAAGCTTTACGCATACAGATGGCGATTTGAGTTCCTATCCCAAATCGAATGTTGAATATCCATTTGATATGCCAGGCCATCATGTGACCATAACAGCGACATGCAAACTTGGAGGCTATTGTGGGATTCCAAGCGAGAACATGAAATACTATCTTGATGGATCCACTCTGAGATTTGTTACCTATAATGGCACCAGTCAACCTATGGCATCATACGGCACAAATACTGTTCCTTGGAGAAATTATAATTACTCTACCGTTGATCTCAGTATGGTGTCTGAGATTAGTCCATTTGCGTTCTTTGGTAGTCATCTGACAAGTGTGAATATCCCAAGCAATGTGACGTCTATCAATACTTTCGCCTTCGCCAACTGTCAGTCGTTGACTAATTTAACTGTTGCTGCAGAAAATCCTAACTTCTCTGCCTCTGGAAATGTTCTTTATAGCAAGTCTGCTTCCCATTTGTACTGCTACCCAGCGGGAAAGACCGAGAACAGCTATGAATTGCCTTCAACGGTAACATCGATATCGGAAGGCGCATTCGCCTATGAAAGAAATCTTCAGACAATTGCTGTTGCTGGTGGTAACACCCATTTCACAGCATCGGATGGTGTCTTGTATAAAAAGTCTGGAGAGAATGCGACAGCAGAACTTGTTCATTATCCGGCAGATAAGGCAGGTACAACATACTTGATACCTACAACTACTACAATAATTGATCCGTATGCCTTCCACTACAATAATTATCTGCAACGTGTGTATCTCCATCATGCCTCAGTGCCGACAGGCGGTGTTTCTATGTTTGATAATACTAATAATACTACTTGTTATATCATGGTTAAGGATGGCTTAGTCGGAAACTATCAGGACGCTTCCAACTGGAGTAACTATAGCAGTCGCATCAAAGCCATCAGACTGTCAGATGCAACTATCACGCTCGATTACGAAGAATTGTATTGGTATGGAGGCTACTATGTCGATTTTGACGATGCACATCCAACAGAAGAAAAAAGACCCGATGTCACGGGCGTCGTCAGTAATGCCGGTGATGGCTATACATTAGTAAAAAATGTAGATTATACAGTGAGCTATACCAATAATGTTAATATAGGTCTTGCTACAGTTAACATCACTGGTATCGGCAACTATGCGGGTGTTCATGGAGCACAAACCTTCAATATCACGAGAAACCTCACATTCACAGGAACGACAGGCCGATATGTCACCTATCACAATACCGACAACGTGAATTACGCCCAACCAGTTGCGAACGACCATGGCTTAGGCACCTATCTCATTACGGGGGTGTACTTCACAACCGGCACGGTGACCCTGTCTGCAGTAATGGATTGGATTCCTGCGAACATGCCGGTCATCCTTTATCATCCGGATGGCTGTAACAGAGTGCATCATTTAAAAGTTCGTGCTGCTGGATCAGGTTCGACAGCCTATGATGCTATCCACTTTAAGGGTGTTGGAACAACCGCAAAGGACTTAAGCACGTTGAAATCAGAAAACGGTGGAGTAAATGCAGAGATCTATGCATTGAGGAATGAAAAATTCTATCGGGCTTATCAAGGAACACTTGCCGCTCGCCGTTGTTATATAGTTAAACCAGCGAGTGAAGCTGCCAGTGCTCCATCATTCCTTTCTATGATTACTGGTGATGGCAATACCACCAGTATTGAGGTGCCGATAGAGGAAATCTTCGGAGAAGAGAAGGGAGATTGGTATACGTTGGATGGCCGTAAGCTGCAAGGCCGACCTACGCAAAGGGGTGTGTATATACGTAATGGTAAGAAAATTGCTATCAAATAAAGGAGGACACAGCTATGAATAAGATACATCGACTAATCTCTTTGGGAGCTATCCTGTTAATGGCAACGAATATCCTTGCCTATAACATCACGATTACAGCTCCTGTTAATGGGACTCTAACACTTTCAGATGGAACCTCCTTGACAGGTACTGCATCAGCTGGCGACATTGTCACCTTGATAGCAACACCTACTCCAAGTCTTTATTATTTGCAAGAAATCGTGATAGAACCCGTCATAGATTTGGGTGACGCTCAAGCTCCAATTAAACGTGCTCCTAGTATTCCGATTCCGAGTAAGATGTTTATTAACAAAACGACTCGTCCAACTGAATTTGCTGAAAAAGTAGCACAGAATTATGGTGGTAGTTACACCTTTACGATGCCTGATGCAGATGTCTCCATTACTGCCACTTTCCTATCAACAACCGACTTTGATGGAAATGACCATATTACTGTGACAATAGGCGGAACAGGTACTTATAATGGTACCATTCGAAGTTTAGTGGTCAAAAATACTATGCCTTCCGAAGTTACATTAGAAGAAGGTACGGACTTTCTGATTACTTCTCAACAACTTGAAGGAAATATTGTTGGCAGCATCAAAGACGCAGGAACCTACAGTTTTACTATTCGGGGAATAGGTGTTTATAGAAATAGTAAAACAGTCGGTGGATTGGTCATTAATAAGGCACCTCTGACAATCACGCCTAAGAATAAGTCCAGGCAATATCGAGATGCAAATCCAACATATACCATTACTTTAAGTACTAATCCAGATAGAGATTTCGAGTATTCCGGATTACAAAATGGAGAAACCAATGAAGTACTTTCCACCCAGCCGACCGTCAATATTGTTGACGTAAACGAAAACAGTGGAGTCGGCACTTACTCTGACAAGGTTGAGGCAACGGGTGCCACCGCCAACAACTATATTATTACTCACGGAAAGGGTACGTTGACTATCACGCGCAGAGATGTAAATTCAAGTAATATTGCGGAGTCAAATCGCGCCCAAGCAACGCTAAGTGAAGTGAATGCAACCTATGCAGATTTCAATACGGACCATTATTATAAGTATGATTCCAGTAATGAAGTAACCCACCAGCCGACTGTCAGCGTAATTGATCCCTCAGATGGTAATAAGGTTCTAACATTAAATACGGATTATTCAGTAGCTTATGCTGTAGAAGCTTATGGTGATGCTTCGTGTCAAACACCAGGAATGTATACTGCGTCGGTTACCTTCATCAATAATTATCAAGGTAATCCGATTGTCAAGAAATACCAAATCCGTAAGGAAGTGACGCTGAATAGCTCATCGAATTATCAGTGGAGGACTTTCTATGACAAGACATATAACATGGAGGTAATAGACGGGTTCCGGGCTTTTTCCGTTCACGGTATAAACGATAATGCAGTAATGTTGGATGAAAGAACTGTTATTAAGGCAGGTATGCCTATGCTACTGTTCAAACCTGGAACCACCTATGCAGGTTTTTATCCACCACTTATCGCTCCAAGTGACGGGCGACTGAATGGTTGGAGCTCTGATGCTAAATACAAATGTTATGTAGATGGAGGAGGAGACCCCATTCCTTGGGATTTGAATAATGATGCTGAAATTACTGGCGGAACCACCAAAATCTGGATATTGGTGGATGACAAGTTCGTGCGTAGTAAGAGTGGAACCTTAGGGGCAGGGAAGTGCTATTTGGATCTGACAGGTACGACCTATAATGCACCTATGTTTAATCTCGGTATCAACCCAACTGGTATCGATGAGATAGAGGTAAGAGACATGAGAACAGATCATCAATTCTACGACCTGAGTGGACGTAGGGTGATGAATCCGACAAAGGGACTCTATATAGTGAATGGTAAGAAAATCATAATCAAATAAGGGAGGATGAAGACTATGAATAAGATACAAAGACTGTCTTTAACACTGATGATGATGCTCTTGGCGACTGCCACATGGGCATATACGGTGACGTTTAATAATACGTCAGGTATTACTATCACTGCAAAAGTTGATGGTAATGCTATTATATCTACTACCGATGTAATGGCAGGTAAAACGGTCGTCCTGACAGTTGCAGAAAACGACACCAAGTACTTGACCACGCTGCAAGTCCAGTCAGATGTTCCCGCAGGTGGTGCATCTGCTCCTCGCCGAACCCCCTCCATAACGATTCAAGGTGACGTAGAGGTAAGACAGACAGGTGAATTTACCTATGAATTCACCATGCCCATCGGCAATGTGACAATAACACCGACGTTTGCGGACAGAATGGATATTAGCAGTGGTACTAATGCTGCAACGATTACGCTTAGTCAAGATTCATATACATTTGACTGGCTACCACATACACCATCTATTACTGGCGTTACCTCAGGAGGAGCATCACTGGATGAAGGTAATGACTATACCGTCAATGAAATTACCCCCAAAACGGCTACTAATCCATATACGAATGCTACTACCTATACCGTTTCAATATCCGGAAAAGGGAAATACAAAGGTACGGCAACTACGAGCTATACTATCAGTCAACGTAATCTTGCAGGTCAAACAGGAGATGGAGGTTACTCTGCTGCAAGTGTCCTTTTGGCGAAAAGTAGTACTACTTTTACCCACAATAACCAGAAACCAGTTGTGTCTGGGGTTTATATGAATGGTCAGTCCTTAGTACAAGGTACTGATTATTATGTTGCCACCGATTTAGATGCCGAAAATGGATTCCTGAATGCAGCTACTTATCCTATCAGTATTTCTGGTAAAGGTAATTTCACGGGTACAACGAGTGCGGACTATATTATTAATCCCATGCCCCTCTCAAGTTGTACAATTACCTATTCGAGTAATTTTACGTACAATGGTTCGGTTCAGCAACCGACTATTTTTGACGGGACTAGCCCAAGGACAACTGATATCAGCATTTCTGATGGCGTTGCGTCTTTGATAGCGAACACTGACTACGAATTAAAAGAATATAGTAATGCTAGCTCCACTCAGATAGGATCTTATACGATGACTGTCAAAGCTGTGACTGGAACAGATAAAAATTACACCGGTGAGGTTATCCTTCCTTATAATATTAATAGTGCTGGTGCCCAGATTACACATGTAGAAACTATAAAATATACAGACGAGAATACCTATTATTCAACACCATATACTGGAAAAGAAATTAAACCTGATATAACGGTGAAAGACGGTGAGACTACGCTAACAAAGGGCAATCATTATGATGTTGTTTACTATAACAATGTGAATGCCGGATGGGCTACGGTTTCGGCTGTAGGTAAGAGTCCGTATAATTTCAATATCTCCAGGAACTTTAAAATTAATCCCAAATCTCTGACTGACGGAATGGTGACGTTGTCTGCAACGAGTTTTGTGTATAATGCTTCTGTACAGAAACCAACAGTCACGGTGACGGATGAGATAAATACTGGTACGACAGAAAGTCCTAATATGGTTTCCATCATCAAGACTAGCGACTATGTTATTACCAACGAGGGCGGAACAAATGTAAATCCTACTGCAACACCATACCAAGTAGTAGTTCAAGGTCAGAACAACTATACGGGTACAATCAATAAGACGTTTAGTATTACTGCATTAGCCTATGATAACGACAACACCACTATAACGCTTGGCACCACCGATTACGTCTATGACGGAACGGCCAAAACGCCTACCGTGCAGCAGGTGAAAATAGGGGGGATTGTTATTCCGTCGACGGACTATACAGCAGTACCTAGCAATAACACCGATGCCGGTACTGCTACTGTTACGATTAGTCCAAAGACATCTGACCCAATCAACCTGTCGGGTTCAGCTACAAAGGACTTCACGATTGCAAAGAGGCCGATAAGTGATATGACGATTACGCTGAGTGCAACCAGTTTCACGTATAATGGTAGTGAGCAGAAACCAACTGTTACCATCGAAGGGCTGACTCTCGATACTGATTATACGTTAACTTGGCCAGAAGCCAGCACAGCGGTGGGATCATATTCCGTAACGATTAAGGGTATAAACAACTATACAGGAGAAATCGTTAAGACCTACGTGATTAATTACGGTACGTCGGATAATGATTTCACTGTGGTGTTAGCAGACGCGACAACACCTATTTACTATGATGGCTCGGCGAAAGAGCCAGCTCTTACGGTAACAAAAACTGGTGTTGCTGTCGCTTTGGTAAAAGGAACCGATTATGACGTATCATATAGCAACAATGTCAATGTGGGTACAGCAACAATCGTTGTAACGGGTATGAATAACTATCAGTTCCTAAAGACGACCACATTCAATATACAACCTCGGACATTTACTGAGAATGCCCAAATTACAGTAGCTCTGTCGGGAACAACATCGTTCACCTATGATGGAACTAAACATCAGCCGACTATTACGGTGACAGATGCTGCTCGTGTAACGTCAGAGCAGACGCTGTTAGAAGGAACTGACTATACTATCAGCGAGGCACAGACCGATGTGGGTACTTATTCAGTTACTGTCACAGGTACAGGAAACTATACGGGCACAAAAGCATCGACGGCAACATATGCAATTAATATGCTTGATATCACAGGCGCCACTGTCACGCTGAGTTCTACTAATTACCTGTATGATGGTACGGATAAGAAACCAACGGTGCTGCAATTGAAGAAAGGGACAGTGGTCATTCCCTCGACGGACTATGACGTGAGTTGGGAGAATTGTAAGAATGCAGGTAAAAAAGGAGTGACTACAACATATCCTAAAGTGGTCATCTCTCCACACAATTTTGGTACAGCAACAGCCTCCAAATACAACCTGTCAGGCTCAGTTGAACAAGATTATGTTATTGATCAGAAATCTATCGCGCTGAATGAGATTACCATCACGGTTGCGCCTACGGAGTTGACATATACAGGAGGCCCTTTGAAGCCAACGACCATAACTGTTGAGGATACCAGTATGCCTACGGCTTCTCGATTATTATCCGAGAATACGGACTACACTCTTGGTTATCCGATAGATATTACCAGTTATGGAGTGAAGAACTTCACTATTAATGGTATTGGCAACTATACGGGTAGCGTAACAAAGTCGTACACTATTATCGGCAATACGAACTTCGTCGTTAAATTTAATACTTCAGACGGAAACGCGCCAACCGATATAGTCTACGATGGTACTGCACACGAGCCCGCTGTCGTCGTAACGACAGACGGGGACCCCACAAACGCTCTTGCAGCCAGTGACTATGATGTGTCTTATAGCAGCAATAAGGATGCAGGTACTGCTTATGTGACCGTTACGGGAAAGAATAACTACAGCGGTTCAATTTCTTTGCCCTTTAATATAGGTAAACGCCTACTAACTACTATGAGTGGTACAGATCCGGTAATTACCGCGACACTGACTCCTTCGAGCTTTTACTATAATGGCAATCCCCAGCAACCCACAACTATTACGGTGTTTGATGCAGGGGCGAATATCAATAAGAATTTGACATTGAGTAAGGACTATACGGTTACTTATCCGTCGGATGTCACTAATCAGGGTACTAAGACGGTGACTATTACTGGTACAGGAAATTATAGTGGTACACTGTCGCCTACATATACCATCAACCAGCTTGATATCTCGACGGCAACGGTTACGTTGTTCTCGCTGTCGAGTTATGTGTACGACGGGGCAAATAAGGAACCGGGTGTGCAACTGGTAAAAGTGGGAGATGTCGTAGTGCCATCATCTGCCTACAGCGTAGTATATTCTAATAATATGAATGCCAGCACAGCAACGACTAAAGCAAGGGCTATAGTGACGGCAAAGACGGGCTCGAACTTTACGGGTAGCGCCTATGCAGAGTTTTCCATCGAGCAAAAGGAGGTCACCAGTAGCATGATAACCCTTAGCGGAGAGGGATTCAATACTGTTTCCAATAGCTTTACTTACGATGGAGCCTCACACAGTCCGACGGTGACGGTTGCAAATGGTACGTTGGCTATGGCACTTACTACGGATTATACGCTGACGAATCCGACTCATACGGAAGTAGGTAACTATGTGGTTCAGATTGACGGAACCGGTAATTACAAGGGTACGGCTACCAAGCAGTATAGTATTGTGACGGCAGGGTCAACGGCGTTTACGGTGGAGGCCATCCCTGCACAGACCTATACAGGTTTGGCATTGATGCCGGAACCCGTAGTGAAGGCAACGGTGAATAATGTGCTGACCACACTGACAAAGGGTACTCACTATACGGTGGCATGGGCTAATAACGTGAATGTCGGAACGAACACCGCTTCTGTGATAGTGACAGGCTTGGATAACTATGCGGGAACACAGACGGTGTACTTCACCATTAATCCCAAGGAGCTGATTGCTGACGAGACGACGCTGTCGGCAACGGCCTTTAGCTATAACGGTACGGAACAGAAACCCACTGTGACTGTGACGGATGGCGGTACGACGCTGGTAAAGGACAAGGACTATACGCTGGCATATCCAGACGATATAATCAATCAGGGTACGAAAACTATTACCATCACAGGTATCGGCAACTATGCAAGTCAGTTCACGAAGACATACGCCATCAACCAGCTGAGTCTCTCGACGGCAACGATCACCTTAGCGACCCTGACGAGCTATGTCTATGACGGTACAGCGAAGACGCCTGCCGTACAGTTGGTAAAGGTGGGTGAACTGGTAGTGCCTACGACGGCTTATGACGTGGTCTACACCAGCAACACTAACGTAGGAACTGCTACGGTGACGGTAACGGCCAAGATGGGTACGAACTTCAAGGACGGCAATACCACGACGTTCAGCATTGAGCAGAAGCCAGTGACCAGCGACATGATTTACCTGAGCAGTGAGAATCTGGAATATACGGGTAGTAACATCAAGCCGGAAGTAACTGTGAAGGATGGTACGAAGACGCTGGCACTGACCACGGACTACACACTGACCAATGCCGGTGGAACGGAAGTGGGCTCCTATGAGGTGATGATTACTGGTCAGGGCAACTATAAGGGAACCGCCAAGAAGCAGTATAGCATCATAACCAAGGGTGCTGCAGGATTTACGGTTGACGAGTTGACGGTGCCACTGACCTACACAGGTATGCCACTGACACCAACGGTAACCGTGAAGAAGGCGGGTACAACAACCGTCCTGACACTGGGTACGGACTATGAGGTGGCCTACACGGACAACATCAACGTGGGCACTGCCACGGCAACAGTGACGGGTAAGGGTAACTACAGCGGAACACGCTCTGTCAACTTCACCATTAACCCGAAGCCTCTGACAGACGGTATGGTAGCACTCTCATCAACATCGTTCATCTATAGCGGTAGTGAGCAGAAACCAGTAGTCAGCGTGACAGATACAGACAACAACATGCCACTGACGCAAAACACGGACTATACGGTGACCTATCCTGCCGACGCCATCAGTCAGGGTACGAAGACAGTAACCATCAGAGGTATCGGTAACTATACCGGTGAGATTACGAAGGATTACACCATCGGACTACTGAGTCTGAACGACGCCTCTGTAACACTGAACGAACTGACCAGTTACATCTATGACGGCAACGAGAAGAAGCCTACGGTGAAAGAGGTGAAGGTAGGAACACTGGTGATTCCAACTACGGGCTACACAGTGGCTTATCCCGACGATGTGATTAACATCGGTACGAAGACCATGACCATCACAGGTAAGGGGAACTACACGGGGGCTACCACCGCAAGCTACACCATCACGCCAAAGACTGTGAACAAAGAGATGATTCTCCTAAGCAACGAAAATCTGATTTACACAGGTAGTATCATCAAGCCTACCGTAACGGTAAAGGATGGTTCAAAGACGCTGATAGAGAATACGGACTATACGCTGACCAATGAAGGTGGAAAGGAGGTTGGAACCTACAGTCTGACCATTACAGGTAAAGGAAACTACACGGGAACAGCCTCCAGGACATTCAACATCATTACGAAGGGTGCTTCGGTATTCAGCGTGAGCGATATTGCCAGTGTCATCTACAATGGTAGTGAGCAAGAACCGGACATCACCGTGATGGATAACAGTACGACACCAGCAACAGTACTGACCAAGGGCACGCACTACACAGTGGCTTACAGCAACAACAAGAATGTGGGTTCGGCATCAGTCATCGTGACGGGTATTGGCAGCTATGCGGGTACGGTAAGCAAGAACTTCACCATCCTGCCGAAGACGCTGACAGGAGCGATGGTAACACTATCGGCCACCAGCTTTGTATTCAACAGCCTGGCACAGAAGCCAGAGGTAACCGTGGACGATAAGAATGCTGCCAATGTTTCCATCATAACAGACTATGACTACACGATACTGAACAATGGTGGCATCAACGTGGGTGACAACCATGAAGTGAAGGTAACAGGTAAGGGCAACTACACAGGTACGGTGACCAAGACCTATGCCATCACACCACTGAGCATTGCCAATGCCAACGTAACTCTCTATCAGTTGCAAAGCTACGTTTACGATGGTACAGCCAAGAAACCTGGTGTTCGTGAGGTCATGGTGGACGACATCACTGTGCCTACCACAGGCTATGATGTAAGCTACGGTGAGAACACGAACGTAGGTAATGCAACAGTAACGGTAACGGGTAAGGGTAACTTCAAGGATACAAAGACGGTGAACTTCACCATCACAGGCAAGCCGATTACCAGCGACATGATAGTACTGAGCAGCGAGAACTTCATCTATAACGGTGAGGTGCAGAAGCCTACAGTTGTTGTGAAGGACGGTGCGAAGACACTGACCTTAGGTACTGACTACGCACTGACCAATGCGGGTGGTACCAGTGTTGGCACTTACAGTGTGACCGTGGCAGGTATGGGCAACTATGCCAGCGAGGCCTCAAGGTCGTACAGCATTGTGGAGAAGGACGGTACTACCAACTTCACCATCTCGCTGAGCAACACAAGTGTACAATATAACGGCAGTGCACAGACTCCGGCAGTAACAGTGACAGACGGAGTGAAGACACTGACCAACAATACAGATTATGAGGTGGCCTACACCAACCATGTGAATGTAGGAACTGCAACAGTAACGGTAACGGGTAAGGGCAACTATGCAGGTACAAAGATGGCAACCTTCACCATCACGGCGAAACCACTGACGGAAGCGATGGTAACACTATCGGAGACCAGCTTTGTCTACAACACCCTCATACAGAAACCTGAGGTAAGCGTCAGCGATGGTGACATCATGACGAAGGATGACTATGTGATTACCAACAATGGCGGTACCAATCAAGGTACTTACCATGTCATTGTGAATGGCCAGGGTAACTATAGCGGACAGATAGACAAGACGTTCACCATCACACCGCTGAGCATTGCCGAGGCCAACGTTACTCTCTATCAATTGCAGAGCTATGTTTACGAAGGACTGCAGAAGAAGCCTGGTGTCCGTGAGGTAACCGTAGGTAACATCAACGTACCAACACAAGGCTACACAACCAGCTATGGTGACAATGTGAATGCTGGAACAGCCTCAGTGACGGTGACCGGTCAGGGCAACTTCAAGGATAGCAAGACGGTGACCTTCGAAATCGAACCGAAGGCTGTAGAGAACAGTATGATTACGCTGAGCAACTATGAATACACCTATAATGGGGAGATTCAGAAACCTGAGGTAATTGTCCGCGACGGAGAGACCACATTGGTACTTGATACAGACTATACCTTGCTGAACAACGGTGGAAAGACTGTTGGAGCATACGACGTAACCATCACCGGTAAGGGTAACTACAAGGGTACTGCCAGCAAGACATACATCATTAATGCCAAGGAGGTGGGTAGCTTTGAGGTTACGCTGAGTGCAGAAAGTGTGATCTATAACGGTAGTGAGCAACAGCCAGAGGTAACCGTCAAAGACGGTGAAACCGTGCTGACTCCAGGCGTCAACTACACGGTAGCATACAGAGACAATGTGAACGTAGGTATGGCAACTGTAACGGTAAGAGGTTTGGGTGAATACGATGGTAGCAGGAACAAGACTTTCCTCATCAAGCCTAAGGAGCTGAGCAATGCAATGGTTAGCCTGAGTAACACCACGTTTACCTATAACGGATTGTTACAGATGCCAGCAGTAACCGTCAGCGACGGAACGGCTCTGACATCGAACGACTACTACATTACCAACGAGGGTGGTCTGGACAAAGGCACCTACAACGTGATGGTGACAGGTAGGAACAATTACACAGGAACCGTAGTACGTCAATATGCCATCAACCCGATGAGCATCAACGATGCCCATGTAACGCTCTACCAGTTGCAGAGCTACGTATATGACGGTACAGAAAAGAATCCTGGAGTACGTGAAGTAGCCGTCGGCTCACATATCGTACCATCCACCAGCTTTACCACCACGATTTCTCCGAACATCAACGTAGGTACAGTAACGGTAACCGTAACTGGCGAGAAGAACTATACGGGTTTGGCATCAACTACCTTCGAGATTACGCCGAAGCCTGTAACTTCAGGAATGATAACGCTGACGCCAGACTACTTCTACTATAATGGTAGCGTACAGAAGCCTGCAGTAAGTGTGAAGGACGGAAGCAAGAACATGGTTGAGAACACGGACTATACCGTAACCAACGAAGGTGGTATGGAAGCAGGCGACTATGAGGTGAAGGTGAAAGGTATAGGCAACTATATGGACGAGGCGTCTGTGAAATTCACCATTCTGAGCAGTGGTGTGAACACCTTTGTGGTAACACTGGAAACCACCGAATATACCTTCGACGGCACAGAGCACAAGCCTAACGTTACCGTAAAGATGGAAGACAGGACGCTGAGCGAAGGAACGGACTACACCTTAATATATAACAATAACGTGAATGCCGGTACGGCAACGGTTACTGTGAAGGGTGTGGGCGACTATACCGGTGAGCAGATGAAGACCTTCGTTATCCTGCCGAAGACGCTGACAGGCGAGATGGTAACACTCGACAAGACCTCATTCATCTATAACGAAAAGGTGCAGAAGCCAGAAGTGACCGTGGCAGACGGAACCCTTATGACAGAGGACGACTATACCGTGACTAACGACGGTGGAACGGAAGAGGGAACCTACCAGGTGGTTGTAGTCGGACAGAATAACTATAAGGGTACGGTAATCAAGTCGTTCACCATCACTCGTGAGGAGATTCACGGAGATGACGATCCTGAGCATCCGGACGAGAAAACAGTCACGTACACTCCAACAGAGGAAGGTAGCGATGAGGTGAAGGTTTCGGGCTGCGAAGGAACTGAGACGGAACTGGAACAAGTCACAAGTGTAACTGTTCCTGCTACTTTCACCTCGAACGGAAAGACCTATACTGTAGTAGGTATTTCTGCCAACGCCTTTGCCAATGTGCCGAACCTGACGGATGTTTATTTGCCAGACACGGAGGAGCCTCTGGAGATAGCTGAGGATGCTATTCCGGCAACAGCTACCATACACACTACCCTAGCCCTGCTTGATAACTATGCACTGATGCCTAGCCTATCAGAAAGCTTCAAGGCTGGTAAGATAATGACTACGGTGACGGCAAAGAACCGCTACTGGACATTCTCAAGTGGTGTGGATGTCTATGTTCCAGATGGTGTATCGGTTTATATTGCTCGTGAACGGGACAACGCTACAGTAACCATCGTAGAACTGTCAGACAACGACCTGACAGTGGGTGGACAGCGCATCATCAAGCACAACAATGGCGTTCTGATTAGCAGTGAGGGTAATGACACACCTTACGACCTTGTGGCTTGTGGACGACGAATGACCAGTGGTACCACCATCAGTACAGATGACTATAAGGACTATGGTTCGCAGAACTGTCTGGTGCCTGTTATCGTAGCGACGCACTTCGGCACTGGTTATTACTTCATGAAGAATAACGAGTTCTACAGCATCCAAGAGGAGAGCGAAGACATTAAGGTGCCTGCTGGTAAGGCTGTGCTTTACCTGAGACAAGCAGCATCCAGTCCGTCGTATAGTTCAATCATACAACTGGTGAACACGGGTGAAGTGACGAACATCAACAGTATCACTGATGATACGGATGAGGGTGACTGGTACGATATGAGCGGACGCAAACTCAATGGTCGTCCTACGAAGAAGGGTGTTTACATTAAGAATAACAAGAAAACTGTGATCAGATAAAAATGAGCATTATGAACAAAAAGATTCTTTTCGCCATCATGACACTGCTGTTGTTGGTAACGGCATGTAACAAGAATGATGATATTGAGATATTGCAATCGTTGGTGTTTGTCCCAGAGCACAGTAGCGGTTGTATCCGTGTGGATGGAACCAGCGCAATGACCATACGTTACCGTGCGGAACCCAAGAAGCTGATACCGGAACTGGTGAACAACAGCAAGGGATTCAAGTTTGAGGGCAAGTCGCTTAGTGAGACACCGTCGCTTACCATCAACAAGATTACAGGTGATGAAGCCAGTGGTGTGCTGACGCTAGAGGTTACGCCAACTGCTGGATTTGAGCATAATGGCGACTATG
>JAEEGG010007371.1_pt1 | contig 25388 bp, 20 predicted proteins | sample 9134161 | NCBI WGS metagenome assembly JAEEGG01 (sample SAMN16246543, study PRJNA631951) | gut metagenome | biome: gut microbiome; feature: rumen; material: CR-attached | host: Bos | place: Iran: Karaj | collected 2018-10 | reverse complement strand
AGAGCAATTACTTCTGTGGGGTTAGTGGCACCCGAGCTCAGTTCTGCAAAATGCTGACGTTGATCCAAACAATGCTCGACCAACTCGTCCAAATTGTTGATTTTTGCTACTGTAGCAATAGCAAACTTACCCAGATGCGAGTTGACCACAATGGGTTGAGCATCCGTATCGCTGATGACACCGATACCAATATTGCCTACAAACTTACCTAACTCATCGCAAAATTTCGTGCGAAAATAGGAGTTTTCAATATCGTGAATCGAACGGTGAAACAATTCGCCGTCGTAGGTTACCATACCCGCACGCTTGGTGCCAAGATGTGAATGATAATCAATACCATAGAATAAATCCTTCACGCAAGGATGTTTGGAAACAGTGCCAAAAAAGCCGCCCATAGTGTTTTCAATTTAGGTGATAAAACAAAAAACATCTGCGGGAACTACCTCGTAGATGGACTGCAAAAATACAGAATTTCACCTTGGTTCCGCAACATTTTTGTATTTTTGCGCGTTTTTTCATAAATCTATGATACTCAAACTCTACCCTACCGATCCCAACCCGCGCTACGTCAAGATGATCTTGGAATGCTTGGCCGACGGCGGTACCATCATCTTCCCTACCGACACCTTGTACGGTTTGGGAGGTTGCATCAACAACCCGCGTACCTTCGAACGCATCTGCCAAATCAAAGGCATCAAGAAGGAGAAGGCCAACTTCTCTTTTATCTTCCACGACCTCAGCATGTTGAGTGAGTTCACCAAGCCCATCAACAACGATGTGTTCAAGATGATGAAACGCAACCTGCCTGGGCCGTTCACTTTCATTTTGGAGGCCAACAACAACATTCCACGCATCTTCCAGAGCAAGAAGAAGACCATCGGCATCCGCATCCCCGACCAACCAATCATAACGAACATCGTGAAGGAGTTCGGGAGTCCTATCATGACCACCTCTTTGGCCGACGAAGAAGACGAAATCAACCCTTACCTCACCGACCCTGAAGAGATTCATGACCGTTACAAGGACTTGGTAGACATCGTCATCGACGGTGGTGCAGGCGAGAACGAAGAAAGTACCGTTGTGGATTGCACTGATAATGATATAGTTATCATTCGTCAAGGCAAGGGATTGTTGGACGAATGAAAAAAAATTGGCTGAAAAAGTCAAGGATAACGAAAAAAGCTGTACTTTTGCACCCGCAAAAAGCAAGGATGACTCGGTAGCTCAGCAGGTAGAGCACAACACTTTTAATGTTGGGGTCCTGGGTTCGAGCCCCAGCCGGGTCACGAAATTCAAAAATAGACCTAATTGATTTCCAATCAGTTAGGTCTTTTTCATACCCCAAAAAAAATGGTCTGCCGTTTCAACCGTGTGTCAATCGTTGTTTTTATAAAACGCAATCAGCTCCTCCATGGTCGCGAAAGGTTTCTCGTCGAGGTCCACCCAGACACCCTCATTGAGGCGCTGCATCTTCCAACCTGTCACCGCACCGTCGACCATCACTGGCACAACGCGTCTGTCCATTCCAAGATTGAAGCCCTCTCCTATCAGACCTTCATACGCCTTATTCATCTTATCGACGATGCCACTTAGGCTACCTTTTATCTTGTTATTCGGCATAGGGTGGATTGTGTTTTATGCTGCAAAAATACACAAAATAATGTGAAAACCAAAAACAAAACGGAAATCATATACGGCTGCCATGATACGACAACCCTACAATCTATATTGGCTACCACGGTGTGACAGCACTACAATCCAAAACTTTTAACTACACTAAACCTTAAGCCATCAATTCTAAACTATTTTCATTATCTTTGCCGACCAAACGAGAAACCCATGATTGACCTATTGAAAGACCTCAACGAGCCTCAAAGAGAGGCCGTTACCACTATAGAAGGCCCCGTAATGGTGATTGCCGGTGCCGGCTCGGGCAAGACCCGTGCCCTCACCTACCGCGTCGCCTACATGATCCAAGAGGGGATCGACCCCTTCAGCATCATGGCCCTCACCTTCACCAACAAGGCCGCCCGCGAGATGAAGGAACGCATCATGCAACTCGTCAACGCGAGTGACGCCCGCAATGTGTGGATGGGCACCTTCCACTCCATCTTTGCAAGGATTTTGCGCATCGAGGCGGAAAAGATTGGCTTCACGAGCAATTTTTCGATTTACGATACTGATGACTCGAAGGCTCTCATCACGCAGATACTCAAAGACTTGAGCCTCGATACTAAGGTCTACCCCGCCAAGCAAGTGCTGTCGCGTATCTCTGCGGCCAAGTCGAGCCTTTACTCTCCTGAAGACTACGCCAACGACCCGGAGATTCAAGAAACCGACCGCAAGTCGAACAAGCCGCTCATCGCACAGCTGTTCAAGCTCTACAACGAGCGTCTGCATCGTGCCAATGCCATGGACTTCGATGACATCTTGTACTTCACCAATGTGCTGCTGCGAGACAACCCTGACGTGCTCTACAAATACCAAAACCATTTCAAGTTCATCCTCGTCGACGAGTACCAGGACACCAACTACGCCCAATACCTCATCGTGAAGCGCATCGCGGCACTGTTTGAGAACATTTGCGTGGTGGGCGACGACGCACAAAGTATCTATGCTTTCCGTGGTGCCAACATCCAGAACATCCTCAACTTCAAGAATGATTATCCTGATTATAAGTTGATTAGGCTGGAACAAAACTACCGTTCCACCCAGAACATCGTCAACGCTTCGAACGCTGTCATTGCACACAACAAAGACCAAATCAAAAAAAAGGTGTGGAGCGACAAGGAGAAAGGCGAACTCATTGGCCTCATCCACGCCAACAGTGACACCGAGGAAGGCACTATGGTGGCCAATAGCATCTTCCAATACAAGATGACGCGTCACCTGCCCAACAAGAGTTTCGCTATCCTCTACCGCACTAACGCCCAAAGCCGTTCGATGGAAGAGGCGCTGCGCAAGCAGAACATACCTTATAAAATATATGGCGGTCTCTCGTTTTACGACCGCAAGGAAATCAAGGACCTGCTAGCCTATTTCCGCGTCGTCATCAATCCCGAGGACGAACAAGCGCTTTTGCGCATCATCAACTACCCTGCCCGTGGCATCGGCAAGACCAGCATCGAGCGTATGATGGTCGTCGCCAACGAACAACGCACAAGCATCTGGAAATGCATGGAGAACAACGTGTTTCCGCAAGACTTCAACATGGGCACCATCAACAAGTTCCGCGACTTCATGGTGATGATCAAGAGCTTCCAGTCACTGCAAGAAAAGATGAATGCCTTCGAATTGGCCAAACACATCACCAATACCATAGGACTCATCAAAGTGCTGAAGGAAGACGACACGCCAGAGGGCGTCTCGAGGGTCGAAAATGTGGAGGAATTGCTCAATGCCATCATGGAATTCAGCGACCGACAAGTGGATGAGACCACAGGCGAAACCGCACGCGTCGACTTGGTGCAGTTCATGGAAGACGTGGCTTTACTCACTGACAGCGAGATGAAGAAAGACGACCCCGAGGAGGACTTCGTCAGCCTGATGACTGTACACTCGGCCAAGGGCTTGGAGTTCCCTTATGTCTATGTCGTGGGCATGGAAGAGAACCTCTTCCCTGGCATCCTCAGCCTCAGCACGAGAGAAGAGCTAGAAGAGGAACGCCGTCTGTTCTACGTGGCCATCACCCGCGCCATGACCAAGCTCACCTTGAGCTATGCCGAGCAACGCTACCGTTACGGTAACCTCACCCTCAGCGAGCGTTCGCGCTTCGTCGATGAAATTGACGCTAATCTCATCGAACAGACACAGAAAGCTTCATTTAAAGGCACTTCGCCAACGAGTGAAAGGTCTTTCGGACGCTTCAGCGAACACGGCTTCCGCAAATTGGAGAGCACACCATCGATGACAAGGCCAAGTTACAGCCAACCCACTGTACCACAAAACTTTGAACCGTCCAACCCAGACCTCCTGCAGGAAGGCATGAGGGTGATGCATCAGAAGTTCGGTGCTGGCACTATTTTAAGCATTGATGGCGCTGGAGCGAATAAAAAAGCCTCAGTGCATTTTGACACTGCCGGTGTAAAGATGCTCATGTTAAAGTTCGCACGTTTGGCGATAATCAAATAAAAATTCATACTTTTGCACTAAAATTGTAATACAATGGACAGAATTGGATTAACTTATAATACAGAAAAAGAGCAAATTGTCATCTCGGAATATGGCCGTTGCATACAAGAAATGATCAAGAAGTTGCCAGAGATTGAAGACCGCGAACAGCGCACCGAGGCCGCCAAATACATCATCAGCGTGATGGTGCAGATGAACCCGAGCATCAAGCAGTCGAGCGACTATGAACACAAGCTTTGGGACCATCTCTATATGATTTCAGGCTACCAACTTGATGTGGACAGCCCTTACGCTCCGCCCGTCCCAATGGAAAAACAAAGAAAACCTCAACATATTGGTTATCAGAATAACGACATCAAATACGGACACTATGGCCAATACCTCATCAAGATGATTGAGGCAGCCTCGCGAGAGGAGAACGACGAGATTCGTGAAGCCCTCGCCTATTCTTTAGCCAGTCAGATGAAGCGCAACTATCTGGATTGGAACAAGAGTGTCGTTAACGACCAAGTTATCATCGACGATCTTAAGAAAATCAGTGGCGGACGCCTCGTCATCGCCGACGAGTCGAAGCTGAACAACAACGGCGACATGCCTGTAAAAGGCCAGCCTCAAGCCAAACAACAGCAGCAGCAACAGCAAGGCAAGAAGAAAAAGAAAAAAGTGCCAAACCTGAAGGCCAACATGAACAACCCGAACAATCCGGCATATAAGAAGCGCATGCAAGAATTAGGTAAAATGTAAGGCCATGGCATCACTGAAAATCAAAGGCGGCTGCAAGCTGCAAGGCGAAATCATCCCGCAAGGTGCAAAGAACGAGGCCATGCAGATTCTTTGTGCCTGCCTGCTTACCGAGGAAAAAGTTACCATCCACAACCTGCCCGACATCCTCGACGTCAACAACTTGATTGCTCTGTTGGAAGGCATGGGCGTTACAGTGGAGCGACCTACTAGACATGACATTGTATTACAAGCCAAGTCCATAAACTTCAACTACTTCCACCTGAGTGCCTACCAAAAAACCGCATCAAAGCTTAGAGGTAGCGTGATGATGACCGGCCCGATGCTGGCACGCTTCGGCAAGGCCTACATGCCCAAGCCGGGTGGCGATAAAATCGGTCGACGCAGATTGGACACCCATGTCATCGGTCTCCAGAAACTCGGCGCCATCTTTGACTTCAACTCATACGAAGTCGAGGTGCAACGCGGCGGACTAAAAGGCTGCTACATGCTCCTTGATGAGGCTTCCGTAACCGGTACGGCCAATATCGTCATGGCGGCAGTATTGGCCCAAGGCACCACCACCATCTTCAACGCTGCCTGTGAGCCTTATCTCGTGCAACTCTGCACCATGCTCAACAGCATGGGTGCCGATATCAAAGGTGTTGGTTCCAACCTTTTGACCATCAATGGCGTAAGCCGATTACACGGTACAGAGCACACGCTGCTTGCCGACATGATTGAAGTGGGCAGTTTCATCGGCATGGCCGCAATGACGGGTTCTGAAATCACCATTAAAAACGCCGGCATCGCTCAATTAGGCATCATTCCCGACGTATTTCGCCGACTTGGCATACAAATGGAATACCATGGCGACGACATCTTCATTCCTGCCCAAGACCATTATGAGGTGCAGACTTTTATGGACGGCAGCATCCTCACCGTGGCCGATGCGCCCTGGCCAGGCTTCACGCCCGACCTCATTAGTATCGTACTCGTAGTAGCCACACAAGCAAAAGGAACTGTGCTCATCCACCAGAAGATGTTTGAGAGCCGATTGTTCTTCGTCGACAAGCTCATTGACATGGGTGCACAAATCATCCTCTGCGACCCGCACCGCGCCAATGTCATCGGCCTTGACCATGCCCATGCTCTGCGTGGCATCCGCATGGCCTCCCCCGATATCCGCGCTGGTGTAGCCCTGCTCATAGCCGCCCTCTCTGCCGATGGCTACAGCATCATCGACAACAGCGACCAAATCGAGCGCGGCTATCAATATATTGATAAGCGATTGAACACGCTGGGGGCAAAAATTGAGCGTTTGTAATTAGATTATTTCTGCCTATTTACTGAACGCACAGCCCGTACAGTTCGGCCCCAATCGCGGAAGTCGAAATGGTTTGTGTTAGCATAGGCGGAGTTCAATTGGAAATACCACGACTCACTTGGGTTGAATATTTCTAACGAACTCGACCAATAGTCACCTTCGGTGCCAGCATAAACAAGCCCATTCCCATCGCGGATACCAGCAGCAGGAAGAAAGAGGCTGTTGCCATTGGGGCCAGTGAAAAGCCGTCCATTCACTCCGTTTTGATTTGTCCAAACCGAAGTACAATTGTTATTCAACTCCTGCCATTCCTCTATCGTAGGCGTGCGGGCATCATTGCCCCAAAAAGCTGAGGCCGCGTCGTCTTCAGACAGCAGGATGTCTAAGGTATCGGTATAGCCATTGCAACCAAAATTGGATTTGTTGCAATATTTCGTTAAAGAACTGCCTGTTCCACTGCAACAATAACTGTAAGTATCCCAGTCGTATGCACTCTTTGGGCAGGTTTCAGCCCAAGCAAAGTGGTCACCATAGTCTTCGGGGGCGCTGGCACCCACATTTCGGTTTGCCCACAACAAACCACTGGGCAGACCGAGGTCGACCCAATTGGAAGTGTCAGGCTCCCGTAACACATAGATCGTATCCAAATCCATCAAAAACGACCATTCTGTACCATCGTCGTGAACCAATTCTTGTCCAACGTCATCAATATGAATGCCCATAACTGATTGGGTACTGAGACAAATTGTGTCTGTAAGGGTTTTGTACCTTATAGTATAATGCCGATGACTTTGACCGAAACAGAAAACACCCAAAAAAAGTAAGACTATGAGTAAAGCATTCTTTTTCATCTTCTTATGAATTTGATAGTTTGACTATTGACTTTGATTACATAAAGTATGCCTCGTTCAAATGATGACAAATCCACGATGCACTCCTTGCAATTCGGCTTGTTGTAAACCACACGACCCAAAAGGTCAGAAATGACGATGTTCCCCACGCCATAACTTTTGACAAACAGCCTTTCGCCACTGACATAACTGACATTGTCGGATTCATTTTCACTCACAACGAGGTTTCCCTCCTCCGAAAAATAATATTTGACCATGTCATCCATAAAGAAGTTCATGTCGTTCACCACCATAATTGAGTCTTGGAAATGTATGTCAATGCCATCGGCCAATGTATAACTGACCAAAGAACAGTCGGGCAAGACGAGGTTTAAATACTTCATCTCATTTGAGTTTTGCGCATTAAGTCCATGGCATACAATGAATGCCATCACAAGGAAAACAAACCGTTTTTTCATACTTCAGTTTTTTATATGGTGCAAAAATAGCACAAATAAGTAGATGAGCAAAATATGTTTACATAAAAGAATCGAGATTACGGGACATTGATTTGTCCCGAAGTCCCGTGTCTCGAAGTCGAAAGATATTGCAGATTAATTTTGAATAGTTACATAAGGAATGAGAAAAAGAAAAACCATTCTTACCCTGCCATTTTGTCAATAATAGCGTTCTGGCAAAAGATTTGATAAACTGTTCAGCAAAATGAGAAAATAAAAAACACATACATATCATGACAGAAAACAAAAACGTTAACAATCAGGACGATGCCTTGAAAGACACCGTCAATCCCGACATGGAGAACAAGCAAGAACCCGTCGACGAACAACCCAAACAAGAAGAAGCTGCCGAAGCCAAAGAGGCCAAAGGTGACAATGTTTCCGAAAAAAAGTCGAAGCGGTTCAAGATTCGTCATGCCCAAGAGAAGGCCTTGGAGGAAGAAAAAGCCAAGTATGCCGAACTGAACGACAAATATTTACGCCTATTCTCGGAGTTCGACAACTTCCGCAAGCGCACTGCAAAGGAAAAACTCGACTTGACCGCCACGGCTTCGGGAAGCGTCATCAAGGACATTTTGCCCGTGTTGGACGACTTTGAGCGCGCCCTACAGAACATGGAAAAGAACGGCAACGAGGCCGACTTACAAGGCGTTACCTTGATTTTCAACAAATTGAAAGACACTTTGAAGAAGAAAGGCTTGGAGGAAATCGAGGCAATGGGCGCCGAATTCAACACCGACGAACATGAGGCCTTGACGATGATTCCTGCTCCTGAAGAGGACAAGAAGGGCAAGGTCTTAGACGTCATACAAAAAGGCTACAAGCTGAACGGCAAGGTGATACGGTTTGCACGTGTCGTTGTCGGTAACTAAGAAAGGAATCAAGAATGGCAGAAAAAAGAGATTACTATGAGGTGTTAGGGGTCAACAAGAACTCCACGCCTGACGAGATAAAGAGCGCCTACCGTAAGGCTGCCTTAAAATGGCACCCAGACAAGTGGGTGAACGGCACCGATGCAGAGAAGAAGACCGCCGAGGAAAACTTCAAGGAAGCCTCGGAGGCTTATTCCGTGCTGAGTGACGAGAACAAGAAGGCGCGTTACGACCGCTACGGTTTTGCTGGCATGGAGGGCGGTTCAGCCAGCGGTGGCAGCGGATTCGGTGGATTCGGCGACTTCGACCTGAACGACATCCTGAACAGCGTGTTCGGTCGTGGTTTCGACTTCGGTGGCGGCGGCTTCAGTGGCTTCAGCAGCTTCGGAGGCGGCGGCAGCCGTGGCGGCACCATGAAGCAACGCGGTTCCAACCTCCGCGTGAAGGTAAAACTCAACTTGCAGGAAATCGCTCACGGCACGAAGAAGAAAATCAAGGTGAGCAAATATGTGGCTTGCTCACATTGCCACGGAAGCGGATCTGAAGATGGTTCGACAGAAACCTGTCCCACCTGCCATGGTCGCGGTCAGGTAGTGCAGACCGTCAACAGCTTCTTCGGACAAATGCAGACCGCTTCAGTGTGTCCTACCTGCAATGGCCGCGGCACCATCATCAAGAAGAAATGTACACATTGCGGTGGCGAAGGCATCATGAAAGGTGATGAAATCATTGAGATTGACATCCCTGCCGGCGTGGGTGAAGGCATGCAGCTCACCGTGCGTGGCAAAGGCAATGCCGGCCCGCACAACGGCATCAATGGCGACCTGCTCGTCCTCATCGAGGAAGAAGCCCATCCCGAGTTTGAGCGCGATGAGAGCACGTTGATCTACAACCTGTTCATCACCATACCTGAGGCCATCATGGGCACGCAAGCCGAAGTACCCACCGTAGACGGCAAGGTACGTGTAAAAATCGCTCCTGGCACACAGAGTGGTAAGGTACTGAGGCTAAGAGGCAAAGGCTTGCCCATCCTCAACGGTTACGGTAACGGCGACATGCTCGTTAACGTGAATGTTTGGATTCCGAAGAAGTTCAACAAAAAGGAAGAGGAACTGTTGCAGCAACTCGCCCAATCAGAGAACTTCAAGCCTAATCCAACCGCTGAAGAAAGGAGTTTTTTCAGTAAGATTAAGGATTACTTTAACTAAAATGCGGAATTATTAATGCTGAATGCTGAATGAGAGCGAAGCCCATCTTCGATTTGCATCATTCCGCATTCCGCATTAACTACGTTGAATCTGCGATTTCCGCATTCTTAATTACCAATATGACTAAAATATCCGTCAACGAGGTCACAAAACGTTATGCCGACCATGTCGCTTTAGACCGTATTTGCATTGACATTCCAGAGCACTGCATTTACGGCCTTTTGGGTCCCAATGGTGCGGGCAAAACCACCCTCATACGCATCCTCAACCAAATCACCGCCCCCGACACAGGTGAAGTGCTAATTAGTGGCGAAAAGCTCAACCAAAAGCACATTGCACGCATCGGATACCTGCCCGAGGAACGCGGCCTTTACAAAAAAATGAAAGTCGGTGAGCAAGCCATCTATCTTGCCGAACTGAAAGGCATAAAAAAAGCCGAGGCTCAGAAAAGGCTTAAGGAATGGTTCGACAAGTTTGAAATCGGCAGTTGGTGGGACAAGAAAGTCGAAGAACTCAGCAAGGGCATGCAACAGAAAGTTCAGTTCATCACCACCATTATCCACGAGCCTGACATTCTCATCTTCGACGAGCCTTTCAGCGGTTTCGATCCCATCAATGCCAACCTGTTGAAGGAATCCATCCTCGGTTTGCGCGACAAAGGTGCAACCATCCTCCTCTCAACCCACAACATGGCCTCCGTCGAGGAACTTTGCGACAGCATCACCTTAATTAATAAAGGTAGGAGCATCTTGCAAGGCAAAGTCGGCGACATCAAGCGGCAACACGACACACACAAAAGAGAAATCATCCTCCGCACCGACGACTTTCAGCCGATTTATGCCTTAGGCGACACCTATAATAATATAAAGGTGGAACCTACCGAGGTAGAAAATGAGATGAAACTGACCACCTTCAGCGAATCGCCTAACGAACTATTGAGCCAACTGCTCCAAATCGGGCAACTAGTTTCCTACAAGGAAGTGCTACCCTCGATGAACGACATCTTCATCCAAGAAGTTCAATCTCAAAACCAAGCCTCATGAACAAGATCGGACTTATCATCAAGCGCGAATACCTGACTCGCGTGCGCAAACGCAGCTTCCTCATCATGACCTTCCTCGGTCCCATCCTCATGGCTGCCATCTATATTATCCCCATTATGCTTGCGCTCAACTCCCATGAGGAACATTTGCGCATTGCAGTGGTTGACGAAAGTCAATGGTTCGAGGACCGCTTCAACAACACCAAAGAGCACACCTTCATCCCTATGCCAGGCCAACCAATTGACTCCGTAAAGGAGATGGTGAAAAACGGCGTGTTCGACATGGCACTTTATGTGCCGCCCACCCAACTCAACATCCCGTCGAATGCGGTGGTTTACAGCATTCGACAAGTGCCCATGGAAGTTGAGACCTACATCAGCAGCGTGATGGAGAAAGAAATCGAAGACCAAAAGTTGATGGCCCAAGGTGTTGACCCTGAGATTGTCAGCGCAGTCAAGACCAATGTCAACCTTTCTGTCATGCGGATGGACGAAAAAGGCAATGAGAAAGAGACCTTCACCAAGGTGCAATTCACTCTCGGCATATTATTGGCCATGTTGGTCTATATGTTCATCATTTTCTTCGGAGGCCAAGTGATGCAAGGCGTGTCGGAAGAAAAAACCAGCCGCATCATCGAGGTCATCATCAGTTCGGTGAAGCCGTTCCAACTCATGATGGGCAAAATCATTGGCGTTTCACTGGTGGCCCTCACACAGTTCGTGATGTGGATTCTATTAACGATTGTTCTCTACGTTGGATTCAGTGCTTTCATTGGCATCAGCAATCCTGAAATGATTTCTTCGGGCACTGTGATGAGCCAAGAAATCACCTCCAACGACATCATGAGTAACGAAAGCGTGCAGAGCATCCTGCAAATTGTTCATTCCATCGATTTCGGCACCATCATCACCACCTTCCTGATTTTCTTCGTGATGGGCTATTTGTTGTATGCTACCCTTTATGCCGCCATTGGATCTTTGGTTGACAACAACACAGATGCGCAGCAATTCACGTTACCCGTCACCGTACCTTTGATTGTTGCAATCATATCATCGTTTTACATCGTCAACAACCCCGACAGCAGTCTGTCCATCTGGCTGTCAATGATACCTTTCACCTCTCCCATCTCCATGATGGTGAGGATTCCATTCGGCGTGCCCATCTGGCAAATCGTGGTTTCGGTGATTCTATTGGCCGGCACCTTCATTCTGATGACCTGGATTGCAGGCAAGATCTACCGCACCGGCATTTTGATGTATGGAAAAAAACTTTCATACAAAGAAATATTTAAATGGTTAAAGTATAAATAATTGTATAACAAATAATTACAACACTCTTTTGCATATTATCAAGTAATAAAAAAATTGGCAGAAAAAAGTATTTTTTGGGGATTAAAAAGAAAAATCCTATTTTTGCAGGCTCATAATTGAGTAAAAAGGTTAAAATAGAAAATTTAACAAATTAAAAGTCAAATAATTAAATCAGTTTTACAATGCAAAACAAAGGAGCAATCAGGACGATAGCCATTATCTTCTCGCTCATCTTTCTCTACCAGCTTTCCTTCACCTTGGTGACCAAGCGTGTGGAAAAGAAAGCAGAGAAGTTTGCAGAAGCCGAGGCTACCAAACTGGCAAATGGAGACGAGTCACAGTTCAATCTTCTGAGAGACCAGAAGGAAACGTATTATCTTGACTCGGTTAGCAACGTGAATGTGTACAACTTGGGTGTCAAGAAGTTCACCTATCGCGATGCAAAAGAAAGAGAAATCAACTTAGGTTTGGACTTGAAGGGCGGAATGAACGTCACCCTTGAAGTCTCAGTGAAAGACATCGTGAAAGCCTTGTCGGGCGACTCGCAGGACCCCACCTTCCTGAAAGCCATGGAATTGGCTACCAAAAGACAGGAAGAGAGCAAGGGCGATTTTGTCACCTTGTTCGGTGAGGCTTTCAAGGAGGTTGATCCCAATGCCAGCCTTGTCTCCATCTTCTTATATGAGTTCAAGGACAAAGGCATCAACATCAACTCAAGCAACGACGATGTGCTGAAGGTTTTGAAGAGTGAGAGCGATGGTGCCATCGACCGTTCCTATCAAATCTTGGGTACCCGTATCGACCGTTTCGGCGTGGCCCAACCCAACATCCAAAAGATGGAAAACTCGGGTCGTATCCTCGTCGAACTGCCTGGTATCAAGGATCCAGAGCGTGTACGTAAGCTCCTCCAAGGCACTGCACAACTCGAGTTCTGGGAGACCTACAATTTCTCCGAGATCCAACAGTTCTTCACTGAGGCCGATGCTAAATTGGCCCAGACCAGAAAGGCTCAGAGCAATTTGGAAGAAGAAACTCCTGCAACTGTTGCCGACACCGTTGTTGAGGCCGGTGAAGTTATTGCCGAGGAAGGCACTGTAGCCGACAGCACAGTCAGTGGCGACCTGATGGACCAACTTGCCGAAAACAAGAGCGAAGAACAAGCTGCTGAAGATGAGAGCTTGGATCAAATGGCCCAGAACCATCCTCTGTTTGCCAAGTTGCAGCCCATCAATGGTGGCTCTGCCCGCGTGGGTATCGCTCAAGTGAAAGACACCGCTGCCATCAATAAGATGCTGGCTGAGACCAAGAGCATCTTCCCGCGCCAACTCAAATTGGCTTGGACAGTGAAACCTGAGACATTCCCTGGTGAAAACGGTGAGAGCATTGAAGTGCTCGACCTCGTGGCCCTGAAGATGTCGCGTGACAACAAGTGCGCCCTCGGTGGTGAAGTCATCACCGATGCCCGTCAAGACTACGGTCAAGGCAACCAAGTGGAAGTGACCATCCAAATGAACCCCGAAGGTGCCAAGGCCTGGAAACGCTTGACTGGCGAAAACGTCGGCAAACAGATTGCCATCGTTCTTGACGATTACGTCTACTCCTACCCCGTCGTCAACGGTGAAATCCCGAATGGCCGCTCGTCTATCAGCGGTGGCGGTATGACTATCGAAGAGGCTCAAGACTTGGCCAACATCCTGAAGGCCGGTAAGCTGCCCGCACCCGCTAGAATTCTGGAAGAACAAGTAGTTGGTCCTTCACTCGGTAAGGAAGCCGTACAAAAAGGTATGTGGTCGATGGTGTTCGCCTTCATCCTGGTGCTGGTCTACATGGTGTTCTTCTACAAGAAGGCCGGTTTTGTTGCCGATATCGCCTTGTTGGTCAACGTATTCTTCCTGTTCGGTGTGCTGGCATGCCTCGGCTCAGTGCTGACCCTGCCTGGTATTGCAGGTATCGTATTGACCTTGGGTATGGCTGTTGACTCTAACGTGATTATCTTCGAGCGTATCAAGGAAGAAATCAAGGCTGGCAAGGGCATCAGACTCGCTATCTCAGATGGTTACAAGAACGCTTATTCCGCCATTATTGATGGTAACGTCACCACCTTGATTACCGGTATCATTCTGATTATCTTGGGTACAGGTCCCGTCCACAGCTTCGCCGTCACCCTCTGCATCGGTATCCTGACCTCTTTAGCCACATCAATCTTTATTTCTAGATTGATTTTCGAACGTATGCTCGACAAAGAGAGAGAAATCAGTTTCTCGACAAATCTGACACGCAACTTCTTGCAAGACAAGCATTACGACTTTATCGGAATGCGCAAGACCTCCTTCATCATCTGCATCTGCTTCTTGGTAGTCAGCTTGGGTTCACTTGCCATCCGCGGTTTGAACCTCGGTATTGATTTCAAGGGCGGTCGTAACTACGTCGTCCAATTTGACGATCCCAGCATCAAGGTTGAACAGGTGCGTGACGCTTTAACCACGGTCAATTTCGACAAGAATGCCATTCATACAGCTCTCGCCATGAGAGAAGACCAAGAAGTTGACGATTGGTCGGCTCCTGAAGTGAAGACCTATGGTACTAACGGACAGGTGAAGATTACAACCAAGTTCTTAATCAACAACGACAGTCCCGCTGTTGACTCCGTCATCCAAACCATCCTTTATGATGGTCTGAAGGGTCTTTACAACAACAACCTCAGCATGACTCAATTCTCTTCGGAAGATGAGACTGTGGGCATCCTGAGTACGCAGAAAGTCGGTGCCACCATCGCCAGCGACGTCACGCGTAAGTCTATCTGGGCTATCATCGTGGCTTTGGCTCTGATGTTTGTCTACATTGCCATCCGATTCAAGAAGTGGCAGTATGGTGTGGCCTCCATCATGGCTTTGACGCAAGACACCCTCATCGTGTTAGGTATGTACTCCTTGTTCTACAACGTGCTGCCCTTCACTATGGAAGTTGACCAGAGCTTCATCGCCGCTGTATTGACAGTTATCGGTTACTCCATCAACGCTACTGTGGTTATCTTCGACCGTATCCGTGAGAATGTCGGATTGCATCCGAAGTCCTCATGGAAGGTGAACATGAACAATGCCGTGAACAGCACGTTGACCCGTTCGTTCAACACCTCAGGTTCGACCTTGGTTGTGTTGCTCGCCATCTTCATCTTCGGCGGCGACACCATCCGTGGCTTCATCTTCGCCCTGTTGGTCGGTGTGTTGGCTGGTACCTTCTCTTCAGTGTTCCTGTCCTCGCCTTTCGCTTATGTTTTGATGAAGGGCAACAAGAAAGACCAGGAAATCGAAGATAATCCCAAGAAGAAATGATAAAACATCATAATTAACCTTCTAAACTGCTTGCAAAGAAATCCCGCTGGAAACGGCGGGATTTTTTTTGTTTTTTCCTTTGTCTTTTTCTGCTTTTTCTTATTTTTGCTCTGTATAATTTCTGAACAAAATGACCCAACAGACAGCCATAAAACTCTTTGATGAGAAAAAAGTCCGCATCGCTTGGGATGAGGAACAGGAAAAGTATTATTTCGCAGTAGTGGATATAGTGCAAGTATTAACCGATAGTGCCGACTATCAAACAGCACGAAAATATTGGAAAGTGCTGAAAGGTAGACTGATAAAAGAGGGTAACGAAACGGTAACAAATTGTTACCAGTTGAAATTGCCCGCAGCCGACGGCAAGCAACGCATGACCGACGTGGCTGATTTAGAGCAGATTTTCCGTCTCATCCAATCTATCCCGTCCAAAAAAGCCGAGCCTGTGAAACGATGGCTTGCTGAAGTGGGTGCCCAACGTGTAGACCAGATGATTGACCCCGAACTGACCTTCCAGATGGCCGTTGAGGACTATCGACGCCAAGGTTATAGCGACCGCTGGATTAATGAACGAATGAGGTCTATAGAAATGCGCAAGGAACTGACCGACGAGTGGTATCGCTCAGGCATTCACGAGCCCAAGGACTTCGCCATCCTGACCAACGTGCTCACCAAGGCGTGGAGCGGCATGACCACTGGAGAGTACAAACGATATAAAGGCCTAACCAAAGAGAACCTGCGCGACAATATGACCAATGTGGAGTTGGCTTTGAACACCCTTGCCGAAGTTACCACCACAGAATTGTCGCGTCAACGTAACCCAAAAGGGATGGCGCAAACCAGCAAGACCGCGCAAGAAGGAGGCGAAGTGGCTCGCAATGCAAGGGCTGACATTGAAAGCCGCCTCGGTCGCTCCGTAGTTTCGCCCGAGCGTGCCTCCGACTACATCAAGCCGATAGAGACACAAGACGCTGATGTACAGATGTTGCCGGATTCGGATGGAGCGGAAAAGGAACAATCCTGATTACTAGAACAAAATCCCGCTGGTGACGGCGGGATTTTTTTGTTGCCATTATTGCTCGCGTTCAGAAATATGCCTATCTTTGCGATTGAAATAAACTGATGAAACGATTATCGTTTGATAATCAAGCAATAAAAATGAAAACCACTTTGCGCATAATGGCATACCGATTCTTCGCCTTATTGCTTTTGGCGCCTTTCTTTGTGCCAAATGTCATTGCGCAAAGCACCTTCGGCACTGATTTTTGGTTGACTTTCATGCCCAATTTGAGGCTGGAACAGGAACATCCAGAAAGAGCCTTGTATCTCAAAATGTCGGCTGAAAGGGCATGTTCGGGCACGGTGACCAATCCTCGCACGAACTGGTCGTCGGAGTTCAATGTCGCTGTAAATCAAATAACCACGCTTGAAATTCCTTTTGAGCAGGCCTACGATGAAGAGGCCTCCGACACCATCCTTGACATAGGCTTGCATGTGGTGGCCACGGATTCCATTTCGTTGTTTGCGTTCAATTTCCGCGAGTATTCGTTGGATGCGTCATGCGTTTTCCCCATCACAGCTTTGGGGGACGACTATATAGTGCAGTGCTATGCACCAAATTCCATCACTGGTGACACCGCCATGCGTTCGGAGTTCTCGGTATTAGCGTTGGAAGATAACACGATGATCGAAATACAGTTGACCAGCGACACAAAGGGCGGTCATCATGCAGGGAATATCTTTTACGTTGTATTGGATGCAGGCCAATGCTATCAAGTTCAATCCGTACCTCTTGGAGAACTGGATGGTAACCTTTCGGGTACTCGGGTGCGAAGCCTTGAAGGGAAGAAAATTGCTGTATTTGCGGGAGACAGAGGTACTTATATTCCAGATTCGGATCCGTTTTGCGGAGTTGCTGATATGATTTTTGAGCAAATGCTTCCCATAGACACGTGGGGAAAGCGTTTCATCGTGACCAATACGGAGAGGCGGTTTTACGACAGGGTGCGCATTACTGCCGCCAACGACAACTGCCAAGTTTTTGTGGACGGTGTTTTGCAAACAACCATTGATGCCTTTGAAACCTACGAATTTGAAATGCAGCCTGAAGCCCCTGTCATATTGCTTGAAACTTCGGAACCTGCGGAGGTGTTCATGTACCTTACCGGTGCATTATATCACCAAAGCGACCCACTAATCGGCGACCCTTCCATGGTGCGCATCAGTCCGTTGGAGCAAACCATTGATTATGTCACTTTTCCCATATTCATCAATGGGCATTGCACATTTCATTATGTGAACATTGTGGTAGCCACCGCATACGTCCAAAACATGGTGTTGGATGGCCAAAACATCGCTTCCCGTTTCAGTGAGGTGGCGAGTTACCCTGAATATTCTTTTGCCAAGATTCAGTTGGGGTCGGGGGTGCATACTTTGTCGAATCCTTTGGGTGGTTTTGTGGCACATGCCTACGGATTGGGACAAGGCGAAAGTTATGCGTATTCTTTGGGAGCACATTCGCATAGCCTTGTAAGTCAAATTATTGTGAATGATGAAACTGCCGTTGCACATCCTTTGGGCTTCGATATTTGCCTGAACGACGAGCCTGAATTTGATTTGCAGACCAATTTCAATTGCTCCGCCGCTCATTGGGACTTCGGCGATGGGACAACAGCTTCGGGTTTCCCAATATCCCACTCATTCACCGAGGCAGGTAATTATGCCGTTTTGTGCGATGTTTTCAAGGACGAGCAAGGCCAAAGCGTATTGGTTTCCACTTTGACGACAGCCATCCACGTTCATTCCAACTACATGAGCGAAGAATATGTCTCGGTTTGCGATGCTTATGAAAACAACGGGATAACCTATACGGAATCAGGTGTTTATGATTTACAAGGCGAAACTTATTATGGCTGTGACAGCATTGTGAGTTTGCACCTCACCGTCAACCAGAGCGATACGACTAAAATTCACGTCGAAGCCTGCGACGCTTACACTTGGTATGGACAAACCTATTCGCAATCTGGTATTTATGAGCATCTTTTGGAAAGTGTCCAAGGTTGCGACAGTTTGTTGTTGCTGGAACTTGAAATGGGGGGAACTTTTAGCACGACAGAAAATGTTGAGGCTTGCAATAGTTACACATGGCGCGATCAAACCTATAATGCTACTGGCGTTTATTCCGATACCGTCCAAAATCCCGATGGTTGTGACAGTCTTTTTGTTCTTCAATTAACCGTAAATTATGATGTTACAAATGACACTATGGCTACAGCTTGCAACGAGTATACTTGGAATGGCCAAACTTACACTGCATCAGGACATTATGAGCAAACACTACAAACCATAACGGGCTGCGACAGCATTGTCAGCCTTGACCTCACCGTAAACCATGCCCAGCAACTTGTTCTTCAAGGTTTGTCGCAAGTGTATGTCTCAACCAATATCATTGATGGCATTTATGAATTTAAGGTAACTGATTCAGTGGGTATTACACCTGGCACGCTCATTTGGTCGTGTACCGTTCCCGATTGGGTGGTCATGCCATCGGAAAGTGGTTTCAGCTGCCAACTTTGGGTAACTACTTTTGGACATGGCATATTGTCGGCAAGAACCGACGAGGACTGTGAGGTCAGTTTCAGCCTCGACATTTTCGCGGAATGGTTCGATGTTGACGAAAACAGAATCTTGAAAATCAGCGTGTTTCCTAATCCCTCCAACGGAAAGTTGATGATTGAGGGCATTGAAGTGGTTAGCGTGAGGATTTACAATGTCCTTGGCCAATTGGTGGAGACCGTGCAAAGCACAAACGAAATCGATTTGGACACCCTGCCCAATGGAATTTACACCATTTGCATTTTCTCCGCTGATGGTTTGGTTTCGTGCAAGAAAATTGTAGTGGAATAGATTGGGTTTTGACAGAATTATTGTACTTTTGCCCAATAATAAAAACGCCCTTCCCGCGTTTGCAAAAAGAGAGTTTACACCTATGAAAAGATACCTCCTTATCCTCATGTCGGCCCTGTTCATCTTTATGAGCTCCGACCTCTATGCGCAAAGAAGAAACCCCGCCAAAAACGCCGACCTCGCTTTTGGACGCAAGCAATACACAGAGGCAGCCGACCGCTACAAGAAAGCCTACCGCAAAGTGCGCCGCAACAAGGACGAACGCAACCGCATCAGTTTCCAAATGGGTGAGTGCTATCGACTTATTGGCCTAACCAAGCGCGCCGAGCCTTACTACAAGCGTCTTCTGAAGACAGAATATCCTAACACACATCCTGAAGTATATCTCTATCTTGCCGAGACTTATAAGATGAATGAAAAGTTCAAAGACGCCATAGAGATGTACGAGATCTATGCTCAAAAAGTTCCTGACGACCCAAGGGGACCGCGTGGCATTGAGACCACACAACTCATTCAGGAATGGATGGAAAACCCATCAAAATATGAGCTCACTGAGCTGAAAAAGGTGAACTCTACGAAAGACTCCGACTTTAGTGCCTGTTGGATTAGCAACAACTACAACGAAATCATCTTCACCTCCACCCGCGATGCTGCCACCGGCAAAGAAAAAGACGGTATCACTGGACAAGAATTTGCAGACTTCTTTACCTCCAGACAGGACCGTAAGGGCGACTGGAGCACTCCTGTCCTTGCTGATGAAAGTGAAAACATCAACACCAATGCAAGCGAAGGCACGCCTTTCATGAATTCGAAATACACCAAACTCTACTTCACCCGCTGTCAAAACGGCGCCCACAAGAAAAATGGTTGCCAGATTATGGTGGCAGGCAAGAGCGGCGGCGCCTTCTCGGAGGCCCGTCCCGTGGAGATTGCCGGTGTCGACACCTTGGATATAGTGGGTCACCCTACCCTTTCGAGTGACGAACTCATTCTATATTTCGCCGCCGAACGCAAAGGCGGCTTTGGTGGTAACGACATCTGGGTGGCCATGCGCGAGAATGCCACAGAGCCTTTCAAGCATCCTTTCAACCTTGGCGAACGCATCAACACAGCCGGCAATGAGATGTTCCCATTCTTAAGATACGACACAACCCTGTATTTTGCTTCCGATGGACACGGTGGTATGGGCGGTTTAGACATTTTTGTCACTTCAATGGACACAGCCGGCGAATGGGGCGAACCACGCAACCTGAAACACCCCATCAATTCTGTCGGTGACGACTTTTCCATTATGTTCCACCCCACTGAAGAACGTGGATTCATCTCCTCCAACCGAGGCAACAGTCGTGGCTTGGACAACATCTACTACTTCGAGGAGCCGCCAATTCTGTTTACCTTCTCGGGAACGGTCAAGGATGCAAAAACCAAGCAGTTTGTGAGCAACGCTGCTGTGCGTTTGATTGGCAGCGACGGCTCCAACATCATGACACGTACCAACGATAAGGGCTATTTTAACTTCAGCGATAGCCAAATCAACAAGAACACGACCTACGACATCACTATTGATAAGGACAACTACTTCACCTTGACCGCGCAGGAGACCACCATCGGGCTTGAGTTCAGCAAGGACATCGAAAAAGACTACGACATCGAACCTATCCCTCAGGAGCCCATTATGTTGCCCGACATCCTCTACGATTTGGGCAAATGGGACCTCAAGCCCCAGTTTGAGGACTCGCTGCAAGGCCTGATTGAGACCCTGCAAGTGAACCCAACCATCACAATTGAATTGGCTTCTCACACTGATGCCCGCGACACCGACGAGCATAACGACATCCTGTCGCAGAAACGTGCCCAAAGCGTTGTCGATTATCTCATCATCCGTGGCATCGACCCGCTGCGACTCACAGCAAAGGGCTACGGCGAAAGGGTACCACGTACCATCCAAAACGACATCACTGTGAAAGGTTACACTTTCAAAGCTGGTACGAGACTCACTGAAGACTTCATCAACAAACTGCCGAATACCGAAGTAAAAGAAGCCGCCCACCAGATGAACCGCCGCACCGAGTTCCGCATCCTGAGCAAGGACTATGTGCCACGCGAACAAATCAACGAAGGCGGCACCGTCAACATCGCCATCAACCCGCAGGAAGACCAAAGCGAAATGTTTACCGTCGACAAAAAGGGATATTTCAACTTCGTCGCCAACGTGGACGGCTACAACGAGCCTTTCACCTACAGCCAAAACGCAGACTTCTGCGTGTCAGAAAGCCGAGCCTTGCAGCTGCTGAAAGACGGCCGTATCTCTGCCGACGACTTCCAAGGCGATGTGGAGAAGATCCTCACAACAGGAGGCATCGCCAACAATTCTGTCTTCGTCATCAAGGAAATAAGAATCGCCGGACGCTCGCTCTACAACGTGGAGTGTAAGGTCGTCAGCAAGATGATCGAACAATGGGTCATCGGACAGAAAAACATGAAGCAACTCGGCAACTTCGAGTTTGATACTAAGGAGAAAAGGTTAAAGTTTAAATAATTGGACTATGGCTTATGACTATGGCCTATGGCCACTTAGCCAATGGAAGGTGGCCATAGTCATAGGCCATAAGCCATAGTAAAAAGAAAAAAATGGAGAACCAAAGATACTCAATGCGCGGCGTCTCAGCCGAAAAAGAAGACATCCACAACGCCATCAAGAACCTCGACAAGGGGCTCTATCCCAACGCATTTTGCAAAATCATCCCCGACATCCTCGGCGGTGACCCGCTGTATTGCAACATCATGCATGCCGACGGCGCGGGAACCAAGTCATCGCTCGCCTACCTCTATTGGAAAGAGACCGGCGACATGAGCGTATGGGAAGGCGTGGCACAAGACGCCGTGGTGATGAACACCGACGACCTCATCTGCGTGGGTGCAACTGACAACATGCTCCTCTCCTCCACCATCGGACGCAACAAGAGCCTGATTCCAGGCGAGGTGATCTCCGCTTTGATTAACGGCACGGAGCATTTTTTGCAGAAACTCCGTGACTTGGGCATTGGTATCTACCTCACTGGCGGTGAGACCGCCGACGTGGGCGACCTCGTTCGCACAGTCATCGTGGACAGCACCGTGACGACTCGAATTCGCCGCGACGAAGTGATTGAGAACAACCTCCAACCCGGCGATGTCATCGTGGCCTTCGCTTCCTACGGACAAGCCACCTACGAAGACAGCTACAACGGCGGCATGGGCAGTAACGGCCTCACCTCGGCCCGCCACGACATGCTGAACCATTACCTGGCAGAGAAATACGACGAGAGCTACGACCACAGCATCCCTGAAGCGTTGGTCTATTCCGGCCCGCACAAACTCACCGACCCGACCGAGCTACCTGGCGTGGACGTAGGCAAACTCATCCTCTCGCCCACCCGCACCTACGCCCCGCTGATGATTCCGATTTTGAAGGAGTTCCGCAAACAGATCCACGGAATCATCCATTGCAGCGGCGGTGCGCAGACCAAGGTGCTGCACTTTGTTGATAAGTTGCACATCGTAAAGGACAATATGCTGGCTCTGCCGCCTTTGTTCAAGATGATTCAAGCCGCCTCGGGCACCGACTGGCACGAAATGTACAAAGTCTTCAACATGGGCCACCGTTTGGAGATTTACACCAACGAGAAGGCTGCTAATGAAATGATTGCCATTGCAAAACAGTTCAACATCGACAGCCAAATTATTGGACACGTGGAGGCTTCGGACACTAAGAGATTGACGATTAAGAGTGAGTTCGGAACATTTGAGTATTAAACGACCTACAAATCATAAACATCATGAAAAAATCGAAGTTTTTAGCCTTAATGGGCATTTTGCTCATTTTCGGATTCACAAGTTGCAACAAAAACGGTGAAAAAGTCACTATCAAAACCAATCAGCCGGAAACAGTCCAGGCTCATTATGCAAAGATTACAGGCACCATCAAATCGCTTGACAAGAATCTTAACGAACTTGAGGCATACGGGTATTGTTTGGGGAAGAATCCCAATCCTGATATGGATGAAATGTACTTCATTGAGCAACAAGATATAAACTACCACCCCGACCTTTCGCTTCCCCGTCCTTTTGAATGGATGATTCCTGTTCAGGAGGCTGGAACCGAATATCATTTCAGGGCATTTGCAATTGTATGGAATGAAAAGCCCGTATTTGGCAAAGACATTAGCTTTACTACGCCAGCAGAGTAATAGACATTACTTTTCGGAAAACTTTTATTGACGAATTTTGGCAAAAACGCCAATTTTCGTCAATAATTTTGTATTTTTGCGAAGTATTGAAAAACAAAAGTCATGACAACGCTCAGTGTAACCATAGACGACTCCAACAAACTCCAAATGCTATTGGATTGGCTTCGTTCCATCTCTTTTGTAAAAAAAGTGGAGGTCAACGAGTCATCAACAGGGAATTTTGATGAGGTTATGAAAGTATTGGAACAAATTCCCGAAGGTGGAATTTTGAAGGAAATTAAGGATCCTGTCGAATGGCAAAGGCAACAACGCGATGAGTGGTAAGACTTTTATTCTTGATACGAACGTCATCATTTATCTTTCACAAGAGAAAATGAGGCTTACTGATTTCTCTTCAAAGGGCGATAGACTTTGCATTTCAATTATTTCCTATATGGAAGCGTTAGGCCATCCTTTCAATAACAAGATTGAAGAGACTATTGTCAAAAGTCTATGTGACACTTGCGAAGTCTTTAATCTGACAAAACAGATTACCGACAAAACCATTGAAATCCGTAAGCAAGCCAAGATTAAACTTCCAGATGCCATTATTGCTGCAAGTACATTGGTAAATAATGCAATTCTCGTTACCGCCAATGTTAAGGACTTCAAAATGATAGATGGAATTAGTATTATCAATCCTATTCCATTTCAATAAAGACAATGGACATCACCGAAAAATTAGAAACAATAAAGCACCGCTGGGAGGAAATGGGCGAACAGCTCGCCGACCCTGCCGTGGCTTCCGACATGAAGAAGTTCGTGAAGCTCAACAAGGACTATAAGGACTTGGAGCCTATCGTCATGGCCTTCAAGGAATACAAGACACTGAAAGCCAACGTGGAAGAAGCCAAGGAAATCCTTGCAACAGAGAAAGACGAGGAGATGCGCAAGATGGCCCAAGAGGAGTTGGACACCGCCCAAACGCGCATCGAACAGTTGGAGCAGGACATCCGCGTGATGATGATTCCCAAAGACCCGCAGGACAGCAAGAACGCCATCATGGAAATCCGAGCGGGCACGGGCGGCGACGAGGCCTGCCTCTTTGCCGGCGACCTGTTCCGAATGTACAGCAAATTCTGCGAAAATCGTGGTTGGAAGGTCGAAGTGACCTCCGTCAGCGAAGGCGCGAGCGGCGGCTACAAGGAAATCGATTTCACCGTGACGGGGAATGGCTGTTATGGTATTTTGAAGTTCGAGTCTGGCGTGCATCGTGTGCAGCGTGTGCCCAAGACCGAGACCCAAGGTCGCATCCACACCTCTGCCGCTTCGGTGGCCGTGTTGCCTGAGGCTGAGGAATTTGACGTGGAAATCAATGAGGGCGAAATCAAGTGGGACACCTTCCGCTCAAGTGGTGCAGGTGGGCAGAACGTGAACAAAGTGGAGTCGGGCGTGCGCCTGCGCTATATGTGGAAGAACCCCAACACGGGCGAAATGCAAGAAATCCTCATCGAGTGTACCGAAACCCGCGACCAGCCCAAGAACCGTGAACGCGCCTTGGCGCGACTGCGCACGCGCATCTACGACATGGAATACCAGAAATACATTAGCGACATCTCCGCCAAGCGCAAAACCATGGTCTCGACCGGCGACCGCTCTGCGAAGATCCGCACATACAACTACCCTCAAGGCCGCGTCACCGACCACCGCGTGGAAGGCTTGACGGTTTATAACCTTGCCGCCGTCATGGATGGCGACTTGGATGAGATTATCAACCGCTTGCAAATGGCGGAAAATGCTGAGAGACTGAAAGAAAACATTGAATCATGATATTATGAATAAACACCAATTATTTAAACAGATCAAGAAAAAGCAGTCGTTCCTCTGTGTCGGGTTGGACACCGACATCAACAAGATTCCGCAGGAATTGTTAGCTATGGACGACCCCATCTTTGAGTTTAACAAACAGATTATCAACAAGAC
>JAEEGG010007369.1_pt1 | contig 25389 bp, 11 predicted proteins | sample 9134161 | NCBI WGS metagenome assembly JAEEGG01 (sample SAMN16246543, study PRJNA631951) | gut metagenome | biome: gut microbiome; feature: rumen; material: CR-attached | host: Bos | place: Iran: Karaj | collected 2018-10 | reverse complement strand
TAGAGACCCTTCTGAGGCTGGGCAACCTTACGACCTTGCAGGTCAAAGATTGTCACATTGTCTGCATTCTTCATTTTCTCAATTTCAGAGATGCCTGTCACGTCGCTATCCTCTGGGAAGATGATGCTCAGGCCTGGAGCTGGCGTCTCAGCAGTCAGATAAGCACGGAAAGGATTGATTGTCTTAGCGCCAGTCACCTTGAAGAAGCCGACTTTTTCACTCTGCTTCTGCAGCACGTAACTGTTAACGGGAACTGTAGCTGCGGCAAACACACCAGTCAGAGCACCGCTAACATTTGTTGCAGATGCACTTACGGCACCAGAACCTGAGAAGGTCTTCGACCCGCTACCGTTCAGCAATACTGGTGTATTGGCAGGGATAGTTGTTGCTACAGGCGCAGCCGTAGCCTTATCACCGCTAGTATAAGTCAGCGTCCATGCAGTCACTTCACCAGGAACCGTTGCAGCAAATGGCAAGCATAACGTACCAACCTGAGCATCCGTATTAATAGTAGTAGTATAAGAAGCTGCGGTAGCAGTAAAGTCAGCAGGAGCCTTGAAAGGATAACCGTCAGTCAATACGAGGTTAGCGCAAACATCAGAAGTAATTACGTTCTTTGTATTAGCAAGAACACCACTTTTTGCAACAAACAAACAGTTAGGATTGCCAGCTGTAATAGTTGCATTATTACCACTAAGACCTGAGCAATCAATTGCTGTAGCAGAAGTTGACGATGTTACTGCTGAGATATCAACAGCAGATGAATATTGACCAGACAGAATATAATCGTAGGTAGGATTCTCCTTATAAACCTGAATTTTCGAAACTGTTAACTTTGCACCCCATGAAGCACCTTTAAGTCCAATTACCTTAGCATGTCCTTTATATGCAGCCTTTATATCAGAAACACTTGCATAATAATAGCCTTCTGAGGTGTTGTGCAGGAAAGTAACCTGCCCAGACACAGTATTATCCAATTTTGCGGTTGCTCCATCAACTGTTGATGTTCCCGCGGCAATACTTTCTGCATTTATAAAAAATACTCGTGCATTATCTGATGTATAGACACGTAATTCATCATAGTCTGATATATCTAAATACTCATCCATTAATGAACTACCATCTCCAAGAACTTGTTCCACTACACTTCCATAGTGTGTTTCAATAGCACTACCCAAAGAAACGGTTCCATTCGCAGCAACGATATAATGAGGCAGAGTTCCTATAGCAACATCATGTGCATCAACCACATTCATTTTATCTGCTGTCAGCGTAATAGAGGTGATTGTAAAAGTAAGGTCTCCTTCTGCAAGTTTTGCCAGTTCTTCTGCTGATTTTGACTCCCAGAAAAATTCATTAACAGCTGTAGCTTTAGCGCGTTGATCATCTGCCAAATTTCCTCCCCAACGACTACCATAATAACCCAATACATCTGTTCCTTGTGATTTCACAATACTACGCCATATTATGTTATCAGAGCCAGAAATAGTTACATCATATCTCTTTAAATTATTTAAATTAACACCATCTGATAAAAATTCCAAAGACAATCTTCCTGCAGTACCATTACAAGTTACAACACCTGTTGATGGGTCGAATGACAATCCATCAGAAGCAACAAGAGACTTCAGGCTTATTGTTGCAACTCCTTCAGAATTAAATTTAGGAACTACTGGATAGAAGTATGAAACATTTTCGATTGTTATATTTCCAGAAGCTTTTGTAGATGCAATGTGAACTTCTTTCACGCTATTAATCTTTGAACCTGCCATAAGACCCAAATCTTGCCTTTTAGTACCACCACTTCCAAAGCGGCCATATCCATTCCAATCACCAGTTGTTTTTGTATCATCAGTATACACTATATCTATACGACATTCACCAGAAATAGAAAAATCAAGATATGCTCCTGTCAAATCTCCTGAAAGACCTGGAATAACAACATATTCATTTTCAGCAGTCCAAACAAAGGTATTTGTTGCAGAAGTCCATGTTGCATTGGTACTTGCTGTAGCTGTGCTCATATCAATGCTAGTACGAGCCTTTGCACTTCCCACTGCAAGCGCTAAGAGTGCCAGCGTGAGCAACGATTTAGTAATTTTTCTCATAATAAATCAAATTAGTTATAAAATAAAAGATTAATTGTCAGATTATAAAACGAAATATGACGAGTCTCGTCAATGAGACACACTGACAGTCTTGTCAGACCACCAAGAACGTTCGTCAAGAATAAAATTAAAAGGAAGAAGAATCAGGCGAAGGCATCCACATTACGGAGCCTCGCCTGATAATTCATAGATAACTGTATTTACACACAACTACAATTATTCGTCAAACAGCACGGAAGTTTCATCAAACAGTACGGAAGTGTCCTCAAATTCGGGAGCATTAAGCGTACCACCATTCTGCGTTGGAGCATCAAGACTGCCAGCAAGAAGATTCTGAACTTTGACATTAAATACCTGTACCTCAGGTTGCATATATTTCTTTTTCATATTGAAAGTCTGAATTTTAATGATAATTATTTCTTTTATTTACTTCACCTGTGCACCAACAGCATTATATTTTACACCATTCTTGACAATCATAATCTTGCCATTCTTAATGTATTTGCCATCACGATTCAGCGCCTTCTTAGTTTCCGAGACTTCGTTAATGCCCGTTACAGAACCATTATCGAAGTGAACATACAACATTTCAGGAGAAGGAGCGTCACCATCATAAACCACGTATGCGCGGAAAGGATTGATAGCAACACCTGTTCCTACCTTTACCAATACACCTTCATTACCATCGTTACCGCTCCAGCCATATACTGTCTTACCAGGATTATCAGCAGCAACATCAGAGCTTCCTGTGAGAACGCCTGTCATAGTATAGCCACCAAATGTTGCACCTGTGAGAGTTTCAGGAGTAGCAGGAATTACCTTGTTTGTAAAACCAGTAAGCAGAGCACCATTATACTCTGGATCGAAGACATAAGGCCTATAGGCTGTAGTACCAGCACTAACCAAACTGAAAGTAAAATCATCACTCAAAGCAGCTATATCTTTCAATTCATAGAAACTACCGACCACTTCGTCAAGTTCATCTTCTGTCAACTCAAATGGCAGACAAACAGTAGCTGTTTTACCATCTACGAAGCTACGATTATAAGAAACCTTTGTAGCAGTGAAGTTAGCAGGAGCCTTGAAAGGATAGTTTCCGTCTGTCAACTCAAGGTTGGCGCAAACGCCATCAACAATCACGTTCTTGGTGTTGGTCAGTTGTCCAGCCTTAGCAATAAAGAGAGCATTGGGGTTGGTGGCATTGAAAGTAAGACCTGTGCCTTCCAACTTTGTAACATCAAAGCAGGTTGCAGTTGGATCCGTAAGAGTTTCTTCTCCTGCACGAACAACTTTATCTACAGGAGCAACAGGAGAGCCGCTGCCTACATAAGCCAAACCTATCTTAATACTTCCAGCATCGCCCTGCCAATATGCCCTGTTTTTGACACCTCTCAGGAGTGGGTAGCCAGAAATCTTTGCAACGTAAATACCAGGTGCAGTAATAGTCGTTGGTTGAGTCCAATCTTCAACCGTTCCATAGTCTGCTATTGGATGAGGATAGAGGCATACACGAGTGTCATTATTGCTAGATTGCGCTGTAGATACAAACACACGGAGGTTAATCTGTGCATCTGCAGAAGCCTCAGTAACATTAAATAGGAGATAATCGTAATCAGCAATATTTGCAGATTTTTCGTCAGAATCAATAGTGGAACTTCCAAACAAAGTTCCATCAGCACATGTTATCGGATAATTTATAGCCCATGCACTACCAGTACCTGTTATACCATTCAGGTCAACTGCTCCTGTCGGAATTACCTGAATCGTTTTCTCCTCAATATAGTTAATATCGGGACCCTCAAGATAGATTCTTGAAACGCTAATATCACCCGTGGCATCATTAGCACCAGACAATCTAATAGTTTGAACTTTTGCAAGGTTCTCAACAGTCGTATGTTCTAACAAATTCACACTAACTGTTCCAGTAGCAACAGGATTAATGGTTACTTGACTCGCACCATTGGTAAACTTAATAATGATGCGGAAATGATTAGCAGTTCCTTCTTTCGTTACCAACTTCAGAGTGGTGTAAGCAGAATAGTTGCCAATGGAGAACAATTCCGTTGAATTGTAACTAGTTCCAGTCCAAGCAAAAGTACCAGTAGAAGTCCCTGCATCCCATGCCCATGTGGTATTTTCAGATGATGCGGGCAGAGCCGACAGATTTACAGAAAGAGTTTTAGAATTTACTCCTCCCACTCCGACAAATAAGAGTGCCAGTGCGAGTAAAGATTTAGTAAATTTTCTCATAATTAAATTACATTAGTTATTAATAAAACAAATCAAGAATAAACTTCAAGTTAGTAATCACCTAAAATGATGCCGCAAAGGTAGGTAATATAAAAGAGAACGCGACATAATAACGTTTCATTTCGCTATTTAAAACGTTTCATCACTGCGTTTGCATGCTGTTTGAGACGTTTTTCGTGCCTAATAGAAATATTTATCATTGCTCATCACGATGTAGAAAAACGCAAGAAAAACCTGTCTGACCGACGGCTATCGTCTCAAATGGTTAGCTTTGTAGTTCATGAGAAGCAAAAAAACAACTAAAACATGCAGATTTCAATATATATATTGTAATTTTACACCAGAAAACCATACTTACTGGTATGAAGCATATAACAAACTTTTTATGAGACTATGAAACATTTACTTATTTCTGTTTTCCTGCTCATGGCAGGAATGGTGACGGTGAATGCCGACAACATCACCGTTAACGGCACCAACCGTTCGTACAATGTCTATGCGCCGAAGAATCTTGGCGAGAACCGTCCGTTGCTCATCTTCTGTCACGGCTACAACCAAGATGCCAACTGGATGCAGAACAGCGAGTTCAAGAACGACAACGTCAGCATGGAAGCGGTATGCGACACTGCCAAGTTCGTCGTGGTATTCCCCAACGGCATCGACAAGTCGTGGGACATCTCGGGCGACCGCGACATCAACTTCGTCAAAGCCATTATCGACAAGATGGTGACGCAGCACAAGATTGACCGTAACCGCGTCTATCTGGGCGGTTTCTCCATGGGCGGCATGTTCACTTACCACGCCATGAACAAGATTCCCGACCTCATTGCGGCCTTCTGTCCTGTCAGCGGCTATCCCATGGGCGGCGCCACCGCCAATGCCAACGTGCGGGCACTGCCTATTCTGCACATCCACGGCACGGGCGACGGCACGTGTGCTTTCAGCGGTGCACAACCGGCTCTGAATGTATGGATCAGACATAACGGCTGTCCCACAACCGCCAGGGTGACAAACAGCTACAACGGCTTCGGTGGTGCCAAACTGCACGTCTGGGGACCGGGCAACGACGGTGTCGAGGTGCGACTGCTGGAACTGGCTGACAAGGGACACTGGATATGCAAGGAGAAACAGGTATATACGGGCAAGGAGATCTGGAACTTCTGTAAGAACTATACGCTGAACAAGACGTCGCCCAACGTCAGCATCACTGCTCCGAAGACTGGTGCGAAACACCTCTGCTTTGCGCCTGCCAGCGGAAGCACGTTTCCTGACATCACCATAACGGCTAATGCTGACGACAACAACGGTACGGTGGAAAAGGTGGAGTTCTATGACGGCACAACACTGCTGGCCACCTGTACTGCCAAGCCCTACAAGGCTGTCCTGACGGATGCCAAGGCCGGCAAACATACGCTGAAAGCCGTGGCAACGGATAACGACGGCGAACAGAGCACAGCCACCGTCGAGGTGACACTGCAAGCCCTGAACTCGCTTACGGTCTCATCGGCATTTACCGAGGGAGGAGCACTGCCTGCCGGATGGACGACCTACGACAGTAACGAACGGCGCACAGGCTATAGCAACGGCTACTCGCAGGGATGCCGCGTGCTGCAGTTCACGGGGGCTTCACGCGGATTCAACTACGGTCTGTACTTTCGCAACATCAACGGAGGCACACACCAGGGCTGGGCTAAATACGGACTCGCTGACGGCGGCACGACGCTGAACCTGGCACCAGGGCACTATACGCTGAAATACAGAATATGCAACTGGAACATGGCCAATTTCGGTGCTGTGGAACTGAACATCGAAAAAGCTACGGGTGTCAGCATTGCCAGCCAGACCTACACGCCATCCATCAACATTGGCAATACGGCATCAAACAATTTTGGCACACCTGAGCAGCAGACCTTTGAATTTGACGTCACAGAGCAGGGCGCATACAGCATCGCCGTCTATTCTGCCGCCTCGGAATGGAGTGACTGCATCATCGGTCAGCTCAGCCTGACTGCCAACAGCTATAACGACACCGGCATTATGACCGTGAAGCAGGCAGCGTCAGAAACGGATCAGTATTACGACCTGCAGGGTCGCAAGGTGACTGTAACCAATCAGTCGGCGCCTGCACTGAGAAAGGGAATTTATATTAAGAACGGAAAGAAATATTATTTGAGCCCACTAAAATAGCGGGCTCAAATAATATCTGATATCGAAGGAAAACACTAACGTACCATCACCTTCTTGACATTTCCATCAGCATCGACTACGATGTTCAGACCCGTCTGTAATGTCTGACGATGCACACCTGTCGGTCCGTAGATGCCTCGTGGCCAGCGGCTGGCTGCACTGACGGTTGAGATACCCGTCGTATTGAGGTCTCTCAGACGGCATTCGGCCAGCAGGAACTCCTGCATGCCACTGCCTATCTCCTTGAACTGGATGATGTAATTGCCCTCCGCAGTCACCTCGAAATTCAACGTCTGGCGTTCAGCAGTAGAGATGTTGCCAGCACCATTGCCATTGAGGTCGGGTTTGGCAGTGATGGTGGCAGATGCCTTCACGGCTGCACCATTGCTGCGGATAATCCTTGCCTGATAAGTGGGCGTACCCTTCCAGGCTGCCATAGCAAAGACGAGCTGGTAATTGCCGGGCTGCAATGTCAGCGGATAGCTGGACTGACGACCGTATTCTGCACTGGTCGTACGCCAGTAGAGTGCCTTGCCCTGATAGCCCGTCAATCCTGTAAAGGTACGCGGACCGCTGCCATTGCTGGTGGGATAGTTACGGACATCGCTGCCATCGGTGGTGCGCCAGCCTTCGGGCAGTGCGCCGGCAGCCACGTCAGTGAAGTCGAGAATATAGACAGCAGCCTTGTCGTAGAAGACGGGCTGGATGGTCACGTTGTCGTCGGGCATCTGGAAAGACACCTCAGTGGCATCTTTACTGACAGGAATGGTCTTGCCCTGAGTGAAGAAGATGGAGTTGACAATGTTCAGCGCCTTGATGCCATAGCCTTCAGCGGGCGTAATGGTCAGATGTACCGTCTGGCCTGCAGCGGCAGAATCGACATCAGCCACGACCGTACCGAAGTCAGCCTCGCGGACTTTCACGTTGAACTTCTCCTTAGGTGTGCCTACGGGTTCGTAAATCACCTGGTCGATAGTCATCTTGATGGCACCGCTGTTTTGCAGAACCAGCGAGTTGCTGCCAGCTTTCAGCGTAGCGGTGACAACGGCCTCGCGCCAGTCGTTGATGGCAACCTTCTCGATATCCATGGTCAGGGCCGTACCATTGACAGTAGCCTTGATATTGCCTGCCTTGCTGCTGTTACAGTAGCGGACGCGGATGTTGTATTCGCCAGCGGCAACCTCAGACAGTTTCAGGGTATGGCGCAGGGCACTGCTCGTGCTGGCCTGTGTCTCGATAAATCCCAGACCGGCAAAGTCAGAGTATTCCTGTGCCAACCAGCCTGAATGAGTCATTCTGTGAGTCACGCTCTTGCGGTCCATGTCCTCAGCCTCGATAATGATGGGACCTCTATAGGCCTCCGGCTGCTTGGGCTTTTCCAGTGCGGTGGCAGGGATGATGTCAGTCTGGCGGTCGGTAGCAGCTCCCGAGCAGTCGATGCGCAGGATGGCTGCACCCATGTGCTGCACATTGACGCTGAAGGTCTTATTCTCAGCATCGTACGACTTGCCCGTCAGGCTGGCATTATGGCCGGAAAGATTGACAATATAGGGCTTGGTCAGCTTACATTCTGGTTCTGACGTGACGCCGTAGATGACAATCTTGTCAACCTGCTGGACGAGACTGTCGCTGCGATAGTTGTTGAAATAGAAGTCGATATGGTCGGCATACTCGCGGATGACACCGCTGGACAGCTTGGCATACTGCAGATTCAGCGAATCACAAGTGTTATACTGCAAGGGGATGCTGGCCGAGGCGGTCTTCTTGACGTTCAGATACGAGTACGGCGTATAGGTGACCAGCTGGTTGCGATAGCGGTTGACGTAGAGGTCGCCCTTCGACACCTCCGGGTACTGGGCGTCGAAGTCAGCCTTCTTCTTGGTCTGCGAGCCCCAGCGCGTCGTATAGTTGGAACGCTTCACCTGTACGGGAATCTGCTTGGCAACATCGTCGTAGAGGTCAATCACGATGGGGATGGCACCATAGCGGCCAGTCGATTTGAAGTAGCAGAGGTTGTTATACCACTGTCCGTAGTTGTGACGCGCCTCCTTCTTCTGGTTGAAGGGGTCTGTCTGCAGATAGACGCCATTATAGAGGTCGTCCCATGAGGTGTACGACTCGTAGCCGCTGGTGAGGTTGTTGATAACCACAATCTTGGTCTTGTTTACCACTTCCTCGCGCGTTGGGATATACATGGTGCCGTCGATGATGCGGCGCCACATTTCGAGCCAGATGCCCTTGAAGTGGGGCGAGGCAGCCCAGTTGCGGCGTGTGTAGCCATCGACATTGGTGTCACCCTGGTTCAGGAAACACTCCTCGCGCCATATCAGCTCAGGACCGTCCCACACGGCACCACCGTTGACGCAGGTCTGTTCCATGACCGTACCGATACCGGCTGAACCGGGGTACTTCTTGCCGTGGTTCTCGCCCAACAGCTTCGACAGGGTGTCGTTCCAGCCGCAGTTGTCGTAGCGTACACCGTAGTTCTTGGCCAGACCGGAGATAAAGGGTCCCCAGCAGATGCTCTCGTTGTTGTAGAAACTGCTGGCATGGGTGTACTTGTAAAGGAACACGATAGCCTCAGGGTACTTCTTGCAGGCTTCCAGGAAGTTCTTGTCTGCCTTCAGCTCGCCCATGGGGTTCGTGCTCATGTGGTAGTCGCCGCCACACCAGCTGACGGTGAGGAAGCCACCGTACTTGTGCGACATCTCGACCAGGTTGGCAAACAGTGCCCAGCGTGAGGCTGCCGTCATCGAACTCAAGTCGCCTGCATCGCCAAAGGCCCAAAACTGTTCAGCATAGTTCCAGCCCAGGAAGTTGGGATAGGTCTTGAAGAAGTATTCGAAGGTCTCCAGGTCGCTGTCCTGAATGTGGGTATGGCCACCCGATGCCGGCTGACACGAGAACCACATGCCGTTCTGCTGGCAGACGGTAGCCCACGACTTATACGTGCGGACGGCATTGCGAGGCATACGATACATGCTGGTCTTTGTATCGAACTGACACGACAGCGAGAGATTCATACAAACGTACGGCTTGATGTCGTCAGGAATCAGATTGATGATCTTCTGAGGATCAGCCGAATTCCATACGTCAATATGGATGAGCCACAACGGATGCTGTGAATCAATGGGACGGCGCTGTTGGGCCGTCGCATTCTGCCATGCTGTCATCAACAACAGCATGACAAATAACAAATAGTTCTTTTTAGACATAATAAATTGGTTTTATAATTATAATCATTTCCCTTGTTTACTTATGTGATTCCGCATACTCTGAGGGCGACTGGCCAAAATAGTTCTTGAAGGCTGTCGAGAAATGGGCCAAGTCAGAGTAGCCCACATTATAGGCTACCTGCGACACATTGACCTTCGACTCGCGCAACAGACGGGCAGCCTGTTCCATGCGCAGATTACGCAGGAACTTACCACTCGATATGCCAGTCAACTCTTTCATCTTACGATGCAGTTGAGCACGGCTGATACCCACATCCTCAGCCAGCGTATCGACATTATAGTCGGTATCCGACATGTGGGCATTTATCGAACGCATGATACGCTCCATCAGGGCGTCGTTATTGCCCTTCACCTCGATGTTCTCCACACGCTGCTCCTGGTGGACGGCACCGCTGAACTTACCGCGCAGGCGACGTACGTTGTCTATCAGATTGTCTATCTGGATATGCAGCTCTTCCATGTTGAAAGGTTTGGCGATATAGGCATCGGCACCCGACTTCAAACCTTCCAACCGGTGCTCGACCTCGGCTTTCGATGTCAGCATAATGACAGGCAACTGCGAAATCTGCGGGTTGTCCTTGATACGCTTGAGCATGGTGATACCATCCATCTCAGGCATCATCACATCGCTGATGACAAGGTCGTAGCGTGCCGATTGACTGTCATCGCTGCCTACCTGGGACGTCAGCAGCATCTTCAAACCTTCCTTACCATTAGGGGCATGGTCGAACTTATAGCGGTTACCCAGCTCATTGATGATATAGTCTGCTATCTCATGGTCGTCATCAACGATGAGGATGCGGAATTGGCGGAACTGGCGACTTGTACCGCCTGACGACAGCACTTCACGGGCTGGCGTATCGACCACAATCTCTTCAGCCTTCAAGTGGGCATTACCCTTGGGCAGCACGACCGTGAAGCACGAACCGTGCTGGCCGTCCTCACGACCCTGTGCACTGATTTGGCCGTGATGCATCTCGGTAATAGCCTTACACAGATTCAAACCAATACCCGTGCCCTGTAAGCCCATGTCGTCGGCATTACGCCCCTGGTAGAAGCGGTCGAACACATGTGAGGCATCCTCTGGCTTAATGCCGACACCCGAATCGATGACTTTCAGGGTGATGTCCTTCTCCATCTCACTCAGCACCACCTTGACCTCGCCACCGTCAAAGGTGAACTTAAAGGCATTTGACAGCAGGTTGTTGACCACCTTGTCGAAGTTGATACGGTCTATCCATGCCATCACATGGTCACGGTCACGTTCAAAGGTGAAGGTGATGTTACGCTGTGAGGCATTGTATTGGTAGAGTTTACAGATATTACTGATGAAATCGACCATATTGGTCTCGCGACAGCGCAACTGCATCTGGTTCTTGTCGATGCGGCGCTCGTCCAGAATCTGGTTGACCAGCAACATCAGGCGGTTGGCATTACGGTCTATCGTGTCGATATAGGCCTTTCCCTCGCCATCCGTCACAACAGACTTCAGTTTGGCAAGCGGTCCCATAATAAGCGTCAGCGGCGAACGGATGTCGTGCGTGGCATTAATCAGGAACTTCATCTTCTCTTCGTCCAGCTGCTGGTTGGCCATACGCCTCTGGAACCAGAATATCAGGCCCAAGATACCGAAGACGATGGCCAAATAGAGCAAATAGGCCCATCTGGAATTATACCAGGGGTATGACACATCAATCACAAGCGTCTTGCTTTGGGAATAGACACCGGACGACAGCGCCCTGACCTCTATCTCATATTGACCAGGCTGCAAGTGGCTCAACTGTATAAAATTCTGGCCTTCAGGCGTTTTCATCCATTGGCCATCATTAATGCGGTACTCATAGATGATATTGAGCGGACTGTTATAGTCTAACAGCGAGAATTCCAGCGAGATATTGTTTTCCAGATAGGACACTGCAAAATAGTCTGACTCCATCACTGGTTTCTTGGTAATCTGCTCTCCGTTGGACTCCGTCCGGATATTGACTGGTTGACCGGCAATGAAGAAGCCCGTCAGGTTGACATCAGGCAAATCCTTGTGACCACCGACCAACTGTGATGCATTGAAGACCGTAAAGCCGTCGTTATTGGCAAAGTAAATCATGTCGCTGCTGGTATGGGCACCAACATTGTTCACATACTCCTTGACCGTCAGGCCATTACCGCTGACATGGGCAATGAAATGTTTCTTGCGCACATCATACTGCCAGATGCCCATCGATGTGGCACACCAGATATCGCCGTTGTTGGCCTCTACAAGATAGCCCACCACTTTATTGGACAGGGCATCACCGTCCGGGAAGCGCTTGGCCTTGGCATCACCGGGGTGATAGCGGAACAGGCCTTCGTCCGTACCAATAAGGATGTCGCCCTGACGGGTTTCGCACAGGGAGAAACAGATCATGCCCTCCAGCAAACAATCCCAGCCCATAGAGCGGAAGCTGCCCTTGTCAGGATTATAGCACGAGACGCCTGACGCCGTAGCCAGCCAGATGCGCCCCTCCTTGTCAGGCATCATGGCAAGCACCCAGTTATTGCACAGATGACCGTTTACAGGGTCCTCCTGTGTGGCCTGATAGTTCCGCAACGCATGCGTTTCGGTATTATAGATAGAGAAACCTCGGGAATAGGTCGAGATGTATAGCAGACCATTACCAGTATCCGTCATGTCGTTGATATGGTCACTGACCAGAGATACATGTGGCTGATAGCGGCCTGTCAGCGGGTCGTACGAATACAGCGTTTCGTCTGTACCAATCCAGTATTGTCCGCGCTTGTCGCGGTAGATGTATTCTGCTGAAGGGGGAGAAGCCGGATGAGACACTATCCAGCCATGCTGGTCGAAGCCAAAGACACCGCTACCCTGAACGGTACACCAGAGCATGCCCTGGTCGCCTTCGCAGATGGAAGTGGCCGAAGAACTGATGCGGTAGCCCTGCGACAAGAAGCTCCAAGACGTAAACTGGGGCTGCACACTGGGAATCATGACCAGACCCTTCGACTGGCATCCTAACCACATATTGCCGTCACGGTCTTCCTTGATGCACCATATCTTCGCCGTATTCAGGTCTAAGCCGTTCAGACGGCACTCTACGCGGGTAAGCGTCGTGCTGCCTTTCTTCAGCATGAAGAGACCGTCTCCACGCGTACCTATATATATATTATCCTGACGGTCTTTGTAAGCACTGCAAATCACGACGTTTTCACTGCCAAGCACAGACAGGTCGATATCGGCATTGACCATCTCACCGCCACGATAGCAGCTGATGCCATGCTGACTGACAACCAGGATTTCGCCATCCTTCTCAGTTATCAGCATGACTACACCCTTGCTGACAAAGAACTGGTGAAGGCCGCTCTGGTCCTTCATCGTGATTTCCTCACCGTAGCCGCACTTCCAGAAGCGTCCCTGACTGTCTTCCAGCATCTGGTTGAAATACCAGTTACCGCCACCAGACGTATAACCATCAGGAATCTTAACCAAAGAATTGCCCTTCAGACTATACAAGCCTCTACCCGACGTACCTACCAGGAATTCGCCACTCTTGCGCTCCATGATGGAAATGACGCGAGGGGTCTCCCCGTTGGTGAAAGGATAGCGCACAAAACGGTCGGTGGCATAGTCGTAACGTACAAAACCCATGCGCGTGCCAATCCACAGCTGGCCTTTCTTGTCACAATACAACTTGGTGACGGACTTACTCGGCAGAGCGGTCGAGTCGGACTGCTGAGGATAATAGGTCATGAAACGATAACCGTCATACCTGTTCAGACCGTTCTCCGTTGCTATCCAGATAAAACCGTACTTATCCTGACAGACATCATTGATGAGTCCACTCGAAAAACGTTCAGAGGGGATGAAGTGTCCAGCCTGTCCGAAACCAAGGACAGAAACCAGAGAAACGGCGAAGAATAGTAGTAATCGGTGCATATTATGTTATTTATGCGGCAAAAGTACACAAAATTCCCCATACTACCATAGATTTTTGTTGCATCGATATAGAAAAATGTTTCAAGCCCCTCTGAAAATAATGTCACATTCTTATAATTTATATCATTTTTTTTGCTTATCTTTGCACGCAGAATCACTAAAACAAGCACAATTACAATGAAACGACATTTACTAATGACTGCCGTGCTTAGCCTGACAGTAATGGCTTCAACAGCACAGAACATCGACTTTGACCTGCCCGGCAAGACTGCCCCAGGAAAGGACACTGAAGTGAACTACATCTCATGGGCCGTACCGCGCGCTGAAAGTGACACGAAATCATTCGACGGCGGCATGACCATCACCATCACTGCCGGAGGAGCAGCGTCAGCCGTGGGCAGCAACTGGAGCAAGACCGACGTAGAGACCAACGGACTGCGCATTATTGCCGACGAGGTACTGGCAACGAACCTGGACAAGGGCAACATGACACAGATAACAGAAGGCTCTACTTCGCTCATCCTGACCATTACGGGCATGACAGCCGGCATGCACACCCTAAAGGCTTACCACAACAACTCCGACAAGAATCAGACACAGCCCGACATCGAAGTGCGGGTTGACGGCAACGTGGTGGCTACTGGCGTGAAGTTTACTTCTGCCGCCCAAAGCAATGCCGAGGCCGGCACGTCGTTCATCACGTTCAACGTCACTGAAGGACAGCCTGTCGTCATCACTTACAGCACTGTGCCAGAGGCTGGCAAGACCTATACCAATACACGTGTCATGATTAACGGTCTGGAATTCGACGTGGCAGCGATTGGGGCGACGGACCCGATGCCTGTAAACCATGACTTCCATGCGGGTACGGAAGAGGGTACGGTGACCTTCTCGTGGACGGCTCCAGAAGGTGTCGTCAGTCATAAGATGGTCTTAGGCACCGACTCCGCAGCAGTGGCTGCTGCCACTACATACGAATACGAAGGCACGGCGGCGCAATATGTCAAGAGCGGTCTGTCATCCATGCAGAAATATTGGTGGCGCATTGACGAGGTGGATGGCAACGGCCAGGTGCATCAGGGACAGGTATGGACCTTCCAGCCTTGCCAACTGGCTTTCCCGGGTGCTGAGGGCTATGGCCGCTATGCCATTGGCGGACGCGGCGGCATGGTGTATCATGTGACGAACCTCAGCGGCGACAAGGACACACCCGGCTCCCTGCTCTACGGACTGGTAAACATCGACGAGCCACGCTATATCGTGTTCGACGTCAGTGGCATCATCGAACTCGATTTCGGAGCTCAGTTTGTCAAGCCATACGCCTACATCGCTGGACAGACAGCTCCCGGCAAGGGCATCTGCATCAAGGCCTCGAACATCAACATCGGTTCTGACGTCATCTGCCGCCATATACGTTTCAAGCGCGGCTTGGGCATCTATGGCGAAAACACGGGTAATGCCATGGGTATGTCGGGAGCCAACCACGCCATCGTAGATCACTGCACGGCGGCTTGGGGCACCGACGAGACGGTATCGGGACGCGGCGCCTTGAACATCTCGTTCCAGTATAGCGTCATCAGCGAGGCACTGGGCATTGCAGGCCACAAGAACTATGCCGACGGTACCAACCACGGCTATGCGGCTACCATCGACGGACGCATAGGCTCATGGCACCACAACCTGCTGGTCAACTGTGCAGGACGCAACTGGTCGATGGGCGGCGGCATGGATGGACAGAACCGTCCTATCGGTGGCCTGGACCTGTTCAACAATGTCTGCTATAACTGGAACAGTCGTACCACCGACGGCAACTGCCATGCGGTGAACTTCGTCAACAATTACTATAAGATGGGAGCCGACACGCGGAAGACCATTCTCTTTACGCAGGACTTCGAGGATGCCATAGCACCTGACGGCATCGACCAGGCCTACGTCAGCGGCAACATCCGCGAGAACAAGAACCACACCCTGAGCAACGACAAGAAGGGTGACACCTATAATGCTACGGGCAATATTCCCACCACCTATCAGTATCTGCTCAGCGAACCGCTGTTCCCCTCGCATGCCACCATCCATACGGCTCAGGATGCCATGAAGATTGTGACCAGCTATGCCGGAGCCACTATGCCCATGCGCGACGAGCACCACCAGCGTAACGTCCGCGAGACGCTGGACGGCACATATACCTATGTGGGCAGCAAGTCGAGAATCAAGGGCGAGATAGACACGGAGGAGGACATTACCGAACATGCGGCAGGCAAAGGCTGGGAGGACTATCCTGAAGAGCAGCGTGCCGCTGACTGGGACACCGACCAAGACGGTATGCCTGACTGGTGGGAGCAGTGCGTCGGCAGCAATGCCAGTGTGGCCAACCAGAACGACGATCCCAACGGTGACGGCTGGACACTCTTGGAGGACTATTTAGAGTTTATGGCTCATCCGTATATCATAATGGCAACGAATGGCGAAGCTTCCATCGACCTGAAGCAGCATTTCGCCGGCTTCTACGGTCAGAACGGCCAGAGCGTCACACCGTCTTACACGTTGGACAAGCAAACCAATGGCCTCTATGCACCCCGCATCGACGGCTCCATACTGACTGTTAAGGCCACCAAGCCCGACACCCAGAGTGTAGGCTGGCTGAACGTCACCGTCAGCGACGGCGAGACGACGTTCACACAGCGCTTTGGCGTGGCTATTACTGGTGGTGCAACAGGCATCCAGAACGTTAACCGTGAAACAATAACCAATAACCGTTATTACAATCTTCACGGCCAGCGACTCAGCCAGCCCCAAAAGGGTCTGAACATCGTCAACGGCAAAAAGGTCATCTACTAAGCAGAGTGCTTAGGGCAATGGCGTCAGCGGATAGACGATATTCACAATCAGGATGTTGGCGGCGAGGATGATGATGTTCATCAACAGACCGATGCGCATAAAGTCGCTGAAGCGGTAGCCGCCAGGACCATAGACCAGCATGTGGGTGGGCGAACCGATAGGCGTAGCAAAGCTGCTGCTGACGCTCACCATCAGGGCAACGAGGAAGGGGAACGGGTCATAGCCCAATTTCTCAGCGGCCTCGTACATGATGGGGAAGAACATGGCACCGGCTGCGGTGTTCGAAATGAACTCGGTGATGAAGGTACCGACAAAGCAGACTGCTATCATCACCACCAGGGGATTGGTGCCACAGACGTCAAGGATGCCGTTGGCCAGCCACTCGGCAATACCCGTCTTCTGGATGGCAAGGCCAAGCACAGCACTGCCGGCGAAGACCATCAGAATCTCCCAGTTGATAGCACGCATGGCCTGCTCCATACTACAACAGCGGCAGATAAGCATGGCAGCGGCAGCAAGGAAGGCGCACTGTAGCAGCGGCATGACACCGAAGGCCGACAGTGCAACCATGGCAATCATGATTGCCGTAGAGACCAGCGTACCATACCCGATGTTGGGCACTTCATCGGAGTCGAAGAAATGGAGGGCGCTCTTCAATGAAGAGGTGTCCAGATTAATGTGCTTCGGACATACCAGCAACAATGTATCACCAGCGCGCAGCACCACGTTTCGCGGTGCCTCATTGATGCGCTCACCCCGTCGAGCCACCGCTGCCAGCACCACATTGTTGTCCTTTTCAAACGAACTGCTGCCGATGGTCTTTCCTATCAGCCTACTGCCGAAATCGACGTATGCCGTGCGCAATTGACTATTATTGTCTACCTCGCTCATGGAAAAGACATGGTGGTCAGAACTCACCAGCTTATGGCTATACGCCATATCAATCAGGTCGTCTATCTGTCCGGCATAGACCAGATGGTCGCCGCCCATGATAGGTTCGTCCTCCGTGATTGGTAATGGCATTTCGTCGAAATGATACATCTCTATCAGACTGCCGCCGTTGACGTGGAAGAGACCTGCCTCTCCCAATGTCTGGCCGATATGGGGATTGTCCGAAGGAACCTGTAGTTCCACCGTGTATTCGCCTGTCGATTCGAAAGCACTCTCAGGAGCCTTACGGTCAGGCAACAGACGGCGCATGGCAATGATTGAGAACACGCCGATGACAAGACAGAACAGGCCAGGGATGGTCGTAGTCAGAATGTTCATGGCCACGCCCGTCTTCTCCTCGTAAAGTCCGCTGATGATAAGGTTCGGCGGCGTACCAATCAGGGTACACACACCGCCCATGCCCGAGGCATAGCTCAGGGGGATAAGCAGTTTCGAGGGCGATATACCGAGCTTCTTGGACCACATCTTGACGATGTTGACGAAGAGCGACACCACGGTCGTATTGCTAAGGAATGAGCTGAGCGCAGCCACAGGCAGCATCAGTCGTGTCACCGCCTTCGCATAGCTGTTGGGCGTACCGAGCAGATACTTCACAATATATTGCAGCACACCAGTATGCGTCAGACCTGCAACAACAACGAAGAGCACGCCGACGGTGATGACCGACGTGCCGCTAAAACCTGAGAAGGCTTCCTTCGCATCAAGCACACCCGTGACATAGAGCACACCGATGGCTCCGAGGAAGACCATGTCGCTACGCCACTTGGTAAACAGTAGGATAGTGAACATGCCCAGCACCGTCACAATGGTAATCCAAGCATCAAGGCCAAAGCCCAAAAACATAAATGTTTCCATATTTACAATTCCTTAGAGGGTGCAAATATAACATATTAATTCTACATAATATACCAAATCAAACAAATTTTTCGATAACACGGGAGAAAAAGAGATGTCGAGCAGCAAGGAAATAATAAAAATCGCCATTTCATCAATATATCGTAGTCTGGCTGTCTCATGTCAAGCTTTATTTTATGGTCGTTTTGAGACTACGAATAAGCAGTTTTTCACGTTTTGAGACTCTATTTTCCTACCGTGGGACTATTTATTCCTGAAGATAGACTAATTTTGCAAGCGAATTCAAATCGATAATGCACATAGATATAACACTAGGCCAACCACAACCGCGTGAACGGCATGATGCGTTTACAGGACGACTGGTATCGACTCTACGACGTGAAGCCCACCGACAAGCTCTATCTTGCCCCTGAAGACCGCGTAAAGATATGGTAGTAAATAAGGTAATGATTTTTTTATTGTCATCCAGTTTACTCTTGGTTATAAGTTTGCGTTATAATTATAACGATTTCATCGGAATTTCCAAGCCTGGCAATTTCTGCCAGGCTTATTTTTCCCATTTCGATACTAAACTCACACGAGTCCGATGTGAGTTTTTTTCGTGTCGTTTTTACTCTTTTAACGTGTAGAATGTGTTGAGTTACAGATTAATTGAGTACCTTTGCATCCAAAAGCATGTGTGAATGAAGCAGAGGTTATACATTTTTCTACTATGCGCCGTGCTGACCATGACGGCTGCTTGCACTCATTGTAGCGATACGAAGCACGATGAGAAGGCAGATGCTGCACAGCAACGGTATGACGAGGCCTATCATGCAAAAGACATGAATCGCGCCCTGGCCATCATCGACAGCATGGAGACGGCGAACATCATCAGCACGCCAAGGGCCGACTACCTGCGCGGACGCGTCTACGACCAAGGGTGGCAGATGAAGATAGCGGAGCATTTCTACAAGAAGTCCTACGAAGGCTATGCCCCTACTCCTTCCCAGGACTGGTTCACCTATACCGATGCCGGGTACCGCTGGGCAATCCTGCGCTATCGTCGAGGCGACACTGAGGGCGCAATGAACGTCGTCACAGGCTTGCTGCACTTGGCAAAGGGAAACGAGGCATTCCCCAAAACAGTCGAGTCTGCCTTGCTGATGCTCATGGCTGATGTCCAATTACAGCTGCACGAATACGACGAAGCAAAGCTCACGGGACAGAAAGTCTACGAGGCAGAACTACAAAACACCAATCATCAGAACCGTAAAGGTTGGGATATGGCCTGGGTATGTATGAGCATATCCGATATTTACCATGAGACAGGAGACATTGAAGGAGCCATGACGTGGCTTGACCGTTGCGCACAAGGAATTGCCCTCGCCGAGCAAGAGCATCATGACTCGCTGGTGATTGAGGAATGGAAAGGCCATATTGCACTCCAGCGGGCATTGTTCCTACAAGAATCGGGCCATGCTGCCGAGGCCGCCGCCACTTATGCTGCCATTCCCCGCAGCCGCCTGATGGAACCTAATGGCTACACCACGGCGGCGAAATACCTGATGACAGCTGGTCGCTACGACGAGGCGGCCTATTGGTATGAACAGATTGACAGCACTTATTTGGCTACCGACGGCGCTAAGATGACCTTCGACAACATCGCCACCCGTCTCTCTCCCCGCTACATGGCCTACCGCAAGGCTGGGCGCAACGCCGCCGCACTGGTCCTTGCCGACAGTGTCAGCGCTGCCATTGACTCTGCCCTCATCTGGCAAAAAAAGAATGAAGCAGCCGAACTGGCGGTCATATACCAGACCCATGAGAAGGAACTGGAACTGAACGATGCCAAAAGCGAAACCCGCATCCATCGAGTACTGCTTGTCGCTGCCCTCCTCCTCATCCTACTTATTGGCTACCTCTTCTGGCGCACACATCAATATAACAAGACACTCCTTGAGAAAAACCGCCGACTGGTGGCTGAGATAGAGCAGCGCGAACGCGAGGAACAGCAGGCCATTGAGCAGTTGAAGGCAGAGCCGGAGGCGAGCCTCACTGCCGAGCAACAGCTCTTCCGCCGCATCTGCGACCTCATGGACGGCCCGGACCATATCTATACCGACACCGACCTGGACCGCAACCGACTGGCCCAACTCCTCGGCACCAATGAGCACTATGTGACCGATGCCATTACCACCTGTACCAATGGTAAAAACCTGAGTGGATTCCTCAACGAGTACCGTCTGCGCTACGCTGCCCGTCTGCTGGGCACCACGAAGGAGCCCGTAGCACTGATTGCCGAACTATCCGGCTTCTCGCGCAGCTCGTTCTTCCGCATCTTCAGCGATGCCTATGGCATGTCGCCATCAGACTATCGCAAAGTCGCGAGTAAGTGAGAGAAAAGTTGAGTTTATTCGAACTCTTCCGAACGTGAGCGACTTCGACCGTAGGTCAAAGTCGCGAGTAAGTGAGAGATAACAAAAATCGCCCATTTCAACGAAAAAAGTAAGCCTGGCAATTTCTGTCAGGCTAACTTTTTCACGTTTTGGGACTCTTTTTTCCCACCGTGGGACTGTTGTTTTTCGGGATAGATGTAATTTTGTCGTCGAAATCAAATAGTAAAAAACAACATGTCTGGAATATCTATCTTATAAGTAATAACAATTTAAAAACGAAGTATGAAAAAAGAGTTTATGGCGGCTGTGGCCTTCTACTGCATGACAATGATTATGCCAATGCTGACGTCATGCAGCATTGAAGACAATCCCGCACCAACGCCGGTAGTATCTACCACCCCCTTTGGCGACTTGCTCCGTCAGGTGGGAAATGTGACCAGTGTCGAAGCTTTCACACCTAAGACTAATGATGTCGGCTTTACCGAGTGCTATCAGGTCTTCTTCAATCAGCCAGTCGATCATGAGAATCCCTCGGCAGGCACGATGAGGCAGAAGGCATTTCTCTTCTTTAAGGGCTTCGACCGTCCTACCGTGATGTACACCTGTGGATACGACCTTCCTGACAATTGGAAAAACTATACCCATCTCGACATTGCGGCCAATATGGATGCCAACCTTATCATCGTCGAGCACCGCTACTTTGGCGACTCGAAGAATCTGAGCGACACGCGCTGGGACTATCTCACCATTGAGCAGGCTGCTGCCGACCACCACGCCATCTTCCAAGCCCTGAAGCCTCTGCTGCCCAAGGAGTGGATCAGCACCGGCACCAGCAAGGACGGCATGACGTCGCTCTTCTACCGCTACTTCTACCCCAACGACATGACAGTGACCACCGTGTTTTGCTCACCCTTTATGACTTCGCTCTACTATATGCCAGTAGGCACCTACATGCAAGAGGAGTCAGGCAGCGATGCCGAGCGCGAGAACATGCACGCCATTTACTTCAAATTGCTGGACGGTGTGTTGGCCAACGAGAACACGTTCTACGACACTTACGTCCAGAAGTGCAAGGAATACAATGCCCAGCTACAGGCACTCCACCCAGAGCATACAGACCCCTGGTTTAACAGCAGTTTGGGCGACTATATAGGAATTCTGCCTGAGTTCTTCTTTGGCCAGTTCTCCTATAATACGGCCAAGGAGCGTGCTCTGAACATCCCATCGGCTGATGCTGAAGCGGAAGTGATTCTTGACTACATCTATTTCCGTGATATTCTGAAACAAAACGGTCTTTGGAAGTATGACTCACCATTAGCCCCGGCTGCTGAGGAAGAGGACTACTACTGGATGGCCGACTCTTACTATCCCTACTCCATTCAAACCGCTAAGCAGTTGGGACAATACTGTCATGACTTCTCACGCTACGAAAGTCTGATTGGCAAAGTGGATTTCGGCCCAAATCCTTGCGTACTCTTCGAACAAGACTTATGGCTCTATGACACCTACGACAATTCGAAAATCAAGGACATCCGCGAGAACTTCCTACCTACGACCGACAGACCCATCATGTTCTACTATGCACAGGGCGACCCCTGGACGGGTGCACGTCCCGACAAGATCAATGAAAGCAATACGATGATGCTCATTGGCGGGCTCGGTGTCCACAATCAGGACCTCAACAATCCTGAGCACTTCAGCCAAGACGACAAGCTGCAAATCATGGATTTCCTGGCCCGTTACGTTGACTACGAGAATGCGACGACCAATGCCCGCAGACGTTCGGCTGCCAACCTGCCTACCGTTTCTATCGAGCCAGACCGCTTTATCCTTCGCAAACATTAACTCTTTTATATAACGTACAAGTATGAAAAAGAATATATTCGTATTAGCACTTTTCTGTTTCTTATCAATGATGGCTAACGCCGAGGTTGCAAAGTATTGCATGAGTTATGAGGATTTTGTTGCCGACAATTGGAAGTCACTCGACGAGTTGACTGCCGGACGCACCAAGCAGGTTTGTCAGATCAAGAGCGGCGACCACGGCGTGTTTTATTTCAAGACTGGCGACAAGCAGAGCGACAAGGTTCTGAAGAAGGAGGCTTTCGCCGTGATGTATGGTCAGCAGCTGTTCGTGAACTGCCGCAACCTCAGAAATGGCAATGTCAGCCTGGAGACTTCAAAATATGTTCAGGCTGTACGCTACGACAAGGATAAGCTCTGCCTCTTGGCATTCAAGACCGACGGTGTGACGGCAGTAGCTGCTTTCGGAACCGCTGCAGCAGGTCTTTTTGCCGGCAATACCAGCTCGAGACTCGGTTTCACCAGTACTTCAATAGCCTTAGGCATAGCCAACGAGAGTCTGAGCAACCTGAAGTGCTACCTCGTTGACGGCACAGTCAATCAGGAAGGCAAGACTAAGATTACCCGCATCAACGATGAATTCATGGCAGAACTGCTGTCCGACGATGCCCCTCTACTGGAAAGATATCATGCCATCAAGGCCAAGCACAACCGCCAGTCGGCAGCCAACATCCTGCCCATCTTGATGGAGAAGGGACTTGTTAAATCAGTGTCAAACTAATCAATAAATTCTATAATAATGAAAAAGATTCTGCAGACAACAGCAGCTTTAATGCTGATGATGACAATGCCGATGTTGACATCGTGCACTATCGAAGACAACCCCGCACCGACTACAGACTATGGACAGTGGAACGTACCCGAAACTGACATGGACACCAGTGTGCGTCCTGGTGATGATTTCTATATGTACTGTAACGGTGGCTACTGGAACAGCACAGTGATTGACGAGTCATCGTTCGATTTCAAGTCTATCATGGCACAAGAGATTCCGACCATGATAGGAGAGCGTCTGTCAGCACTCCCCTTCCCGAACTATGAAAAGCTGTTGGCAGACGCTGCCCAAGCTGATTCCGCCGAAATCATGGACAAGATTAACGCCGCTCTGGTGAGAATTAACGCTGTAACCACTTGTGAAGAGGCGTGGAAACTTTGGGGAGAACTGATCAATGAAGGCTATGCAACTTCATTCGGTGTTAATTTGGTGTCAAGAAACGGACATATCAACGTAACGCTTTGGCCGAAAACTACTGACTATGCTCCCATCAAAAACACGATTGACAAGAAAAGCTTGGAATGGCAATTGATTAGCAATCCTGACTTGCTGGCCAACGTACATCCTCTAAAAGGTGGTGGCTCCAGACGCGCATACGACCACGATAAATGGCCGATGCTGACAACCATCTTTACTGAGCTCAGCTTCAATCTCGATGATGCCTGCAGTATTGACATGAATCCCAATATTGATCCAAAATATATAGAAGACGCCCTAGCAGAGATGCTTGCTTTGCAATCTGATCTTGACCAGTTGAAACAAACCATGGCTATGGGAGTTGCCAGAGACACAGCATTGGTTCGTTCCAAGACGCGTATGGAGATGGTTCAGAACTGTGCGAATAGCTTGCTGAAGTACGAGAAGTCGTACATTTTCACCAATGCATACATCACGCCCGAAATGAAGCAACGCACGATGGACTATTGCATTCAGTTGCGCCAGACCTTCAATCAGCGCATTGCTACCAACGAATGGATGAGCGACGCCTCTAAGCAATTGGCAAAAGAGAAACTCAACGCCATGACATTCAACATCGGCAGTCCTGACGAGTGGTTCTCTGAAGGATTTGCTGACATTAGCAACGAGAAGACACTCCTCGACGACATTATGGCACTACGCCGCACCAATCTGGCCTTATGTAGGAAAATTGCAGGCATGGAGACCCCAAGAGCAAGTTTCCATTCACTCATGACCACATATGACCTTACCGTCATGAACGCATTCTATTCCCCGAACTTTAATGCCATGAACATCTATCCAGCCTGGATGTTGCCTCCTCTCCTTGACTCGCAGCAGAACGACGCCCATAACTATGCTACCATGATGGTCTTCGGACACGAAATCACCCACGGATTCGACACCCAAGGTGCAAAATTCAACAAGTTAGGCGACCGCGAAGACATTTGGGCCAGCGATGCCGACCGTCAGGAGTTCCAGAATCGTGCTCAGCAGCTTATCGACTGCTACAGCAACTTTGAGATAATGCCTTGGGCGTTACCAAATGTTAAGAATGACGGTGCTTATACCATTGCCGAGAATATTGCCGACCTGGGCGGTGTCTTGCTGGCCTACGACACCTATGTGCGTCATCTTACTGAGAGCGGATTCAAAGGCGAGCAGTTCGAGTTACAGCGTAAACGGTTCTTCTTGGCAATCGCAAAACTCTGGCAGTCCAAGTATACAGCCAAGTACGCCCTCTTGCGTACCACCGGTGAAGGCATAGAAACGGCTAATTACAAAGACACTCATTCTTTGTCAAGAGAGCGCATCAACGGTACGGTCACAAATATTGACGTCTGGTACGACCTCTTCGACGTGAAAGCCGGCGACAAGCTCTATCGTGCGCCCGAGGATCGCATAAGGATTTGGTAATAAAGACAAAAAACGACCTTACACTGAAAAAAGTAAGCCTGACAGGAATTGCCAGGCTTACTTTTTTCGATGAAATGGAGGATTTTGGTTACTCTCTCATCTCCAATTACATAGCCCACAGCTCTGCACAAGTACTGTTGAACTA
>JAEEGG010007365.1_pt1 | contig 25402 bp, 13 predicted proteins | sample 9134161 | NCBI WGS metagenome assembly JAEEGG01 (sample SAMN16246543, study PRJNA631951) | gut metagenome | biome: gut microbiome; feature: rumen; material: CR-attached | host: Bos | place: Iran: Karaj | collected 2018-10 | reverse complement strand
GTTATGAGGTTCCTGCATCTGATTCCCGGAGGCGAGTTCGCGGACGGCGTCGCGGCGCTGTTCTCGGCGAAAAGGCAGCGGCTGGGCGACATGGCGGCGGGAACGATGGTCATCAAGGTCGGAAGGGTCAAAAACGCGGGCGAGATTCTGGCGAAAAAGGTCGCGGAGGAATCCGTGAATAACGCGGAGGCCGGCGAAGAGCCCGAAAAGGACGCGGAGGACGGCTTCGGAAGGGCAGGCGAGAAGCAGATTTCCGACTTCCTTGCCGAGATGCACGCACTGACGGAAAAGACAAGAGAGGAAGAGGCGCTGAAAAACGCGGAGCAGGAAGAGGAAGGCGACAGGCCGGCTAACGTGATTAAATTCCCGGAGTGGCGCATTGTAAACGCAAACAAAGAGGCGGACGACCTCGATCAAGCGCTTGAAAACGCACGGATCGCGGAGGAGACCGCCGCCAGAAACCGGCGGAATTCCTACATTCCCGAGGGCGGCTACCTGACGGTCTACGAGACGGAGGTGCTGGTCAACTACCTGCAGACCCGCAAATTGCTCGCCAACAGAACGACATATGACAGGAAGTTCGCGGAGTACATTTTCGAAAAAAGCGGCCAGCCCAGGCCGAAAAAGCTTGACAGAAACAGAGTCTACTCGTTTATCAGCGAGGTGGCGCGCTATCACGCGTGGCTTTACGGCTTCCCGGGAGGTGTGCGCGTATGACGGAGACCGAGCAGGAATTCATTCGCAGGAACATAGCGACCTGGCAGGAGCTTGAGAGCGAAAACAAATATTTCACGCGCAGACGTTCGAGGCTGAGGAACTCTCTTTCGAAGACCGCGCCCACAAAGGAACGCGTGGACAGGTATATCGAGCTGTACAACATCACCGCGAACCACCTCGCGTACGTGAGGACGTTCTGGGGCGAGACAGAGACGGCGGAGTATCTGAACGCGGTGGTCGGCGACGCCCATTCGGCGATCTACAGCAAGACCGTCTTCAATTTCGGGAAGGTCTTCAGATTCATCGCCACCGGGTTCCCGAAGCTGTTCAGGAAGGAAATCGCGTTCTTCATCTTCTCTTTCCTGGCCTTCGCGCTGCCGGCGCTTGTCGCGTATATCTACGTCAGGGTGAATCCGGAAAACGCGCTGGCGTTCATGTCCGCGGATCAACTGGCGAACATCAGGCCGGAGGGCAATTACGACACGTTCACGGCGCTGAAGTCGACGCTTTCGGGAATGTACATCGGCGGGAACAATATAATCGTTTGCATCGAGGCGTTCGCGGGCGGCCTGACGCTCGGCCTTTTTACGATCTACATGTTGGCCACGAACGGTATCCTAATCGGGGCGCTGGCAGGCTACACCGGCGCGAAGGGCTCCGCGGCGTTCTTCTGGTCGCTGATACTGCCCCACGGCGTGACGGAACTGTTCGCGATCTGGCTCTCCGGAATGGCGGGATTCATGATCGCCTACGCGATAATCAACCCCGGGAAGCTCTCCCGCAAGACCGCGATAATAGTACAGGGTAAGAAGGCGGTCAAAATCATGGCGATCTGCGTGCTGCTGCTGATCCCTTCCGCGATCATCGAGAGCTTCTTCACGCCCCTCGACTTGCCGTACTATATAAAATTCCTGTTCGCGGGCGGAATGGCGGCGCTGGTGATCGCGTACACGCTTGTGGGCGTCAGGAAAACGGAAAGCCGTGATAACGGTCCGGGAATTTGAAACAACCGTGTTTTTTGGAAAAACCGTGAAATAACGGCCGTCTGCGGCAGAATCCGCTTGCAAATTGAATGAAACTGCTTTAAAATCGGTCGCGGCAGGAAAACGGATGCCGCGGCCGGTTTTTTCGCATTGCGGCCTCGCGGTTTTGAGGCCTTTATAGAGGAACAGTGTTGCGGAGAAGGAGCGCCGCCCTCCGCAGCGGGACAAAAGAGGGCGGCGCGGGGATATTCTTTATGAAATTCTGGAAATCGAAAACTGTCACGTATATACTGATTGTCGCTGCCGCGGTGTGCACCGCCGTGAACTACGAGATCTTTATATTCCAAAACGCGTTCGCGCCTGCGGGACTGATGGGTCTGGCGACGATGATCCAGCACGTGTTCAATTTCAGCGTGGGATACGTCAGCCTCATCCTGAACATACCGCTCTGTATAGCCGTTTTCGCGCTCGGTTACCGTGAGATCGGCGTCAGGACGTTCGTGTACACCACGGTCTTCTCGGCGTGCCTCTTGCTATTTAACCTCGGGGTCATCGACCTGTCGTCTCTCGTGTACCACACCGAGAACGGCACGAGCATCATTCTTGCGCCTGTGGCTGCCGGCGTGCTGAACGGCCTTATTTACGGAACTCTCTTCAGAAGGAACGGCTCAAGCGGCGGAACGGACCTCATTGCGGTGATAATCCGCCACCACCTGCCGACGGTGAGCCTTGTGTGGATGATATTCGGCCTCAACACCGTGGTGGCCGCGGTTTCGTTCTTTGTTTACGACTACAAGTTCGAGCCGGTAATCATGTGCATTATCTACTGCTTCATTTCGTCGAAAATCACCGACATAATCCTGAAGGGCTTTAAGACGCAGGTGAAGTTCGAGATCATCACCGAACACGGGGAAGAGATTTCGCGCGACATTATCAGCGAGCTCAACCACACGACAACGCTCGTTCACGGGAAGGGAATGTTCACGCACAGCGACAAGGACATGCTCATCTGCGTGGTGCACCGCCACCAGGTCGTCCAGCTGCAGAAGATTATTCACAGGTACCCGGGTTCGTTCGCGTACATGGAGACCGTGAACGAGATTTACGGAAATTTCAACGAGGCGCCTGCGTTTTACGTTGAAAAGCACCCGAAAAAGGCGAAAAAAGTGAAGGGAATCGAAACTGCCGCCACTGAAGCGACCGCTGCGACGGCGGAAGAGAATAAGTGAAGGCTGCGATGCGGCTTGCGCCGGGGGCACGTAAATGGTAAAATAAGTAACGAGCTTACAAAGAGCCAACCGTTTTGATTTTCCTGATAAAAGATGGGAGACTGCTATGAAAAAGAGATTTTACCCTGTGATACTGATACTCGTGGCGGCGATGCTGCTCTCGATATTCGCGGGATGCGCGAAACCGGACGGTCCTAATCCCACCGCGAAACCCGACAACACCGCAACCGAAGCGCCGGATCCGGCCAAAGACCACACCGAGGCTCCCGAGCCGACAGAAGCTCCGACCGCGACGCCCGAGCCCACGCCGGCTCCCACACCCAAGCCCGGGCTCGGCGAGAACAAAGGCAAGCCCTTCGCGGAGGACCAGGCGGGCGTGGAGGTTCTCTACTTCGAGAACTTCGACGACGAGGACTGCGACATTTACGAAAACGCCGGCACGCTCTGGCCCGAAGACCACTACGAATTGATCGACGGCAAGCTCTGCCTCGCGTTCGCGTACGGCGAGCCCGAGAACAACCACCAGTCGTTCTTCGCGTATTGCGACAAGACTTTCGACGATTACGAGCAGTTCGAGCTGTCCTTTGACTACAAGATCGCGCACACCCAGCCCGCGAACGCCGACTACGCATGGTTCGGTCTGATGATAGGCTGCTTCGTGACAAGCCCCGAAGGCCTCATTCCGATCCAGAACGGCGACGGACTTTTCATCGGCCTCAACAGCACCGGCGGTCTGCCTATATACGGTGTGGGCGAAGCGGGCGACGGCGCAGGCTGGCCTGACGGAAACATGAAGTTCGAGAGCAAGAAAAAGAACTATTACGACGAAGAGCGCCACATAACGATGATCCAGACGAACGACAAGAAGGCCTACCTCTACGTTGACGGAGAACTCATCTGCTACATGGAGGTCGGTGAGGAAAAGGTGTCGCTTTACAACGCCGAGGGCAAAATGGTAAGGTCCAGGAAGAACGACCCGGCCAACCAGGACGGAGCCAACATGATGATCTGGAGCCACTGCACCGGCGCGATTATCGACAACTACTGCCTGAAGGCCTACTAATAATGAAATGCCTTTGAAATAGTTTTTTGAAACTCGGAGGGGCCCGCCGGTTTTATGCCGGCGGGCCCTTTACGGTTTTCTGCGCCGCGGGCGCGAAAACCGCTTAATCTCTTTTATTAAGAACTGAAATGTGATATAATCGGGAACAGAGGAGAAACACGCGGGATTCCCGGCGCTTCCCGCGCTTCCGGCATTTCCGCCGGGGCGGATGAATTAATTCGTGATTTTGCCTTGTTTTAGGCAGTTTTAGACATTGCATGCAACGGAGGGCACCGACTATGGCTGATGAGAAAAAGAAAAAATACCCCTGGACAAAAAGCGAAGTGCAGAAAAAGCGCAAGGGCTTGAGAGGTCTTTTCAGGCGCGACCTGGGCGCGGTTGGCGGCGTTTATGCCGGACCGGAGATGATGGGCCGGAACAACGGTCAGGAGCCGGACAAGCCGGTTTACGCGGCCCCGGAAGCTCCCGTGTCGCCTATGGGCAATAGAACCGACGACGAACCTTTTGAATGCGTCTACGCCGGACCGGAGATGATGGACCGCAACGGTGAGGAGCCCGTGCCCGCTGCGATTGAGCTTCCCGAAGTCGATATTACTGAGACCCGCAGGGAACCGGTGCGCTGCGTCTACGCCGGACCCGAATATTTCGCGCGCAAGAACAGGGAGGCAAAACGTTCGCCTTTCCAGAAGGTCTACGCAGGTCCTCCGGTAACGGAGCGTCCCGAAAAGCCGGAAAAAACCGGAGGAGAGCGGGAGGATTTCAAGGAAGTCTACGCGGGCCCCGAGTTTTTCGGCGAACCGGAAGAACCGGAGGAGGCTGTTCAGGAACCTGAGATTGAAGAAAATCTCAACGGTATAGAAGACGTTTACGCCGGCCCTGAGTTTTTCGGCGCGCCGGAAGAGCCCGAAGAACCGGAGGAAGTTGAGGAACCTGAGGAACCCGAAGTACCTGAAGAACCGGAGAAGCCCGAAGTACCCGAAGCGCCTGTCAAAGAAGACATCAGTATGATGGAAGGCGTTTACGCCGGACCGGAGTTCATGCCTCAAGATGCGGCGGTTTACGCGGGACCTGAGTATTTTCAGCCGGAGCCGCCTTCGAATCCGCCGGAAAGTCCGTTCCTGATGACCTACGCGGGTCCTCAGTTTTATTCACAACAGCCGATGTCCGGGTTCGCGGGCATGTTTGGCATTCCCGTGAACAACGGCCAGACCGAGACGAAGCCCGAAAATTTCGGCTCCGAGTTTGCCGGCGAGGCCGAAGAGGAAGGCGTGAAGAAATACTTCTGCAGCATGTGCGGCATTCAGGTCGAAAGAACGGCCAAGTTCTGCGGCAACTGCGGCAGCGTGCTGAAGTTCAAAGAAGAAGAAAAAGAGGACGAGAAATAAGAAACGGCGGCCGGCAATTCACGAACCGCAATTCCTTATTCCTGATTCCGAAACACTTTAGCTATGGATTCGATGACGATTTACAAAGATTTTCCATTCAAACTCCGGACCTGCGTGTGGGAGATAACTCTCGCGTGCTGCTTCAGGTGCGCCTATTGCGGTTCCTGCGGCGGGAAGGCGAGGGAGAACGAACTGACGCTTCTGGAGTGCGAGGGCGTTGCCGCGCAGCTGGCGGAAATGGGCTGCAGGAGGGTCTCGATGATCGGCGGAGAGGTGTTCATGCGCAAAGACTGGACGTCGATCGTGGAGGCGCTGACCTCCCGGGGCGTGAAGTGCTGCATCATCACCAACGGTTTCAAAATGACGCCGGAGATTATCGAGACGCTGAAGCGCGTCCGGATCGAGTCGGTGGCCGTGTCGGTCGACGGACCGGAGGAGGTTCACGACGCGTTCAGGCAGAAGGGTAGCTTCAAGCGGGCGTTTGAGACGATCGCCGCGTTGACAAAGGCGGGAATTCCCGTTTCCGTGATAAGCGCCCTGAGGGCGGACAACGCGCCGAGGCTGCCTGAGTTCTACGAGACGCTCAAAAACTACCCGATCTTCGCGTGGCAGATTCAGGCGTGCTCGCCGATGGGGAACGCCGCCGGCAACAGCGTGGACGTAGTCTTCGACGCCGGCGAGGTGCTTAAATTCGTGCGGAAAACCGCCAAAACCGCGCCTTTTATGATGGGCGTGGCCGACAACATCGGCTACTACACCGAAGAGGAGGGCGAGGTGCGCGGCATTCCCGGCGTGAAGTACACGGGTTGCGGAGCGGGCCTAAACGGAATCGGAATCGACAGCGTCGGGAACGTTCGCGGCTGCGAATCGATGTACGACGAGCGCTTCAACGAAGGCAACCTTCGCGAACGCCGCCTGGTCGACATCTGGACAGACCCGGATGCTTTCAGCTACAACAGGCGCTTCGACGAGTCCATGCTTACAGGTTCATGCAGCGGCTGTGAATACGGTTCGGTGTGCGCCGGCGGGTGCAGGTCCTACAACTATTTCACCGGCGGGAAGCTGTACGAGAATCCGCTCTGCGCGAGGGCGAAGGCGCTCAAAAAGTGCCTGCAGAGGTGCTGAAATCATAATACTGTGAATTAATTCAGCCGCGCTCCCGGCCGGGAGCGCGGCGCACGAGAATACATTAAGAAGGGAGTTTATCTGCCCCGCGGAGCATTTTCCACATTAACGGGGCGGGAACAAGATGAAAATCAAAAGACTTCTTGCATTGTTAGTTGCCGTCGTCATGGTCTGCGCTCTGTTTGCGGGCTGCGGCGAGGACAAAAAGCCGCAACCGACGGAGGCGCCTCAGGAGACCGCCGTTCCCGCCGACAACACGGAGAATCCGAGTGAGGTTCCCGAAGTGACGGCGGCGCCGGCGGACAACACCGAAAATCCGACTGACGTTCCCGAAGAGACTCCGGCCGCTTCCGAAGAACCGACGGAAGAACTGACGGAGGAGCCGACCGGCGAGGAGACGGAACAGCCTACTGAGGAGCAGTCCGAACAACCCACCGAAGAGCAGTCCGAAGAGCCCACCGAGGTTCCGACCGAACAGCCCACAGCCGGACAGCCCACCGAGGTTCCGACCGAGCAGCCCACCGAAGCCCCCACAGAGGCGCCGACAGAAGCGCCCACGGCTGAGCCCGGACCGACTTCCGCCACCTACGTGACGTTCGACTCCTCGAAGGCGGTTAATTATTTCACGGGCCCGAACGCCACAAAAGCGTCCCTTGAAGAAGACCCGGATTTCGGCCACGTTGTGAAGATTACTACAACCAAAGGTTCGAACGACCCGTTCATTTTCTTCAACTACAAGGGATACCTGCAGGCGTACGGCATCACGCCGGCCTCCGCAAGCACCTACAAGGTCGTTCTTCTCAAGATCCGCCAGGAGAACTGCTCGAACTCGAGCTTTGAGATATTCTACTGCGCCGGTTCGCTTACGGGAGCGGCCGCGGGCTACAGCAGAACGTCCGGCTTCGACAACTCCGACACGGACTGGCAGTACGTGCTCTTCAACCTCGACGGCGCGAACGGCTGGAACGGAACGATCAACGGCTTCCGCTTCGACTACATGTTCACCGCGGCCGCCGCGAACGAGACAATCTACGTCGGCGCCGTGATTCTTGCGAAGAACATGGACGAGGTCAAGGACCTTATCAGCGGCGGAGTCGACATCAACGCGCTTTCGGCGGCCGACCAGCAGAGGGCGGAGCAGCTCATCAACAGCGCGAGCGACCCGGCTCCGGCGGTTTCCAACACGAAGCTGACGGCGGCCAACGAGGATTCCTCCATCAACCTCTGGTTCAACCACCCGTACGTTAAAACGCCCGAGAGTTCGACAACTTCCAGCGGCATGAACACCTATCAGATCCGCATGGCCAAGAATGAAATCGAGGGCGTGCAGTTCCTGCTCTCCTCGACGGCGGCCAAGACCGGACTCACGGCTGAACTTTCCGCGTTCACGAACTCTTCCGGCGACACGCTGAAGCACGTTATCTGCGAGGGGTACTACTTCGACGACATCGAAGGCCAGTCGATTGTGGATCCGATTCCCGAGCTCAAGGGCAGCTTCGACCTGAAGGCGGGGAAGAGCAAGACGTTCCTGATCAAGGCGTACACCGACAAGAACACCAAGGCGGGCCAGTATTCCGCGGTGCTCACGATTAAAGACAGCCAGGGCCGCGAGGTCAAAAAGGCGAACGTCTACGTCTACGTGTGGAATTTCGCGCTTCCCGACGCGTCCAACTGCAAGATTCAGGCGGACCTCAGCTGGTGGAACATCTACTCCAACAACGCGCCGTGGCTCTACAGCGGCGACGACTCGCTTACCTACAGCAAGTATTACGACTACCTCCTCGAAAACAAGGTCAACTGCTACAGACTGCCGTTCCTCAACGACAGCAAGGACGCGGCTAACCCGTTTGACGACCCGAGGATCAACAAATACCTCGACGACCCGAGAGTTCAGTGCTTTAACCCTGTCGGCTACGGCACAGACCACGTGACCGACCAGAGGATCCAGAGCGCGTACAACTACCTGTCGCAGAACCCCGAGTGGCTCAAGAAGGCCTACTTCTACCCGGTGGACGAGCCCCAGAACACGGGAATGCTCGACACCCTGATCAGCTACGCCAAGAAGATAAAGAGCGTTTTCGGCAGCAGCGCGAAGATTATCGCCCCGATGCACATCAACGGCGCGCTCCAGAACTCCACCCAGGACTTCTTCTCGTACGTGAAGGACTACGTAAACGTCTGGTGCCCGCACAACTACTTCTTCAACACGCTGGCGGACTACAAGAACAACCCGCAGCTGATGTTCAGGTACTACACGTCGCAGCTCGAGAATAACCTCGGTAGCTTCAAAGACAGAATGGCCGCAGAGCAGGCGGAAGGCGACGAGGTGTGGTGGTACGTTACCCGCTTCCCGCACAACCCCGAGATCACGCTCTCGATCGACGACCAGGAAGTCGTGCACAGAATCATGTTCTGGCAGCAGAAGCTCTACGACATCGACGGCTTCCTCTACTACATGGTGAACGACTGGCATTACGGCACGTATCCGTGGAACAGCCTGCACGAGACCGACAACTCGTATCCCTACAACGTATACGGAAACGGCGTTCTCGTCTACAACGGCTTCGAGGATTCCGAAGGTCAGCCCTACCAGGGAAGAGACCGCTACGACCAGCTCGAGGACAAGTCCTACAACGCCTACCCGGTGGGCTCGCTGAGACTTGAATCCGTCCGCGACGGCGCCGAGGACTACGACTACCTGACGATCCTCGACGAGCTCTACGGCGAAGGAACGTCTGATCTCGTCATCAAGCAGATCACGACGTCGCTCGGAAACTACAAGGCCGACGCCGAGCTGTTCAACAGGCTTCGCATCGCGGTCGGCAACCTGATCGCCGCTAAGCACTAAATTTATAAGGAAGCGCCGCCTCCGGTTTGATTTTTGAGACGGAGGCGGCGCCGGAAAACGAAGAAAAGAGCTGCCGACGACGGCAGCTCTTTTCTTCGTCACTAAGATTAAATGATTATTCGTAAAACGCCCGGAACAGATTCCCGGCGGTGTGCTGGTCCGCGACGGTCTCAAATTCGCGGGAAGCGTGCATCGCGAGAAGCGGGTTGCCGACGTCGACGGTTTTAATTCCCAGTGAGGCCGAGAGGATCGGGCCGATGGTGCCGCCGCCGCGCATGTCGCTGTTGTTCGTGAAGCGCTGGAAGGGAATGTCGTTCCTTGTGCAGAGGTCGGCGAAAAAGGCCATCGCCTCGGGGGTCGTCGAGTACGACTGGTTCCAGGAGGTCTTCAAAACGATTCCGCCGCCGAGAACAACAGGCGAGGTCTGGTCGCTGAGCTCGGGGTAGGAGGGGTGCGTCGCGTGGCCCATATCTGCGGAAATGAGCATGCTTTCCGCGCACACGTCGAGAGGATGCCTGTCCGTAAACCGTTTGCAGAGCTCCTTTACCGTCTCCTCTGCAAACGCGGTTTTGGCGCCGCCGTAGCTTTGCGACCCGCATTCCTCGTGGTTGAACGCGAAGGCGACTCTTATGTCGCCGCAGGAAGCCGCTCCGGACTCCTCGACAAAGGTCAAAAAGCCCGCGAAGATCGCGTGAACCATTCCTCTGTCGTCAAGTCCCTGGGCGGAAATGAACTCGCCGTCCGCACCGCAAACTGCCGGATCTTCAGCGATCACCGCGGAGAGGTCAATGCTCAGAATGTCGTCCGGCGTAATCCTTTCAGACGGCCCGAAGCCCTTGATAGAATTGATTTTTTCAGCTAAAAGAAGGGCAAATTTCCCGGTGCCGTTCTCGGTGTCGAGCCCGAAAACCGGAAGAAGCTGGTTCTGGACGCTGAAGCGCGCGCCGTCGTTCACGCCCGGGTTCATGTGGATCGCAACGTCGGGAATCACGAAGCGCGGGCCGAGGTCGGCGATGTCGGCAAACTCTCTTCCGTACTGAGTGCGGTAGAAAACGCGGCCGCAGAGCTTGAGCGGTCTGTCGACCCAGGTGTGCCTGATCAGACCGCCGTAGGATTCGACGCAGAGGCGGAGAGCGTTCGCGCCGGTTTTGAGCGAGGTCGTTTTGATCTTGAGAACCGGGTAGTCGACGTGGGCCGCCGCAATCCTCAGAACGTCTTCACGCTGCTCGGTGAAGCCTTTCCCGGCGTAAAAAGCGGCGATACAGCCGTCGGCGAACGGAATGTAGTAAAGCCGGCCGCGTTCCGCATTCTTGATGTCCGTGAGCGTCGTCTCCGTGCCGCCGGCGTCTTTAAGCGCCTGCTCGAGGCAGCCTAAAACGTGGTAGGGGGTCGGAGTTTCTTTCAGAAAATCGAGAAAGTTTTCCGTTGAGTTAAGGGTTAGTTTCATTTTTTATCCTCCGGGGCGGTGAATACGCGAAAGCGCGGCGCCGCAAAGATCAGGGCGCCGCGCCTCACGAAAAATCAAAGCAGGAACGTCGGCATCTCGTCGTTCACGGAGAGCAGTTTGTCCTCGCCGAGCTTTCCCGAAGAGCCTTCGTAAGTGTCGAAGGAGGGAATTCCTGAGGTCAGCAGGGACGCGGCGATCGACGCACTGTTCGAGAGATTTTCGGTGTCAAGGCGCTTGCTCTTGCTGTCGTAAGCGCAAACCTCGCGGCAGATGTCGGCCGCGCGTCTGTCGTCGCAGACTATGACTAAGGCCGGAACCGTCTCGATGCCGAGCTTCTTGGCTGCGTAGAGCCTCTTGTGGCCGGTGAGCACGCGGAAAACGGTCTCGCCCTTGATCTCGACCTTGCGGAGGAGCATCGGAATCAGGATCCCGTACTCCGAGACCGACTTCATGACGTCGTTGAAGGTCGCGGCGCACGTGATCATCTCCTCGTCGAAGGAGGGGAGGATGGCTGCGACCGGAACGTACTCAAGCGTCGAGGACGAGTCGGGCGCCGTTACGGATTCAAGAACGGCAGAGGACGCTGCCTGCGCGGCTTCCGCGGAATTGTCTTCGCTGAATAATCTTTTCGCGGTCTCGCCGGCTGCTCTGTTCGCGGCGGTTCCGGCGCGGTTAATACTGTTTTTTCCTATCGACATCTGGCATCAATCTCCTTTGCAAGCTGTGTAAATTCCTGGGCGCTTCTGCTCTTCGGGTTGAAAACGGTGACCGGAAGGCTGACGTCCTGCGCCTTTTCAATGTTTACGTCGACGCGAACGTACGTCGGGAACACGAACGTGCCCGATTCAGCCAGCGTCTGCATCGTCTGTTTGAAGTAGTTCTTGCGCTCGGAGACCTTCGTGACGGTGATGCCCAGAATCTCGAGCTCCGGCGCGATCCCGCGGATCTCCTCGACGAATTCGAACATGTTCGCAAGGCCGAACAGCCCCCACGGCGACGCTTCGACGGGAATGATGACCTTGTCGGAGGCCGCGAGAATGTTGATGACCCACGTTCCCAGCGTCGGCGGCGCGTCGACCAGAATGTAGTCGTACCTGCCGGCCTTTTTGATCGGCGCGAGCGCTTTCCTGAGCAGGAATTCACGCTGCATTTTCGGAAAAAGCTCGAACTCGATCCCGCTCATAAGGGTGGAGGAGGGAATGATGTCGACGTTCTCGCACTGGGTGGGAACGATGCACTCCTCCAGCTTCACGCGGCCCTGCATGGCGCGGAAAATGTTCTTTTCGCCTGACGCGAGCTCGAAAACGCGGTCCTCGTCGAAGTAGGAGAGCGAGAGGTTGAGCTGCATGTCGCCGTCGATAAGCAGAACTTTCTTCCCTGAGGCGCCCAGCGCGCATCCGACGTTTGAACACGTTGTGGATTTGCCGCTTCCGCCTTTGTTGTTTGCGAAACTGATGACGGTTGTTTTCATGTCGGTTTGAACTCCTTTCGGAAGCCGCCGGCAGCAAGAGCGCCGGTTTTTTGTCTTAAAGTGATTATACAACACGCGCGCGAAGTTTACAAGCGCCGCGACCGTTTCCAAATAATCAAAAATAACTTGCGGCGGCCGCAAAAAGGTGGTAACATATTGACAGAGGAAAAGGCGCTTGCCGTGCAAATATCAGGCTGAAAGCGCGAAAAAGTTCATACTAACGGAGGAGATTATGAAAAAGCTTTTGAGTTTAATTCTGGCGGCGGCGCTGGCCCTTAGCCTTTGCGCTTTTGCCGCGTTTGCTGACGAACCGGAAGGGGAGCCTGCCGGCGAGGGTGAGCCTGTCGGCGAGGGTGCACCGGCTGCCGAAGAGGAGCTTGAATACGTGGCGTTCTTCGCGCTCGGAAACGACCCGTACGCGACGTTCAAGTTCAGCAAGGACGGCAAGAACGACGAGATCGACCCCGATACCGTTACCTGGGCGGCGATCAGATACAGAACCGTGACCAAAGAGGACAACAACGGCAACCTGCTGACCGGTCAGTTCTACATCTCGCCCGCGGCCGAGCCTTTCATACCGATCATCTGGGATCACACCGGCAACTGGGAGACGATCATAGTCGATCTGACTACCGTCAGGGAAGGCACGACGCTCCAGTCGGGCTGGAACTCCGGAAAATATACGTCAGTTGCCACGGTCCGTTTCGACCCGATGGAATCGCTGAGAGACGCCGAAGCGGCGCAGAACGAACAGGACGAGAACATCGTTCTCGAAGACTCCGAGATTGATATCGCATGGATCGCGTTCTTTGAGACCAAGGAAGAGGCCGAGGCGTTCGACGGCAAAGACATGTCGGTGCCTTACTGCGTGCTCACCGTTCTCGAGCTCGAAGAGCCCTACAGCGACACCCACAACCTGGAGCCCATGCTCGTAGACAACCACCCGGTTCAGCCCACCGAGGTCCCGACCGAAGCGCCCACCGCGACTCCGGAACCGGATCCCACGAAGGCGCCCGACACCGGGACCGAGCCTGATCCCGGCGAAGAACCCACCGAAGCTCCGCAGGAGCCCACGCCCGCGCCCGAGAAGAAGAAAGGCTGCGGCGGCATCGTTGCAGCGTCCGCGGTTATCCCCATGATGCTGGCGGTCGCCCTGGTGCTTAAAAAGAAGGACTGATTATCAGCGCGGGATTTGGAATCTGACGTCCGCCCGCACGTGAAGAAATAAAAAGAGAAAACACCCGGCAGCGCAAAACTGCCGGGTGTTTTCTATGCAGGTATTGTTCAAAAAAAAACTACTTCTCTTCTATGCAAAACGTCGCATAAAGCGGAATTGATTTAATGTTGTTTTCAAATCCGAAGTTCTTCTCGGAAATCCTTATCGACCATGCGGGTTTGAAAAGGCGGACGTAATCGTTCAGACTTTCCGATTTGACGTTTACTCCGCTTTTGACTTCGATAGGGATGAGTTTGTCCCCGAGCGTAACGATAAAATCAACTTCCCTCGTGCCTTTTTCGTTCCTCCAGAAATACGGCTTGAACCCGGACCGGATAAGCTGTATATGAACGAAGTTCTCCGTCATACCGCCTTTAAAGTCTTCAAGTTCAGTATCCATATACAATACGTCCTCCGCGCTGATCCCCTTTTGCGCGCAAAGAAGTCCCATGTCGGAGATATACACCTTGAAATCATCGATGTCGCGATAGTTTTCAAGCGGTTTTGATATCTGCTCAACTCGGTAAATGCGGTGAATAAGGTTTGCGGCGCTGAGCCATTCAATGGCATTCTCGAACTCTGCTGCTCTGCCGCCTTTTTTGATGAGCTTGAACTGGAAGCGGGTGTTCTTCTTCGAAAGTTGAACGGCAACGGTTCCGTATGCAAGCCGCGTTTTCTTGATCTCGCTTGCGTTATCCTGGTACTTGCTCATATCGTCAAGATAATCCATACTTATCGTTTCAAGAACGTGACGGATGTGGACGTAGTCTTTTGTGTCAACAAACCGTGCGACGGCTTCAGGCATCCCGCCGATTACAAGGTACTGCTTATAAAAATCCAGTGCGATGTCGTGCAGGGCAGTGGGCATCGGCGTGTCGCTTTCATAGCAGGCGCGGATTCTTGCCACAAGGTCTTCCTGCCCGAGCGCGATAAGGAACTCCTCGAGATCCATCGGGAACATTGTATAACGGTCCACTTTTCCGACCGGGAAAGCGTATTTTTCGCGGTTGACCGCCACTCCCAGCAGACTGCCTGCGGCAATCACGTGGTACTCTGGCGCTTCTTCACAGAAGTATTTAAGCGAAGTCAAAGCCCGCTCGCAGAGCTGGACTTCGTCAAATACGATGAGGGTTTTGCCTTTGGTGATCGTCTGCCCGCTGACATGAGACAATACGGGAATCAGATACGACGGACTGATGCTCTCTGAAAACGTGTCTGCGAGCTTTTCATTTGTCTGAAAATTGAAATAGGCAACGTTGTCGTAGTTCTCTCTGCCGAATTCGAGAACGGCGTAGGTTTTTCCGACCTGTCTTGCACCCTGGACAATCAGGGGTTTGCGGTATTTATCTTTCTTCCACAGATTCAAGTAATCAAAAATCTTTCGGTACATAGCGGCCTCCGGAGTATTTTTCGGCTCGATTATACCAGATTCGGGAATATAGTGCAATATCTAATTGCAAAATCGCACTAAATTCCGCAGAAATGACGCGAAAAATCGCACTGTTTTCCAAAACCGCCTGTTTTTGCGGAAAACCGGACTGAAAACTATCCGGCTGATATTTACCATTCATCATCTTCACATTCCGCCATTTTTATATTCCGGCATTTCACATTTTCCGCAATGTGTGATATAATACCTGTGACCGATATCTCGATTTACCGGAAGCATCCGGGAAAGGATAAAAACATGAGGAAATTCACGAAGATAACGGCTCTTTTGCTTGCCATTGCGCTTCTGGCAGCGGCTTTTTACGGCTGCGTGCGGCCGAACGAGGATCCGGACGACGACGGAAGCGTGCTGCCGACCGACCTTTCGAAGCTGATTCCGGAGTTCTCGATGCCGGGCGGCTTTTATATCGGCAAGACCACGGTGAAGATCAGCTACCCGAAGGCGCTGAAAAACGCGGGGTACAAGATCCGCATCACCTACGACGGTTCTGAGCCGCTGAACACCAGCCAGCAGTACGGCGGAGGCGAGATCTCGCTGCCCAAGAAGGCAATCCGCACGAAGTTCACGGGCATCGGCTACAACGTCAACGCGACGGTCATCAGAGCCGCTTATTTTGACAAGCGCGGCGTTCTGGTGGGCAAGATCGCCACCGCAACGTTCTTTCAGGTCGAAAAATCGGACAGATTTGATCTTCCGGTGATTGTTCTGACGACCGATCCGGCGAACCTGAACGACTCCGCTACAGGCATTTTCGCCAACAGCTGGGGGAAGGGCAAGGACTGGGAACGCCCCTGCAACATTCAGTATTACGACGAGAACGGCGAGCTGGTTCTTTCGCAGGACGGCGGCATCAGGCTTTTCGGCGGCAGTTCACGCGGCCTTTCGCAGCGTTCGCTCAAGCTTATCGCCAGGGACTCCGAGTATTTCGGCACCGACAGGTATTCAGGCGGTGGCAAGTTCAAGTACGCGCTTTTCGGCGAGGAGCGGAAGCGGGCTGACGGGACCGTTCTCGACGTGTTCGACAGCTTCATTTTGAGGAACGGCGGCAACGACTCGCTGCTGACTCCCACTGAGGCGGAGCGGGCGACATTTATGCGCGACGGCATCGCGAACGTTATCGCGGGCAAGGCGGCTCCCGAGCTGATGAATATGAACTACAAGCCTGTCGTGGTGTTCCTGAACGGCGAGTACTACGGTCTGATGAATATGCGCGAGCACGAAAATGACAACGCGATCCGCAACATCTACCGCATTTCGAGCGAAGACAAGGCGAATATCTGCGTGATCTCGTCCGAACTCGACACCTCGCGCGGCGACCGCTACGACGGAACGTGGTTCTACTACGTACTCGACGATGGTCCCGAGGGCGAGCTTGAACGCTTCGAGCAGCTGCTTCGCGACATTAAGGACGGAAAATACACCTACGAAGAGGTGTGCGCCGCGATCGACGTCGAGGGCTTCATGAAGTACTGCGCGGTCAACCTGTTCCTTTGCAACACCGACTGGCCGCACGACAATATCAAGGTGTGGCGTTACTGCGGCGAGGGCGGAACCGGCGACCTCGACGGCCGCTGGCACTTTGTTTTCAAGGATATGGATCTCGGATTGGGCCGCTACACCTGCGGCACGCAGGAAGGCTACCCGATCGAACTCTACACGAAGGCCGACTCCGAGAACTTCAGGCTGATGCTCGCGTACTACATGTTCTACGGCTACGACGAAGGCTGGCCGAGCATTCTCGAACACAGCTACCCTGACACGCTGCACCTCGCCGGACTGTTTGCGTTCCTGATCTCGAACAACGCCTTCAGGAACAGTTTCAAGACGTACTGCAAGCAGCTCGCCACCGAGATCTGGCCTGTCGAAGCGCTCGAGAAGCTCATTACCGACTCCGCCGCGAAGATCGACAACGAGATGAGGTACTACATCCAGAAGAAGTATTTCGGGAACTACAGGTTCGACATGACGACCGACTACGACACCTGGCGGAAAGCGGCTCTCGGCGAGGACGACTCGCTGCTCACGTGGGCGAGGGGGCGCAGCGGCGAAAACGGGTTCTTTATGAAGCAGGTCGAGACGCTCATGAAATTCTTTGAAAATTAAAAAAGTGGCGATTTTGGGCTCTTTCCGCGGTTTGCCGGTTGACTATTAATCACAAAGCGCCTTCGGCAATTGCTTCGGCAAACTGCTTTGCCCGGACGGATCTCTCGGAGTACACTAGTACACCTTCGAATCCGTACGGGCAAAAATAGCTCCAAACTTGCCGCTTTTTATAGACGGCGATTTTGGGCTATTTCCGCGACTCGCGGCAGAATTGAGAACAAGGATCTTAAGCGGATGTCAGATAACAGGCTTTCAGGCGCCGCCCCCGGACTTGAGAAAACAGGGGCGGCGCCTTTTTTGCACCTAATTTAACACTTTTTACACTCGTTTTCCGCTTTTACCATCCGGTCATTCCCGGAAAGAGGATTGATTTAAAATGGCGCAAGTGCTAAAATTAGAGCAAGGAAAACCGCACATTCTTTGTGAGCTTGAATCATTGGGGGTTTGGTCATGAATACTTCAAACAGACACTTTGGATTGAAACTGATTGCACTCACACTTGTTATTACTATCTTTGCAACACTGCTTCCGTCACGAATGGTATTCCGTGCAGAAGATGGTACAGTACCGCAAATCGAAATGGCTGCAACCAATCCGGATATGCTCACAGAAGAACCGCCGGCAAATAATACAATCGACGCACTCTTCGAAGACGATTCTTTGCGTACTCCAAACTCCAAAACACTCCGCCTCAATGACGGATCCTACACTCTCGGTTCGTACGGTTTCAACATTCATTTTCAAACCTCCAACGGTTTCGTCGAATACGACAATACCCTTGTTCGCAAAGGAGATTCGTTTGTTCCCACACTGTCGGATATCGAACTGTCGTTTGATTTCGACCGTCCTTCATACAGTATCGGTTTTGACGGCGTCAGCGCGTCTTTCGAGTTAATAAACAATAATCTTCAGCCATCAGAGGCGCAAATCTCCGAACTTCCGAAGCCGGAATATGCCACAAAAACTGCCGAACTGTTCTCCGTGCCCAACGCAAAATCGCAGCTGTCGTATTGCGACATTCTCGAAGGCGTCACTGTTTCATATCTCATTTACGGCAGGAACATAAAGGAAAACATAATCCTTGAAATGCTCCCGGAAGATTCTTCTTTCAGGTTTGCCGTCACGACCGGCGAAGAACTGTATATCGACGGTGACGGCGCCATCCGTATCGGCGAAGCGTCAATTCCGCACGCATATATGTATGATGCTCTGGGTGACGTCTCCGACGCGGTTGAGTATTCTCTTGAACAGACAGAGAACGGATATATTCTGACAATAACCCCGGACCGCGAATGGCTCGAAGCTGAGAACCGTGCTTATCCGGTCGTGATAGACCCGACAATCATTACCGACAGTCCGACGCACGGCGATATTTCCGACGCCTACATAAAAAGCGCGCAGGAGAATTTCAACTCCAACTACTACTATCTGATGCACGTGGGGAACGATTCCACCGACCCAAATATGTACAAGCTTCGCTCCTTCTTCAGAATCAACAACCTTCCCGAGCTTCCCAAAGCCTCGAGAATTCTGTCCGCAACCATATCACTTCAGCAGGCGGAAAACGGCTACTGGTATTCCTTTGACTCGTCATATTCATCTTATCTTACCGTCACGGCAAAGGAGGTCGATTCCTCTTGGGCGGAGGACACACTGACCTGGGGCAACCAGCCTTCGTTTTCCGACAAGGCGATCGACTACTCGGTCTCGTGTGCCGACACTGCCGAAATCTATCTCAACTTCGATATCACTTCCTGCATGCAGAAGTGGTACGAAAACAGCGGCACAAACTACGGTATCGTTCTTCAGTCTGCGACGGAGCAGTATGACGGCTTCACTACGTTCATATCGACCGACGACGTCATTTTTTCCTCCACAAACCCGTCGTTCTATATCACATACTACGATACCAAGGGTCTGGAGAGCCGCTGGGCATATGCGGCACAGGATGCCGGCACGGCGGGAACGGTATATGTAAACCTTTACAACGGAAAACCGGTGCTGACCGGCCCCGGGCTCTCAACGCAGGATGAGATCATTCCGTATTCTGTGTACCCGGTTTACAACGGCTATCTCGGCGGGCTTCAGTTCGCCCCCTCAACGACTGACAAAAACGCGCCGGTTACGGCGGACTTCAACGCTTCCGCGGGCTACGGGTTCAAACTCAGCTGCTGGGAGAGTCTGACGTTTAAGACAATAAGCGGAGTCTCATACTACTGCTACAACGACACTGACGGCACCGAGCTGTATTTCCGCTATTATCAGGGGCTTGGATATCTTTCTGAGGACGGCTATGATCTGAAATTGAACTATGTCCTGGTCGATCCGTATTACTACTCCATATCCGACAGCAACGGCAACGTCAAGTATTTTAATTCAAGCGGAAGAATATCCGCCATTCATGACGAATACGGCAACAAAAAGATTTTTACCTACGACGCCTCCAACCGGCTTACCGGCATAAGTTTTCAGTCAAAAACCATGTCTGCGGCCGAACAGCAACTGACTATCGGGTACAATTCCGTTAACGCGGTCAGACGGATAAGTAACGCAAAAGACACTTCGGAATATGTGGAACTGTTCTACTCGCTTGATTGGAACGGAACTGCTTCGCTTTTCAACGCGGGCTTTTTGAGAAAGGTGCGTTATTCAAACGGCGACTTTGCGGAGTATGAGTATGATTCGGAAGGACGCCTGTGCTCCGCAAAATACGGAAACGGGTCGACGTACGGACCGTATGCGGAGATCGATTACGATGCTGATGACCGAGTGTCCGCGCTGAAAGAGTACGGTTCATCCGGCTCCGCGGGCGGCAAATGCACTTTTCAGTACGGCCATAAAAAAGCGGTTATCAGAACCGCCGGGGAAGATGATATTCAAGGGAATGAAGACGATATTCTCTCAGTCTACCTTTTCGACAACTACGGAAATACCGTCTGCAGTTATCTAACCGACGATTCCGGCGCGACAGTATACGGCGCTTCCGCTGCAGAGTATACCGAATTAAACGTTACATCAAATCCGAAAGCCAACAACTCTGTAGTCAAATCCGGAGGGAGGGGGCAGTACAACGCGAACCTGATCGGCAACGGAAGCTTTGAATTAACAGGCGACTGGACGCAGACTCTGTCATCTGTCTATTGCGCGGCAAGCAGCTCGGAATACTTTTTCGGAACTAAATCCGTTTCGCTGACAGGCGCAAGTTCCGTCTGCAGCGGCACTCTTTCTCAAAGCGTTGCAATACCGGCGGCGGGAACGTATACCTTCAGCGCGTATGTCAAATCCTCCATGTCCATTGGATACCAGCTTCCCGGTCTCATAAACGGTGCGTACATATCGCTTGACGGCGCAAAATCGGAGATAATATCGGACGTTACAGACGCGAACGTTCAGAACGGCTGGAGAAAAATCTCGGTCACCAAAACGTTCCAGGACGCCGGAACGTATACCGCGGAGCTTGCCTTGAAAAACATGTACGGCGCGGTATACTTTGACGGGGCGTGCCTCATAAAAGGCGATACGGCCGCCACGGAATTCAATTATCTCAGCAATGCCTGGATACCGCTTGGCACTGTAGAGACACAGAATGACGGGAACATAAAACTGTCATGCGCTCCGGGCGGCTCAACCGTCGCATACTGCTTCATCCCCTTGAACAAGTCCGCCGCTGCCGCAGCGTTCACGCTGTCCGGATGGAGCAATGGGTACGGTGTTCCGGAAAAGGACACAAGCGACTATCCGCCGTCGATGGTCAGCGCCGCACACGCCGACAGATTCTGGGGCATCAGCGCCGTGATATATTACACGGACGGAACTAACGAGAATCAAAAGGTTCACTTCAATCCCGCGGTATCAGATGTATGGCAGTACGCTTCAGGCGTTATAATGCCGGAAGAGGCGAATCTCGGCAAAACCATAAGTCAGATTGCAATCTATCTTTCTTACAACGATAACGCGAATTACGCCCTCTTTAAAGATGTCTGCTTTGCAGAAACCGACGCTTCAGCGTATAAATACGATTCGAACGGCAACGTTTCCAAGGCCTGGAACACGGAGGCTTCAACGCAGCTCACATATTCCGGGACGGATCTTACGAACGTAACCGACTCGCGCGGAAACAGTATCGCATACACCTACGTTTCCAATAAGCACAAGGTCCTGACAGCTACGGACGCACAGGGCGTTACCGCGACATACGGCTACAATACAAACGGACTTGCAAACTCAGCGGTCATAACTCCGTCGTCGGGAAGCGGGCAGATATCGTCCTCCGCAGTGTACAACAATTACGGCGATATGACTTCGGAAACAGACACCCTCGGGCACACTACGTCCTACGGCTATAACACGGACCGCGGACTTCTCAGCTATATCGACAACGCAAACAGTAAACGCACGCGGTATCTGTACGACCTCGGCGGGAAGCTCACGGAAGTGTTCGCCGATACCGACAAGGACGGTATTCACGACTCCGGCGAGGCGGGAATTACTTATACCTACAACGCCAGGAACTATCTGACGGAGATATATAACGGGGCAACGACTTATCATTTTGCCTACGACAGCTACGGGAACGTGACATCGGTCACGATAGGTGCAAACACGACTCCGCTGGTATCGTACACTTACGCGGGTTACAACGGCAAGCTGCTCTCGACGGCCTACGCTGACGGAACCGTGATATCCAACGCATACGACAAGCTGAGCCGCGTCAAGTCTGTCTCATACAATGGAACGGTCGCCTACACGGTGACCTATGACGGAGACGGAAATATCGCCTCATATACCGACTGCGCCACCGGCAGAGTGTACCGCTACGAATATGACGCGCTCGGCCGTGAAATACGCTTCTTTGTAACGCTTAACGGAACGGAACTTTACGCCGCGGAAAAGTCTTACGACAGTGACGGCAGGAGCGTCGGGTACAAGTATACAATAGGGGGCGTAGGCTCGCGAACGACTTCCAACACGTACGATCAGTACAACCGGCTGTCGCAGGAGACCACCGCGGGAGGCGATACGGTCAGCTACACTTATGACGGCTTCGGACGTGTCATCACTAAGACTACCGGCAGCTATTCGGAGCACTACGAATATGTGACGTCAGGCAACAACACGTCGACTCTTGTCAGCAAGCTGACGCAGAAGTACAGCGGGACGACGATCAAGACCGTCGAGTACGCCTACGACAACCTCGGGAACATCCTGACCGAAGACGACGGGGTAACGTTCAGACAGTACTCTTACGATGATTTAAATCAGCTCAAGTCGGAGCTGTTCTACGACAAGGTAAGCAGAATAGGAGAATACAGATGGTATTCCGTCAGTAGCAGCGGCAACGTCGCTTTTATAGCGTTCAATTACAACAACGGCACGTATACCACCAGCTACTCTTCAGGCCAGGGATACGGCAGCGGCACCGACTGGAAGGAACTGATGACTTCATTCGGCGGCACTCCGATTACCTACGACGCCAACGGAAATCCGCTCTCATACTTTAACGGTCAAAGCTACACATTCACCTGGCAGAAGGGCAGACAGCTGGCTTCAGCCGTAACCGGCACAAACACAATAAGCTACAGTTATGATGTAAGCGGTCTGCGAATCAGCAAGACCGTTAACGGAACCACGCACACTTACACTTACGACGGCTCGCTGCTTCTCTGTGACAAATGGGGCAGTCAATATATCGAGTATTTCTACGATGCGACCGGAAAACCGTATGCTCTGAGGTATTATGACGGCATTCTTCCGACAAAGTACTACTTCACAAAAAACATAGAAGGTGATATACTCGAACTGAGAAGCAGCACGAACACGCTTGTCGCGAGATACATTTACGACGGCTGGGGCAAACTGCTGGAAGTCCGTGACGCCAGCGGCAACGCGATCACTTCATCAACGCACATTGCAAATCTGAATAGTCTGAGATACAGGGGTTACTTCTACGACACCGAGACGAAGCTTTACTATCTGCAGAGCCGGTATTACGATCCGCAGGTGCAGCGATTCATTAGCCCTGACGTTTACATCAGCACTGGACAGGGAATCATTGGGCACAATATGTTTGCGTATTGTTCGAATTGCCCTGCGTCATTCAGTGACGTCTCCGGTCAGCGAGAAACATTTGTAACACTCGGGGACAGTATACTGTGGGCATGCCAGCTCATGGTAGGCGGAGGAATGGGATTTCCTTGCTTCGCAGGAGTAGCGACTTTAAGATATAGTTCATATGTGCAAACACTTGATTTCTCGGTACAGCCGACAGTAACTGAAAGTGAACTGTCTAAGGCTGTATCAAATACAGACTCAAGCTTGAGTTCACAGGTATCTTTTGATTGCGAAGCATGTTTTGAGAAGGGTTCAATCATTTCTGCAAAAGACGGACCAGAAAAAATAGAGAATATTAAAGTCGGTGATTACGTTTGGGCAACTGATCCCGAAACTGGCGAGACAGAGTTAAAAGTAGTCAAACAGCTCTTCCGCAATGAGACTGACGAATGGATACACATTACTGTCAATAACGAAGAAATAGTCTGCACACCCAATCATCCGTTCTGGGTTCCGGTGAAAGGCTGGACAAAGGCGTGCCATTTGCGGGCAGGTGATCGGCTGCAGATGCTCAATGGCGAATATGTCGTAGTAGAGCAGATCCAGCATGAACTGCTTGAGAGTCCGGAGACAACGTATAACTTTGAGGTTGATGGATTTCACACTTATCATATTGGCTATAATCGAATATTAGTACACAATAAATGTGGGAAATACTATAAAGCAACGATAACCGATTCGGGCATTCAAAAGGGAGCAGAGATAACTCGGAAACAGGCACTTAATCGACTAAGAAACGGGCAAGACGTTTTAGCAAGTTCAAGGTCCGCCGCAAAATCGCTTGCGAAAGATGCCTTCGGGAATTCAAAAGTCTATAACGAAATCCACAAAGAAATACCAAATGCAATGTGGCACTTTCACGATGAGGTCAACCACTTTTTCCATGTCTTTTTTGAATGAGAGGAATACAGTATGGAGAACACTGTAAAACCAGACTGGTATTGGTCAAATGGACTACATGATGCAGTCATAAAGGATTACTTTTTGGTTAGTCTTAATTATAATTACAGAGAAAAAAATCCGAAGCGAAACTATTTTGCTCTGATTATTGATTCTTCAAATGCATTATGGACTAGATCAATAAAAATGATTAAATTTTATAATGTTAATAATTCCCCCATAAGCATTGATGCTCGAGGGTGGTGGTGGGTTAATGACCAACTTGAATTTGTTGTTACGAGGAATAAATGGAAATTGGATATTTGTATTGCCAATAGCCGTGTTTGTTCACGGTGGATATCGTTTTACTTCGATTATGCTGAAACGATTAATTGCTAATTTTATTCCAAAAGTGGAGAATAATTGACTGCACCAATGAGTTATTTAGGAGTTGATAATAATGAAGATAAAAGGCCGTTTTAGCGATTAAGGATCAGGTAGCATTTGATTTGCCAGCGGATACTGTGCTCTGCAAATTCTTTTAGAAGGGCTTATAGAGAAGAGGTATTAATATGAGAATAATGGATCAAGAAACATCAGAATTTATGATACAGTATTATACGATACTTTATTTCTAAGACTATGTGTTTGATGTAGATGTTACCTTTTTCAATCTTTTTATATAGTATATCTCCAAAGGGTGATCTCTAAAATGAAAGAAGCAATACAAAATAAGAAGATATTTTCACAAAAACTTTACAAAAATCCGGATGATTTTCTTTATAGCGAATCATTTTTGCCGTATGTTTTAAGCCTTGAGGAAGCTGGTGATTTGCAGAGATTGCCAGAGAATCTTTATGTATATTACGTATTGAGCGTGTTGGAAAACGAAGTAAATAATGGCGGCTTTCTTCAATACCTTACCAATCGTACCAAAGACACTTTCAAGGAAGTATCGTTTTGCGCGGATATATTGAACGATTGCTACCTTCCACATTTCACCAAGGTCACGCTACCATCAGGTCCGTGTGGGGGCGACTCCATACAGGTTCAAGTCCTGCTATCCGCACCACAGCCCCGGGGTTTTTCTCGGGGCTGAGTCTTTTTTTGGAAATTTACGCTATGAGTGTGTTCTGTTTGTTTTGAAATAGGTGTGCTATGAAAACAAGAATACTTTTTCTTCTATTGGCAATAATTGTGTTGTGTGTTTCCGGCTGCACACATACGTACAGGGGGAAATACAAAGAACTGTATTCGGCTGCGATCTACAGCATTCCCGATGCTTACGGATATTTTAATAACGGTGAAGTTGAATTCGATCCGGCTATTTACGTCTCGGAAACAGATGATTACGGGAGGGTACTTTTCTCATACT
>JAEEGG010007361.1_pt1 | contig 25415 bp, 24 predicted proteins | sample 9134161 | NCBI WGS metagenome assembly JAEEGG01 (sample SAMN16246543, study PRJNA631951) | gut metagenome | biome: gut microbiome; feature: rumen; material: CR-attached | host: Bos | place: Iran: Karaj | collected 2018-10 | reverse complement strand
AAGCAAAGCGAAAAGGCAAAGGATGGAAGATACCATTTCTACACGCCTGACTATTTGCCCGTTAAACTCACTTTTGAAAGAGTGAAGGATTTTCCTCCCAGAGATAATCAACAGAAAGCTATTGACAAGTTCAAAGAAGCTATAAAGAACGGGAGACATAACCTGCTGATGTATGCTGTAATGCGTTTTGGTAAATCATTTACTGCAATGTGTTGCGCTACAGAGATGGCTGATGCGAAGTTGGTGCTAATAGTCTCTGCCAAAGCTGATGTGCGTAATGAATGGAAAGAAACAGTAGAAAGTCATGTCCGTTTCAAAGACTATATTTTCCTTGACGGTGAAGACTTGAAAAATAATACTCAAATTATAAGCAATACCCTGAATGACAACAAACGGATTGCACTGTTCTTGACACTTCAAGACCTCCAGGGAGAAACTATCAAGACAAAACACCAAGAGATATTCAAGGAGAACATAGATTTACTTATCGTTGACGAAACTCATTTTGGTGCTCGTGCCGCAGAATATGGTAAAGTTTTGCGTGAAGGAGGCTTGTCTGAAAGGGAAATCAAAGGAGAGATCCAAACAGCTGAAACTTCTGACGCCATTGATAGCGAAATAAAGCAACTCAAAGCAAGAGTCAGGCTTCATTTGTCTGGAACGCCTTATAGAATCTTGATGGGTGATGAATTTACAAAGGATGACATAATTACATTCTGCCAATATACAGATATCGTAGACGCTAAAGAACAATGGGACAGAGATAATGCTGATTGCGATGATGTAGCGGAGTGGGATAATCCATATTACGGATTCCCCCAAATGATTAGGTTTGCATTTCAACCTAATGCTTCATCTATTAGGCGAATGAAAGAGATGAAAGAAAAGGGTGTAACCTATGCTTTCTCTGCTTTATTCAAGCCACTCTCACTTACAAAAGCTTCTGACGGGAGTCATAAAAAATTTGCAAATGAGAGAGAAATATTAGAACTCCTGGAGGTGATTGATGGTAAACGCGACGATGAAAACATTCTTGGGTTCTTGGACTATGAAAAAATCCAGAAAGGAGAAATGTGTCATCATATCGTCTGCGTTCTCCCATTCCGTGCATCGTGTGATGCTCTAGAGTCGCTAATAGAAAACAACAAGACCAGATTTAGGAATTTAAGCAAATATACTATCATCAATATTGCTGGTGTTGATGACGAGCGTACATATAGTAATACTGAGGCAGTTAAAGCAAAAATTAAAGCTTGTGAAGAAGCTGGTGAAATGACAATCACCCTTACTGTAAACCGAATGCTGACAGGAAGCACCGTGAAGCAATGGGACACCATGCTCTATTTTAAAGACACGGCTTCGCCACAAGAATATGATCAGGCTATCTTTCGCATACAAAATCAATACATCAAAGTTTACAAAGACGCAGAAGGAAAGGAAATCAGATTCAACATGAAACCCCAAACGCTTCTTGTTGACTTTGACCCCAACAGAATGTTCCGTATGCAAGAGTTGAAATCGCAGTTCTACAATGTCAATAAAGAAAAGAATGGTAACTGCCTACTAAAGCAGCGCATAGAACGCGAACTCGTAATATCTCCAATCATTACTATCAACAATAATCTGATGAAGCAGGTAACTGCTACAGATGTTATGGCGGTAGTTCAGCAATACTCTCAAAACAAGAGTATTATGGATGAAGCTTATGAAGCCCCTATCGATTTTTCCTTACTTGATGACGAAAATATCCGGGCTGAGATTGAGAAAATGAAGGAAATAGATGCTTCAAAAGGTCTTGAGTTTAGCCCTAATGAAGGTGATAACGATAATGATTATACCATTCCTGATATAGACACTACTCCCAGTACAGATGGCACAACGAGTAATCAAACTGACGGGCAAACAAAGGAAGAGGAAGAGGACGAAGAGGAAAGTTTGGCAAAGAAATTAAAGACCTATCAAGCTAAAATTCTCTTTTATGCTTTCTTGACCAACAGCAGGGTAGAATCAATAGAAGATGTCATAAACAGTATCGTTGGTGATCCTAACGAAAACCGCCGTATCGCAAAAAATCTCGGCTTAAAAGTTCCTATACTTTGGCTGATTCATAATAAGTGCAATCCTTTTATATTAAGGCATCTTGACTACAAGGTGAAAAATATAAATGACCTGATGCGGGATGATACACTCTCTCCTTTAGAAAGAGCAAATAGAGCCGTAAACAAATTTGCAAGAGTTTCTAACTCTGAGGTTGTAACACCTCAGTTGTTGGCAGATGAACTGGTAAATCTTTTGCCACCAGAAGCTACACAACATGACGACACGATTCTTGACATATCTACTGTTGAAGGTGAAATAGCCTGTGCTATACAACGGAAATTTGGTTCAACCTTTAATCAGAGATTGTATTCTATCCCGTCATCACCATTGGCCTATGAGTTGACTAGAAAGATATACAGCATACTGAATATGCCTATTGAGCATATAATGGATTTCTTCTCTTATGATTTGATTGGCGATAATACGGATGAACTTGTACAACGTCTGGTATCGATTGATCCAGATGTGGTAATCGGTGTACCACCTTTCAGCGAGAAAGCAGGCGGAGGAAGAGGTGACGGAGGAAGCGCTATATATCATAAATTCTTCAATTTCGTTAAAGACAACCTTTCGTCTCGTTATATTGACATGATGATGCAATCAACATGGTACACGGGAGGACGTGGCGATGGACTTGACGATTTTAGGGATTATATGCTTGATGACTCTGAAGGTAGCAAACATGTGAGGGAGTTTCACGACTACCCAAATGTAGAAACATACGTAAAGGGTGTAACGACCTTGCGTGGTGGTATTTGCTTATTCTTGTGGGATAGAGAATATGATGGTGACTGCCTACTAATCAATCGCATCAATCATCAGGACTATCCGATGATCCGCCCCTTAAGATACACATATGGCGATTTCCGTGCAGATTTCCTGATTAGGTGGAATGAAGGGTTGTCTATTCTCGACAAAGTACTGAGTCGAGAAACCTCGTTTATCTATGAAAAGGAATCTCCTCAGATGCGTTCGCGCAATCCCTTTAGATTCCCAAATACTGCTGATAATTTCTCACAGCGAAAGACTCGTGTATGTAATACTAAAGTTTATTTGGCAAAAGGCAAGGTGGGTTATGCCAAAGATAGCCAGTATAGTCATACAGCAGAGCTTGATGCCCTGAAAAATAGCTGGAAAGTGTTGATAGCAAAATCAAGTTCTGGCACAGACAGTTTGCCGCATCTTGTTATTAGTAACCCGATAGTTTCAGAGCCAGGAAGTGTAACTGCTAACACTCATTATATCATCGAAGGAGTGCCAACGGAACGTGAGGCTCGGAATTTGGCGGCATACATGCGCACTAAGTTCTTCCGCTTTATGGTTAACCTGCTTCGCAGTAACCAGAACATGCGTCCAGACATGTATCAGTTTGCGCCAAGACTCGACTTTACACGTAGCTGGACAGACCTTCAGCTATATGACAGGTACCATCTGTCTCCTAGGGAGCGTGATTTCATTAATTCTGTGGTAAGAGATATGGATTCTAAGAGCTAAAACGATAGGATAGTTCTCTTGGTCTGATAGGGTTCTCTATCTGCGCAATTATGATGGTATTATATTTTGAATTATTCGAAAAAGATGGAGTTGGAATTTGAGAATTACAGTTATTCTACCACATTAAAAATGTTGGATAGTTGGTATGACCACGATACCGAAAATGTGAATTATGCCCATGTGTTATTAGGTATGAATGGATGTAATACCATTAATGACTGTATTAAAATTCAAGTTTCGCAAGTTCCTAACTTGCCAGTTTTAACTGATAAAGTCCAACGAAATGACTGAGTTTGTCCGACCGATTCAAGAGCGTATCGAAGATTTCCTCATCCTCGATATTGAAGCACTCTGCAATCATGCGGACCATCTCAAGTATCATATCCCAGATTCTCTCAGTGAGAGTGAGCTCCACGCTGCCCTTGACAGCATCATTGAAGAGTCCGCCCACAGTCTCGTAGTCAGAGAAGCGCTTGGCGGTGGAGAGCAGATTGTACTGCATGGCCGTGATTACAGTCATGGCAATCTGCGAGGAGAAGTTCTTGGACGAGCCAAGCGGCAAAGCCGAGCGGCGCATCTGGTACTTTCCGAGTCCCAGGTTCTGCTTGCTCTCCTTGAATACGACTTCCAGAGACCAACGTCTGGAGTAAATCCTGTAGGCCTCGAAGAAATCGAGCTTGCGATTGGTGGTAATCCCTGTGCTCTTTTTTGCGACCTTATCTCAACAAATTTTTAACATGCGAAACTTGAATAATATGATAGATATTCGATTGAAGGTATTTCAGAGTGTGGCTCGAAACTTGAGCTTTACCAAGGCTTCTCAAGAGCTTTTTATCAGTCAGCCTGCCATCAGCAAGCATGTGCAGGAACTGGAAAAGGAGTATAATGTGCGACTTTTCGAGCGCTTGGGTAACAAAATTCAACTGACCAAGGCCGGTCAGTTGCTGCTAGATCATGCCAACAAGATTCTGAAGAATTACCAGAAACTAAATTACGACATGAATGCCCTGCAGCAGTATACCACAGGTGAGCTGCGTATTGGAGCAAGTACCACCATCTCGCAATATGTGGTTCCAGAGATGATTGCAGCTTTTCATCGCCAGTTTCCTGATGTGCGCATCTCCATGCTGAGTGGCAATAGCAGAGAAATAGAATATGCGCTCTCGTCAGACAGAATTGATATAGGTATGGTGGAGGGCGTGATACGTCAGCCACAACTGAAATATACATCCTTCATGGATGATGAACTGGTGGCTATCGTTCGCTCAGACAACACCCAACTGACGAAGGAAAGCATTTCGCTGGCAGAATTGAAATCTATCCCTATCGTGATCAGAGAGTTCGGCTCTGGTACTCTTGACGTGATACAACAAGCACTTAAGCGTCAGGGCATTAGCTTATCCGACCTGGACATAGAAATGAACTTCGGAACAACAGAGGGTATCAAGCATTATGTAGAGAAATCAGATGCGCTGGGCATCGTGAGCATACGCTCGGTCAACAAGGAAATATACAGCAATATCTTCCGCATAGTGGAGATAGATGGGATGAGCATCAATCGCAAATTATCTCTCGTGGAAAAGCAAGGCGAGACCTCTGAAATCGCTAAATCATTCAAGCGCTTTATAACTGCTGGTTATAAGGGATAGTTATTTTGTATGACCATATAGACTGTATTCTTCGTAACTTTTCGTACCTTTGCAGGCAAAAAAAACAAACGACAAAATTATGAAGATTTCAGAACAACGTGGCAGCATGCTCAATGGTGTGCTACTCATGGCACTCTTTGCTTGTGCCGCTTTTTACATTGGTGATATGCAGTTGGTCAAGGCGCTTAGCTTTAGTCCGCTGGTAGTAGGTATTATTCTTGGTATGCTGTATGCCAACAGTCTGCGCAATCAGTTGCCCGATGCATGGGTGCCAGGCATCGCTTTTACCGGCAAGAGAATCCTGCGATTTGGTATCATCCTCTATGGTTTCAAACTCTCGTTTCAGGATGTTATCGCAGTAGGACTGCCCGCCATCGTGGTAGATGCCATTGTGGTGACCTGTACCATCCTGCTGGGTGTGTTTATCGGTAGATTGCTCAAAATGGACCGTTCTATCGCCCTGCTTACAGCCTGTGGTAGTGCCATTTGTGGTGCAGCTGCAGTGATGGGTGTAGATGGCGCCATCAAGCCCAAACCTTATAAGACTGCTGTGGCCGTTGCTACGGTGGTGATATTTGGCACACTCTCTATGTTTGTTTACCCCATGCTGTATCGTGCAGGCGTATTTGATCTGCCAGCATCGCAGATGGGTATCTTTGCAGGTAGCACCATTCACGAGGTGGCTCATGTGGTGGGTGCTGGCAATGCGATGGGTGCCGATGTATCCGATAATGCCATCATCGTAAAAATGATACGCGTGATGATGCTTGTACCAGTATTGCTGGTCATCGCCTTCTTTGTGGCAAAAGATGTGGCAGGCAGAGAGGACGGCGAGAAAGGCAAGATCACCATCCCTTGGTTTGCTATTCTCTTCCTGGTGGTAATCGGATTCAATTCTCTCAACCTCTTGCCAGCCAGCGCAGTGGAATTTATCAATACGCTCGATACCTTCCTCCTCACCATGGCGATGACAGCCCTTGGTGCAGAGACCAGTATAGACAAATTCAAGAAGGCAGGTGCCAAGCCCTTCCTCCTGGCCTTCATCCTCTGGATATGGCTCATAGGTGGGGGTTACTGCATGGCAAAATACATGGTGCCTGCCATTATGTAGACTTCAGATTCTTGTCCACAAATACCATGGCGTTGCGCTCATCGGCTACGATACTGAGTCTTGTTCCAAAGCTGGAGCGAGACAGTGGCAAGGATTTTGCGCCAGTCATACGACTCATTGGAGATAAACCGATAGAACACGTCCTTCCTGCAGTCAAACAGACCGCATAGCGAGGACTTACCATAGTTATAGGCATTGCGAATCATGAAACAGGGAAACAACATCAACAGCCCAAGCACCTGCAGCTGCGTCAGCTTGCAGTTGCACCTGCTCTCGCTGCTGAAGAGCCGCTTTTCGGACAGCCGGAGGGCCTTTGTCATGTCTATTATCGCATTCATTGCACTCGTGGCATCATTTTCTTTGAAAAACTTGCCGATCTCTGAAAAAATGTTTGTACCTTTGTCGCTGAGCATGGGGTTTTGTACTTTATTGTTAGCACTTCAAAGTTACAAAATTTCTGCGACATACGGAAATCCCTGTGCTCTTTTTGGCGACCTTATCTCAACAAATTTTTAACATGCGAAACTTGAATAATTAATTTATAAAACATACGATTATGAAAAGAATTGGAATATTACTTTTAGGTATTATGTTGGCCGTAGTAAGCTACGGGCAGAGTAAGCATGTTTGGCAAAGTCAAGATTATGAGGAAGCACAAAAGAAGTTCGATGACGTACAAGCTATGTATAAAAAGAAAGGTAATAAGACATGGTCTCTAAAACTTCTTGAAGCATTCCCAATAGCTTCAGATAAAACCATCAAGCATCAGTACGTAATCAAATGTGACACAACATTTAGTGCCGATATTATTAGTAATGTTTTGTCTGCATGGTGCAAAATCAAGTTCCCAGATGCTGTTCAAAGTAATGTCGGTTCTAACGAAAATTTCAGAATATCAGGAATACTTAAAGGGGTTGGACAAACAACTGGTGCTTACGGAACTTATATAAATGCCAACGAAGAAGTAATAATAGAAGTTAAGGAGAATAGAGTCAGGGTAACGTCAAGAATATTTAAGTACATTGCTGGTACTTGGAAGGGGGCTGAGCACACAACTCCAGGGGATAGTTATCCGGTTGTTCCAGACGCAAAACAAAAGGATTCACATGCCATGGCATTTATTAACTGCCATTATAATGGCCTGCTAACAGTTTCAAGCCTTATTCAGTATTTAAATGATAATATATCTACTATCAAAAATGACGATGATAATTGGTGATTAGATATCCCATGATTGAGTATTCAGTTTTAATAAAACGATTATGAAGAAACTATTTACAATTGTGCTTATGCTGATTGCCGGGCTGACAGTCTGTGCACAGGGAACATGGAGTACGGGAACCATAGAAGCCGACGATCTAAAAGATGAGAAAGGTGGTGTGTTTTACCGTTATGACTTAGAAGGAATCGGAAGTCTTATTCTCCGCGATTGGGAAGGATGGGAATTTAAGATCATTACTGAGAGTGGACAATTCGACTCGTTTGAAATGAACGATGGGATGAGTCATGGTATTTTCTATACTTTTGGTTACTATACTGACGACAATAAGCTCGAATTCAAATTTAAAGATGACAGACTGGAAGTGGATCATAACAACAAACAATCAGCGTGGATTAATAAACAATGGACTCACTATTTTTATAACAAGAATAAAATCAAGAAAGCTTTTCGTGCATTAAAGAATGGAAAAGGCTATGTGCGGATTATTTGTACGCGAAAAAGCGCACCAGACTTTGACCTCAAGATAACCCCGTATAATCTATAGATCAAGTATAGATTAGGCTTTAAAGAAAGGCTCATGACTGTGTTCGTGAGTCTTTCTTTTTTTCCCACCCAAAGTTGCCATTGACATTTCTGAAGCCGCATTGTATCTTTCTCAAAAAAAACAAAATGAGAAAGATATTTTTTAAATTCATCCTGATTATCCTGGCCATCAGACTTGCAGTGAATTATGTTTTGTGTTTTATTCTTGAAAGGCCTTGTCTTTGGTTTTTGATTGAGTCATATGGCGACGACTTATGCACGTTACTCTGTGCATGGCTTGCCTGGTTCTTTTAAATTACAATTAAATCGAACCACCCCAGGACGGCATTATTACCGGCGTAGGATGGTTCGATTTTGGGACTTTGTAAAAGTCTAACTTTATTGAACTTTATTTAGCTAACTTAGCTAAGTTAGCTAAATTAACCGCGTTTGAGACCCTGGCTGATGGTCTCGCCGCTGCCGTAAGCTTTTAGGACTCTCTCAGCATAGTCACTCCAATATCCTACATCTGGTTTAGCGGCTTCCCATATTTCACCAATGGTGCCTCCATCGTTTAAATAAGCATTTATAGTTGCCTGTTCTGTAGCATTAAAATTCTTCTTGCCAGATGTCTGACTCAACGTCACAACTGCGGCGGCAGCGGCATCAAGAAGTTCCTGATGAGAATCCCACTTACCATCGGCGACTTGGTCAACTTCAGCAGGTATGCGTTCCCACTCGCTATTATCTTCTAATAATATCTTCGCATATGTAATAGCCTCTTTACCCAGTTCCTTTCGACTGTCAACAGACTTTTGGGTTAACAGGCTCGTTTCCACATCTTTCTTTTGGGAACGTGTGAATCTCCACATATCACCTTCGGCACGTTCCATAATAGCCTTTACTGCTGCCTTGAACTTCGGGCCAAAGGTTGCCACAATAGCATCCTTTATCGCCTTGATGCGTTGAAGGAGCGTTTTCTTCTCATCTTCCAACTCTTGGATTTTCTTGTCTTTCTCCATAAGTTGATTGTTTAGGGAAGATATCTTGCTATTCAAACGATTAACCTCCTGTTGATGACTGTTGTTAGCATCTCTTACGGCTGCATCAACGGCAGGTTTTATTTTATCGCGTTCTGATTTTATAAGACCGCGTAAGAATTCTGCATAGCGTGGCCATGATGCCTGGTTACCTGACTTGTAACGCACCGGTTCTCCATTCTCATCAACGGCAAGATTCAACTGTTCCAGTCGAGCAATCTCTGCCAGGTACTTTTTATCTTTATCGGACTTATTGACTAATCCCTTCATGGTGTCAAGCCATGTGGAATTATTCAATTTTTCCTGTTCCTGTTTCTTCTCTGCTATAGCATCTTCAAGATCTTCTTTCTCAGTCCGCATATTGTTTATAGTAGCCGACTGTTCCTCTATAATACTATTATTAGTAGTAATAGTATCACCCTGTTCCTGAATAGCAGCCGTGTTACTGCTGATAGAAGATTCTTGCTGTTCAATGGTGGCCTTATTGTCGCTGATGGTTGCTTCCTGGTTCTCGATGGTGGTGGCATTGGCCTTCTTTGTTGCCTCCTGTTCCTCCACTTCTTTCTCTACTGCCACCAGCTGACCATTGATCTGCTGAAGCTGCCACTCTGCAGCCGGAACATTTTTCTGCTTACTGCCCTTAACACCACGCTTCATGCCGAACACCTTCATTGCTTCGGCATAATCTGTCTGCCACCGATCCATGGCAACAGGGTTACAGATATCCTTTGCCGACAGTCTGGCCGTTACCTCCTGTTTTTTGTAACTGCGCTTCTTTACAACGGCACGTCCTTTCTCGTCGAGGACGATGTTACCATCCTTGTCGGTTTCATACTTCTTTATGGGCTTGCCGTTCTCGTCGAACTTCGGCTTTTCTTTGCGCTCCTTCGCCTCCTTGGTTGTGATGGGCACGACTGTTATATGAAGGTGAGGTGAAGTCTCGTCCATGTGCAGCACAGCCGACACGACATTCTCTTTACCAAACTCTTTCTGGAACCAGGCAATAGTTCGCTTGATCCAGTCATCGAGCTTGCCTTCAGCCTCCAGTTTCTTCATTGTCTCTTCATCAGATGTGCAGACAAAACACAATGCTATTACAGCACTGTCTTTTATCTTGCGCGTCTTTTTAGAGACATCTTGTTTGTCATCTTTTTTTCTTGAAAATCCAGCCTCTGACAATCTTTTCCAGATTGCCTGAGTGCGTCCGATTTTCACAGTCGATTCGATGCACTCGCGGTTTAGTGCGGTGCGCGAATCATCACGGACACTGGCCGGACGGAATGGAACCATCCTGTCCAGCTCAGGGGAATATACTTCACGATCGATATGAGCAGAGAGGCCGCCACCGCCGCCAGACTGCTTCTTCATCGTGCATACTGCGAAACCATCTCCTTTAGCCATATCTTATATTTTATATTAAACAATGTTGGTTGAGCGAGTAGGGTCCAGGGAGTTCCCTGGTCGGAGTTCTTAGAGGTCGAGACCTCTGAGCGGTGGGTCGAGGGAGAGGGTCACTCCCCGTCAAGGTATCGAAAGGGCTGAGCGCCCTTCGCAGGTTCCCAGGGCAGAGCCTTGGGCGGTGGGTGCAGGGAGAAGTCACTCCTTGCCGGGGAATCCAAAGGGGCGGAACCCCGTGGCCTAATTACCTAAATTTAGCACCTGACCAGGTGCGGCGTTGTCTTTGACACGCAAATTTTGGTATATTAGGCTACACCAAAATATATTGGTCGCTTCCTGCGGCAAAGTTACGGATTCTTTTTGAGACGTGCAAGTTTCTTCAGGGATATCTGTACTTTCTTAGATATCTTTAACTCCAGAAGTTCTGGAGTTGTCGTTGTGTGACCATGGCTGACTGGTTCTGGTGGTCACTGTAGAATGCTATAGATTGTCATCTGCTTGTGCATGATGACTTGTGTCATGCTGTCTGCTATAGCATGAGGAAGGGGGTATAGGGGGCAGCATTGCCCCCATAACGTTCAGTACCTTGAAGCGAGCTTGCGAGTGGTTAATGAGGGCTGCTCTTCAGAGCTGACAGGCGAGCATATCATGCCGACTGATGAAGCCCTCCCCCATATACGCCATTATGCTATAGCACTGACTGCAGTCAGCATATCATGATGTATTAGCAGAGACATGATATGTAATCAGTGTCGCCAGTGGATGCCAGGAATAGTAGTGATGATATATGAAGGATATGACAGCAGCGTCCGTGTAAACACGATAGACACCGCCGTTATATCTGTAATATATTGTTACTTTTATTCATCCACCTCCAGCAGTAGTGTACGGTCACTTCGTCAGCTTGTCTGTCGATGTGGTTAGGACTCTACTACTGGACGGCACTGAGCATGTCATATTCTGCGTTTTTTACTTAGCTAATTTAGCTAACTTAGCTAATTTAACTAAGTAATATTACCTTAGAATAGGAGCATCAGCTTCCTCATCATAGTCAACATTTTCTTCATCCGTTTGCTTTAAGGATACACTCATCTCTCCCCACTTATCCTTGAACTCTGCGTTAAGGGATTCAAGTATCTCCTTTTCAAGACGTGCTCTTTCTTCCTCGTAAGGATCTGCTTCTCTTGCAACGAGACCACCCATCTCTTCCTCGTCGAATTCATAGGATCTATCGACGATGATATTCTCTATCTCATTCCACCATTTTCGTACTGTCGGACGTGACAGGTTAAGATCCCTGGCACATTCCGACTTGTTTGTGTTATCAGGATGGCTCAGCATCCATTCCTTGATAGCTGCAGCAGCCTTACTGTTATCAAGTGTTTCATGCTTACGCCCATTACCTTCCCTCCAGTCACTCTTTCCCTTTTCCGTTGTTTTGAAGTCTCTCATCATGCGAGCCATTTTCAAGTGAACTTCTTGATCACGCTTATTACGTTTCGTTTTCTTCATCTCAATGTCCGTCCAGTGTTCAATCATTCTGGGCGACCATCTGACGGAGTTTTCTTTCTTGAATGCTTTCAGAGCAGCATGTATATCAGACATGCGGAAATGGTTGTTTGCTTTCGTTGTGAGGTCTTCAAAGCTCCCCAGCAATGACTCTGCATCCCTTTTAAGTTCTTCTTCCTCTATTCCGCATTTATTGGCAAATGCAGCCAGTGCCATGATGCAGAAGTACCGATGGCCTTCCTTGACACCTCCCTTTGAAGGATTACTTATTTTTTTCAGCCACCAGTCATACAATGCTCTGTTGGTCGTAAACCTACCCTTTTTCCCTCGGTTGTTATACCATTCCTCGCCGAACTTCTTACGTGCCTGTTCCAAAGTCAACCTGTTCGGGTTGAGCATACGGCCACCACGTTCAAGCTCGCTCATGACCTTGGGTGTAAATCTCTTCTTCAATTCATCATCATAGGCAAAGTATTTGGCCAGCTCAAACAGTGTATAAGGCTCTGAGCGCATTTTCCACGCTTTGATAGGCACACCGGTTCCTACGGCTTCATTTGTTTTTTTATTCACTCGCAGAGGCTTTGTCATTGTTTCCGGCATTCTGAAAGAGTGATAGATTCCGAGGCAATGTATTGTCTTCTCTGTGCTTGTTCCTGGCTCTCCGTTCTTCTCATTAGCCGGATACCAGACAAGATGATATAATGCCCTGCTGAACTGTTGCAGCAGCTTTGCATTCCACTCATACAAGGCAAGCGGATATCTCATTGTATAGTACAAGTGAAGTCCGTGGCCACTATTGACTATAATGTTTGGCATGGGGATGATGGGGAGACCTTTAAGCAGGCCATTACTCCATCGACGTGACATATAGATGAAGAATACCTTCAGTTGTTCAATGCCAACACCATCAAGGTCGATAGCAAAGGCGTAGAGGTATCTGGCGTTCTTGTTGGCCGTAGATTTGCCGACGTAGGTAATAGGAGCCATCAGCGCAAAATAACGCGTCTGAAGCCAGTCTTTTGTATTGTAGTCGTCCTTTAGCAACAGTTGATAGGTATTCTTATCACTTGACAGTGTGCCATCCTTCTGTTTTACACTCTTCTTGGCTGTTGTTCTTCTCGTCTTGTAGAACACGATGGGATTGTACTGGAACTGACCTTCTGTATAGTCATGTTCCTTTCCTGCGTTTTCTTCTTCACGCCATTTAAGATATCGTTCTGCACCACGTTCCTCAAAAGGCTCGACGAACCTCAAATCACCTTGTGGGCGTTCGAAGATCTCACCAATGAAGTCAGGTATATATACCGGGCTTACATCAAAGAGCTTCTGATGCTCTATGAAGTCACACTTCTCATAGAATGAACGCTCATCAGAGTCATCGATATCAGCTGGGTCTATGAACAGATCCTGCTCGATGACTGACGGATTCTTCTTCTCTGTTATTTCGTCGCTCATATTTCTTGACATTAGTATTCTTCTCTGAGGGCTGTCGATGGTTTCCCCCGTACCCCTTTCCTGTGGGGGCTGTCGCCCCCTCATACCCCTACCTGGGGGCTACTCCCCCAGACCCCTGTGCCTCACGTCCATCCGTCGCACTCCCTTCGGTCGCACTCCTCCCTGAGACGTGAGGTTGAAGGAGGCCACCTCTACCCTGCCATGGGGACGTCCATTGTCACGTCCCCATACCCCTCGACGAAGTCATCGTGTTTACGATGACGCATGGTGTTCATCATCCCTGGTCATCTCTGATCTTGGTCGGGCTGAGGGAAGGCATACAGAATTTATATCGGGTGTTTTGGTAGGGGGCTCTGCCCCCAAACCCCCGCTGGGGAGTCCCCTCCCCAGACCCCTGTCTGCTACGCCTACCCTCCCACTCTATAAGGGGTCTTATTCTAAGACCCCCACGGCCACTCTCTGTCGCCGCTTCGCTTGCTCTGTCGAGCAGCCGGAACAGGAGTGCGCTGTCGCTTCGCTCCAGCGACTTACGGGGGGCGTATGTTATCAATATATTTTTTTTTCCACTTTTGCAAAAGTACACACTTTCTCCGAAACCACCAAATAAATTCCGAGAAAACTGCAATTTGAAGTGTTTTTTTTCGAATTAACACCAGTTTCTTCCGTGTAAATACACATTTTTGAAGGCATATATTATCAACACTTTGTTTTGCCATCCATTCCGTCTAAAGTTAAACATTCTTAATTTGGGATATTATGGCAAAAATATATATTCCGAAATTATGTATTACCAATTTTATTATATAACTTTGTACCCAGAATTTTAAAAGTTACGGATATGACCCAGGAAGAAGAACTCAGAGCAAAGCTTTCAGAAGTCTCAAACTTCGCCATCCAGCATATCACTGGCAAGGGTATGCAGACGGGGTACCGTTGGCTTCAGGACAGTTTCAACGAGTACTATAAGATGGTTAGTTCTCCGAGCGCCAAGATTTCCGAGGAATCGGAAATTGCCCATCGGAAGATCCTCGCTCAGAAAGTTGCTATCGATTGCATTCATGCACTCGATAATGAGCAACTCCGAAAACTTGACAAAGTTCTTGAAGAGATTGCTATCGATTTAAGGCCTCATAGAAGTCATAGACTCTACATGTAGGATATCCAACAAACCAACAATAATAATTATGGCAAAAGAAACAAGAGCACCAGGTGCAGGTCGTCCGAGAGAGCATGAGCCTTTCGAAAAGACCACTGTCACCCTCCCACCCGTCTTGATGGGAAAGCTGCGCATGATGTGCCTCCAGGAAGGATGGCAGATTCGTGAGGTGATGGCTCAGGCATTGACCACCTATCTCAACAACTACGAAAAGAAGAACGGTGAGATACCTGTACCACAGAGATATTTAGATAAAGATAAATAGTAATAGCATATGGCAGAGAATAAGACCAAGCGTAACAATGCGACGATTTCCTTCACCGATAAGGCACAGAAGGAAGAGATCCAGGCAATACTCAGGGAGCAGCGTCTGCAGAACCTCATGCCAGATGATGTCAAAGGCAAGGACGGTAAGATGGTTCTCTGGGCTGTGCGTTATCTGAAGCATCTTGCAGACAATGGCAAGATGCGTGTTGAAGTTCCCATGTTTGAGGATGACAGCCAGGAGAAGCACCAGTTGCTTGAAGAGAATGCACGGTTAAAGCGTGACCTCTATCTTTGCCAGTTAGCTGTTAAAAAAGCCAAGATTGACGCTGGGCTGGCTCCCGAAATGCTTCGGAGTGTTATCAATGACTGTTACTTGTCCGTTGCCGGTTATTCCCATACGTTCATGAATGAGGAAGTTTCCCAGAAGGACAAGGACGATATCGAGAAGCTGTTCTTGGGATGGCAGAAATCTGATGTCAATGAATTAAAGCCAATTTAGCTAAGTTAGCTAAGTTAGCTAAGTTAGCTAATTAATAGTATAGAATATGAATAAGATAATCCTCTTCGCGAATATCAAAGGCGGTGTCGGAAAGACAACGCTCTGTGCTACGTTCGCCAACTACCTCCGTATGGACGGCAAGAAGGTTGTTGTTGTGGACGCAGATCTGCAGCAGAGCCTTGCCTTCCATCGTCAGGATGATTTAAAGGAGAATGAGGGAACACCCATTCCCTATCATGTGGTTACGTTTAAGGCATCTTCCCAAGCCGAGGCTAAGAAGCTGATGGAGCAATATAAAACATTTGACGGCTATGTGCTGATAGACTGTCCGGGAAACCTGAACGACCCTACCCTATCCGTCGTGTTCGCTATGTGTGATGCTGTAGTCGTTCCTATGGCGTATGACACTGACACTATCAGAGCGACTCAACTGTTCGCCCAGGTATTTAAGAAATACTCTAAATCAACTCTTATATATGTCCCCAACCGAATTAATGACAGGGAGGGAACAGCAGAAGAGTTTGAGAAGCGTAAGATGGCCATCGAGGAACTTCACAAATACGGATGGATGACACAGCGCATCAAGCAGAACGTTCACGTCAAGAGGTACACTACCCTATTCGCTCTCGATCGAGAACAGGCGAAGGGTGTCGAGGAACCATTCAAGGATATACTTTCAAGAATTTAGCTAATTTAGCTAAGTTAGCTAATATATATAATGATGAAATAAAGAAGATAAGATATGGCAAAGAAACATGCAATGGCAGCAGCGGATGAAAATCCGTTTGGCAGCAGCGTTACAGACGTTGCAGCAAGTATTGTAAATCAAATGAAGGGTGATGGTGGCACACTGTCCCCTACTCCGTCTTCTTCTCCAACCGATAGGGCAACATCTGGAGCTGCCGCCGGGTGTAAGCCTGGTATGGCTCGACAATCTTACGTTATGCCTGTTGAACTGCCTGGCAAGTTAAAAGCATTAGCCGGACACCTTGGAATGTCAGCCAGCAGCCTCGCCACGGAAATCCTTGAAAAAGGAATAGCCGAGCGAGAAGAAGAGTTCTGGGCACAGATGGCACAAAGAAAATAATTATTTAGCTAACTTAGCTAAATTAGCTAATAATTGACTAATGTAGAAACAATGCGCTTATGCTTCACACCATTATAGACAGGACATCGCTATTCATGGAGTCTATGCCAAAGACCCTTCGTAAGTCTTACGGACAGTTCTTTACCACGGAACTGACAGCAAGATTTATGGCAGAAATGTTTCATTTCGATATAACACAACCAACTATCCGCATATGTGATGCGGGAGCTGGAACAGGAGTCCTAACAGCTGCCGTTGTCGAACGCTTGCTAAACTTAGGATATGCCGGTCACATTTATATCGTTTGTTATGAGAACGACCCACATGTTCTACCGTTACTCCACGAAAATCTGAAATTTATTGCAGATGGTCGCCAGCTTACATATGAAGTACGTGAGGATAACTATATTATAACTCCACCTGTTGAAGGTGAACAATTTGATTATATCATCGGTAATCCACCATATAAGAAAATTGGAAAGGATGCTCCTGAAGCTCTTGCCTTGCCTCATGTGTGCCATGGTGCGCCTAACCTTTATTTCCTCTTTTGGACAAGAGCCATCGATGCACTTCGCGATGGGCAAGAGTTGGTTTATATTATTCCTCGCTCCTGGACTTCCGGAGCATACTTTGCTAAGTTCCGGGAATACATGTTTTCCAAGTGTGTCATTACAAGTATGCACATATTTGCCAGTAGGGATAAGGTTTTTGATGGGGAGAGTGTGCTGCAGGAAACGATGATTATCAAATTAAGAAAGACGGTGGCACGACCAGAATACGTTCACATGACATCATCTGCTTCGTCTACGTTTGAAGATCTTCGCCATTATGATGTTCCTTACGGCTCTGTTGTAGCCCCTAATGGCTATGTCTTCTTGGTTACAAGCAAAGAAGAAAGTTTGGTACTGAACAAGCTGAACAGACTCACCGACACTTTACAGACTATAAGTTTGGCTATGCACACTGGAATCGTCGTGGATTTCCGTACCCGTGAGGTCCTGCGTGACAAAGCAGAAGAAGGTTCCGTGCCATTGTTCTATTCACACCATATACGAGGGGGTAGGGTAGTGTGGCCAGCACAACAGGAAGGTGAATACATGGTCACAGACCATAAAGGATTTCTGCAAGCAAACGGAAACTATGTTTTCGTTAAGCGCTTTACGGCTAAGGAGGAACACCGACGTCTGCAATGCGGAATACTCCTGGCAACAGACTATCCGGAATACGAATACATTGGAACACAAAATAAAATAAACTTCATCAGGTGTCAGACAGCAGAAGAAGCCTATGGTATTTACACACTGTTGAACAGTACTCTCTATGATACATACTACCGTATATTGAACGGTTCTACTCAGGTTAACTCGACTGAAGTAAATAGTATTCCCGTCCCCGACGTGAAGACTATCACCGCTATGGGTCGCCAGTTGATGGGACATAAGCTCACAGAAGACAACTGTAACAAAATTATAAGGCAATGGATAAGTTAGACCACGTTAAGTATCTATTAGATCAAATCGGTATGCCGCCAGCACAGCAATCTACCTTATGCTGTCTGACGCTACTCGCCATGGCAGACGTTAAAAAAGATGGTTCTTTTAAGGATGCCACAAATGAATGGATTCGCATCCATGATGTTATTTCCTTTATTGACAAGGAATATGGTGTTGTCTATGCAGAGAACTCCCGCGAGACGTTCCGTAAGCAGGCAATGCACCATTTTCGTACTGCCGCTATTATCGAGGACAATGGGAAATCAACAAATAGTCCTAACTATCGCTATAGAATAACGAATGAGTTCTTGCGCGTAATAAGATCCATTAAGGAATTTGATGGATGGATGGCCGCTGAGGATGATAGCTATGAAGTACACGACTTCCTGAGCAGACATCAAAGCCTAAAAGACATCTATGCTTCGAAGAAACAGATGGAGAAGATGCCTGTCAAGATTAATAATCAGGACTTCACTTTCTCACCAGGCCCACATAATAAATTACAGAAAGCCATTATTGAAGAGTTTGCACCACGTTTTGCGCCAAACTCCGAATGTCTGTATGTTGGTGACACCACAGAAAAAGACCTGGTTAAGAATGTCGATAAGCTCCGAGAGCTGGGCTTCGAGATAACACTTCATGATAAGATGCCAGACGTGGTTCTTTACCGGGAAGATAAGAACTGGATCTATTTTGTGGAATCCGTCACGTCCGTCGGTCCGATGGATCCCAAACGTCTTGTGGAGATAGGACAGATGACTGGGAATGTTAAAGCAGGAATGATTTTTGTCACTGCATTCCTTGATTTCAAGACCTTCAAGAAATTCTCAGAGAAGTTGGCATGGGAGACAGAGGTTTGGATAGCTGAGGAACCTGAACATATGATACACCTAAACGGCAACAAGTTCCTTGGGCCGCGATAACGCCTATTAGCTAAGTTAGCTAAATTAGCTAAGTAAAGAGGTAAAATATGAGGATAGGCTACGCAAGAGTATCGACCAGGGAGCAGCACCTTGACATGCAACTGACAGCATTGAAGGATGCTGGCTGCGAGCGGATCTTCCAAGAACAGGTCAGTGGAGTAGGGGAGCGCACAGAACTACAAACCGCTATGCAGTACCTTCGCGATGGGGACTGTCTGGTCGTTTACAAACTCGACCGGTTAGGCAGATCGATGAAGGATCTGCTGGCCATCATCGAGCAGCTGCAGACGAAGAATATTAGCCTGGTATCTTTGCGTGACAACATCGACACGGGCAGTACCACAGGCAAATTGGTGATGCACATCTTCGCGGCCCTGGCAGAGTTTGAACGTGACCTTATTCGCGAAAGGACAGGAGAGGGTAGGGCAGCGGCCAAGAAAAAAGGTGTCAGGTTTGGCAGGCCGAAGCAAAAACAAAACGACAAGGCCGTTGCCTGCGCCAATCTTTACCGTTCCGGCATGACTGTTGCACAGATCCAGGAACAGTTGTCTATCAAATCGAAGTCCACTGTGTACCGGTTCCTTCGCATGAATAATATAGAACCAAACAGGAAAGACTAATTTACTTAATATGGATACGCCCAACAAAATAGAAGACATCATAAAAAAGATCAACGCAAGATATCCATATAGTACTGACCGAAGGAATTATGGAGATATGCTATCTGGTGTTGGCAACAGAGCTGAAGTTGAAGACATCGTAGGCGATATCTCAACTATTGTTTTTGGAATATCCCGAGAACCATATTACATGTCAGAGTATAAAGATGTTCTTTATGCCTATATGAATACTTGTATATTAAATAATTATGAATTTAATGAGGATTCAACTTTAGAAAGATTTTGCGAGGCATATATTAATATCCGAAAATACGAAAATTTTGAGGAAAAAAGATGGCGAATTGTACAGATAGCAAAAAACAGAGGACTGTCAGTAGAAAACAGTGCTAACGACATCCGAAAAAAACTTGATGAATTCGACAAAAACTATAATATGTTAAATCGTCTGCCATATAATTCGAATGGCTACAACCAACAGTTGGTTTTATGTAAAAAGTATGCCGTTGATTTGTTGAATTACAAGTTCTACTCATATGGTATACCGTATAAGTTAGGCTGGTGTGGCAACATCTTTACAGAAGTTAAAAAGGAATTAGAGGCTCGCAAGAACATTGACAACCAGCCAAAGAAAAAGAATACTGTCGATTCAAAGACGATATCGAATATAATAAGTATTATTGTAGGTGGCGCCATTTTTGCCTTTTTTGCGTTTATCATTATATCAGGAGGTGGCCCCTTGTTGGTATTATTCGGTCTGTTTATCGGTGCTTTGTTGCTAAAATGTATGAGATAATAATTTTGTATGGAAAAGATAGCAGTCTTCAGGCCATTTGCTAAGGCCTTCGTAATCAGTCGTTCATTTCAGTGGGCATTATCTGCCTTACTGTTGGCTGCTGGAATTGGTATATACATTTTGTATCGACCACAGAACATTCTTGTGTTCGGCTTGTTGCAGGACCTGGGATTAATGCCATTTGTCGATTCTCTTCGCTTTCATGCGTCTTCCATACTATTGCCATCATTTGTAATAAACAGTTTACCTGCTGGTCTATGGGCTGCATCATATTTAATAGCCATGTATTTAAAAACGACAAATATGAGCAGAACTTATAGGATCATATTGTCTACGCCGCTGCCGATAACCGCCATTGTTATGGAGTTCTTCCAGTTATTTGGTTGGGTTTCTGGTACTTTTGACATTTATGATTTAGTCTGTTATATAATCGGCGCACCCGACAAACCCTGTGGAGTAGGCCGTGCAGATGCTAACCCAAAACTGTTGCTAAACGATACATGAAGAATGGTATGTCTATGACTCCTTTTACCTGTGCACGAAAGCATTTGATCTTTGAGTTCAACGATTCAGCTGAAGCGTTAGTCTTACGTCCGTCAAAGTAGTTCAGGATTTCATCCTCATAGAATCTGATGGTATCGCGTACGGACTTGATTTCACGCAGAGTGCATGAAGCCACTTTCTCATACCACCCCTTGAATTTCTGTTTGGCAGTCTCCTTTGTGAGTTTCTTGTTTCTGAATATGGCTCTAAGGGAGTTGATCAGATTGTATGCTTCTTCAAGTTTTGGGTAGAGTGCGAAAAGTATCTTCGCACGCTTTTTCTGCGTTGCGCTCCACTTCTCTCGGCTCATGGACAATTGCTTGCGACATCGTGTCTGTGCCTCTACAAGAGTCTCGCCATTTTCAAGCCTTTTGGGTTCAAAGCGAGTGTTCAGCCTCATAGGCTTTCTTCCGCGCTTGCTCTTCTTCCAGTTCTTCCCATGCCTTTTCCTCATTCGCTCGCGGTAAGCCTTTCTCTGCGCTGCCAGATTTTCGAGGTGTTTGCGAAACTCTGCCTTCTGTCTGTTCACCTCCTTTACGGCTTTTCGTTTCAGGCGCAGGCGTATCTCTTCGCAGCCCTCTCCACCGCGTTTTACGACATGGAAGCAGTCACGTATGACTGTGGCTTTAGGGAATGCCTCTCGGGCTATGACACGCATGCAATCTGAGAGATCCATCGTGATATTCTCAACCATTTCACGCTTATCTGCAGGTAGTTGCATGAGAACCTTCAGTACGTCAGCAGGATTCGTTCCCTTGACTACTGCTATGATTGCACCCTTGCGACCATGGGCATCCTTGTTGTGAACGATAGTGTACAGTTCGCCCTGGAGGGAGGTCTCGTCTATGCCTTGTTCCTTACCTACGTTTTGCGGAATAAGAATCCACTTGGATGCGTGATCCTTCTGCTCCCACGTCTCGAAGTTACTCAGGGCGTCCTTGTATCTTTTGGCAAACGTGGAGCTGTTAATCATGTACGTATAACCAATCTGACGAGCGGTTATCGTTTCAGAGTCCATTCGCCCTCTTTAAAAAAAGCGCGAAGTCCTTCGCGTATCGAGTGCCCTTATGCTTCAGTTCAAACTCCTTGTCAAGGTCAACACTTCTTGTTGTGCCATCCGGCATTGTCCAACGCCTTCTTCGTATGTGAAGTACCGCCTTCTTGTCTCGGGCTGGATAGTCAAGTAAACATGATTCTGCCCCAAAACCATTGCTCACGGAATCCTTCATGTCTGGTGTGCGATTGTCGCGCTCATCCAGATAGATGTGAAGCTCTGTTGTGTAAAGAACATCCTTGTCCAAAGTACGCTGTGTTGCAAAGTCTGTCACCTCAAAATACTTAAGAACTCCTTCGGGGAGGAAATATGAGGCGAGGCCTTCATACATGTTTATATTGTCATTCTGATTCATAGTGCAAAGGTACTACTTTTGGACAATCATGTATCGTTTGGCAACATAGTTTTTGGGTTAGCATCTGCACAGCACTCCACAGGGTTTGTCGGGTGCGCCGGAGAGCCTGATATAATTCGAATGGGTACACTGTCCTAAAATACCTTTTCGCAGTTTCTTAACAACAATCCCGTTTGCATAAAGGTTATGTAGGGATTCCAGCTCATGCAACCTTTGGGGTAAAACCTTCTTTGCCCTCAGAACAATGTGGTCACGAATAGTCTCCCTAAGCCATTTTTGAATACGAATATTCTCGAACTTAGTTTGATTAGTATATAAAAAATCTAGCCCAGAGTTACCTTCCCTAACAATCGCATGGATACAATTCGTTCCATAACCGTATACCAGCCTTTCCTTGTCAGATAATTCATTCAGTTCCAAATCACATGTATCACAAAGATGCCATTCTACACTAAAGGATGGAAAGTTCAGACGGAATCTTGGGTTAATCCAATATAGAGGTGTTCTTTTGCTCATACTTTCCATATTCGATCTAATATATCATCATATCCGGAAACGGTACTCTCTATTTGCAAGCCATAAAACCTTGTTCCTTTGTTGTGTTCTATTTCCATTTGTTCCAACGTTTTGGTTCTTGGCGGTGGAAAGTAGAAATCGCTAATAATAAGAACATCGGCCATCGAATAACAGTCGGTATTTAGCATCTTCAAAGCGTTTTTTATCATATCCTCCCCGTCAGTGCCTCCTGTAAATGGATTATTCAGGAAACGGTTCAACCGGCTCCATGAACCAGGTCGGGATAAGTCCATACACTCAGCTCTGACAGAAAAAGTTATTAAGAAACATTTTCTTTTTTGTTTCTTGGCCATTCTAAGAAGCTGAAGCAAGAGACAACGGGCAACTTTTTCTGGCTTACCTGACATAGAACCACTGGTATCAAGACTGACAATAATTGGGCCTTTTTCTAATCTCGGCTTTTTATTACGTTTCTTCTCAGTCTTTTCTACACTCTCTTGTTTGGGCTTGTTGGCAAAAAGCTGCAGTTGGTGTGAAGCATATTTCAGGTAAAACAGATCCTCTGTTCCCTTATCTGCTAGGATTGTAGTTTCCATCGGCAGGAGATGCTGTAAGTCATTTCCTACAGATACTTGCTCTATCTCGACAGCAGGTGTTGGCGGTGAGGGTAATAGTGGCATATAACTTCTTACTGTCTCGTCATATTCGTCTTCTCGTTCAGGCTGTTCCCTTCCGATGATACGAACTATATCTACCAACTGCGGGTAGGAATAGAAAGCTTTTTCTATTTTCTTACGCTGTTTAAAGTCTGCATTTCCGTGTTCTTTAACGCCCTTTTCCCATTTTTCTCTATTAAACTCAATGATTTCGACTTTCTTTTTTCTGGCAAGTTCGTCACAAGCTTTATCCCAATCAGACAATAAAGAGGAAAAGACTGCATCAAGATCTTGACTTTTCATTTGTTCGACATAGCCGTCAATGTTCACTTCTTCTGGGGCATATTCCCTTGTGATAGTGCTATACACATCTTTCCACATGTTTCTTTTTTGGTCAATGTCTGCATCAGCAAAGACAACTATGTAGGACTTTTCACGTTGATGAGCCTGTTCTATCGGCTGGAATAGTTCCAACATGGCCTCCAAGAACTTCATAACCTCCTCTTTCAAGAGTTCCTTCCATACAGGATCCTGACTGTCGAGCTGCGGATTTTCATCAATCGTCTGCTGCAAGAAGCCTCCTAACAGGTCTTCTTGCGGGATGTTATCTGGCATTCGGCCTCTTTCCATATAGAAGTCGAAAGCGTCGTCATATTCCTTTAGCCTGTTGGCTATTTCTGTTTCATTCATCATATGAGCAATTCTGCATTGGTAGCTTTAACTTGAAGTTCATTCAATCGCTTATCACAATTAACCATGTATTTCTTAACCACTGTCAGATCATCATCCGACAAGAACAGATGCTTGGTTTTCGAAAACATTTCCTGTAACTGAGCCAGTTTCGGACGTAAATCCTTTTGGATGATATTCAGGGTGACTGTAGCAACATTGGCTGGAATAATACCTGAATTATCAAATAATCCCAAGCCATTCTGCGCACTCTTTCGTTCAAAGGCATAAGCTGTTCCATTGATAATGATGCCACCTTGGCACTTGGTCAGTTTCACCTTCATTGATTTTGCTCCAGCTTTTGTTTTGTAATCATACGGTGTGCCTGTGTAGATAGCATGAACTATCCACGCTTTCTTGTCCTGGTCATAGAACAGAATGCCATCCATAGAGCGGTGTACTTCGACGTGACTGTAATCTGGTTTAAAGAACAGACATTTCCCATTAGGATGATTACGTAGCTGATAATAGAAGTAGTTTACTTGCTTATACTCGTCGTCTTCTGCTCGACTCGTCTGAGCAATATTTTGTGAGTTCTTTTTGAGGGCTGCTTCAATCTCCTTGGTTTGTTTATCTATATTGAAATCAATTACCGCCGTTATACTTCGACTCACAATATCAATGGTAGCAGGAATCGTTTCTGCCTTATTCCATAGACATGAGAACAGCAGCGGAATGTCAGTTACATCAATCGTCTTGCGTCCATTAAGGAAAGCAGACGCTTGCATCAGATGAAAGCACTTTTTCCATCTTCGATCAGATATGTAGAAGTCCATCTCGTTGACATCCTCCTTTTTTGCTTCTTCTTTTAAGAACTTTCGAATATATGATATTACATTGCATACATCATCGGGAATGGAAACGTCATCTATCTTGGCCTGCCACTCGTTATAAGTTTCCTCTGTCAATTGTAAATCAAAGGGAACCTCGATAGTATTCAGAGGCTTCTGCTTGATCATCTTGAAAAACGTTGATTCGCTCTTGATACAATTAGAAACCATCCTAACCAGAAATCTATCCCATAGCGCTTCCAATCCTTCATCCTCTGCAGGTAACTCATTACTGGCTGCAATCAAAGCTTTCATCGGAAGTCGGATGATATTACGTCCATTCTGGAAAATCTTCTCGTTGATAGCAGTCAGTAAGGCATTTTGGATAGAGGGACCGGCTTTCCATATCTCATCGAGGAAAACGACATCTGCAGTAGGTAGAAAACCATCAACA